>Ga0193726_1001516_pt1 | contig 18141 bp, 16 predicted proteins | sample H2c1metaG_FD_144928 | JGI IMG/M metagenome (GOLD analysis project Ga0193726, IMG submission 144928) | Soil microbial communities from a riparian zone of the East river system, Colorado, United States - H2c1 | ecosystem: Environmental > Terrestrial > Soil > Riparian zone | place: USA: East River... | reverse complement strand
AGGATCCGCCGGAGCTGAAGGCGAATCCGCCGATGCTGGCCCTGCCCTTCGTCTTCAGATCCTTCGCGGCCTGCTTGTACCAATCGGTGCGGCCCAGAATCAGCTTCGCGATCGGATAACCAGCCAGATACGTCATCAGCAGATAGAACGTCGGCGTCGGGCCGATGATGATGATCGGGAACATCGCCCAGAACGGAATCAGGAAGAAGTACAGAAACCATCCGACGCCCGGCGTCAGGACGCCCATCACGGTAAACAGGCCGATGATCCCGAAGATGAACGCGCCCATCAGGATCCGCTCGGGCCACGCCAGGTCGGGACCGTCAAAATGGACCGTCGGGCGCGATCCGGACGACGACGCGCCGGCCGGCGCGCTCGGGATGGTCCCCGTTCCCTCGAGCTGACCGATGATCGCCTTGACGCCTTCCTCAACGCCGCCGTCGTAGTCGTTGCTCTTGAATCGCGGCGTCATCACATTGCGGATGATCTCCCCCGCTCTGCCGTCAGGCAGCGTCGCCTCGAGGCCGTAGCCGACTTCGATCCGCATCTTGTGATCTTTCGGCACCACGACGACGAGGACGCCGTTGTCCTTGCCCTTCTGGCCAAGCTTCCAGCTCTCGAATACCTTCACCGCGTAGTCTTCGATGCTGTCGGGCTGAATCGTCGGCACGGTCAGCACGACGATCTGATTCGTCGTCGCGTCCTCGTGCGCCTTCAGCTCCGCCGTCAGGCGCGCGCGCGTTTCAGCGCTGAGAATGTTCGCCCCGTCAACGACGCGGCCCGTGAGGAACGGGATGTCGGCGGCGGACGCGGACGCGACCGCCGCGCACACGACGAGGAGCGCGAGCGCGGATCGCCGGGGAGCCGCGCGCCGCGGGCTGCGCGTCATGCGCCGCGCTCCTCGATGGGCCGATCCGGCAGGTCATCACTCCCAGGCGCGCCGGGCTCGCCGGCGATCTTGTATCCCTTGTCGAGCAGCAGCGTCTCGATCGCCGCCAGCCCTCCCTTCAGCGCATGAACTGGCCGCGCCTCGCGTAGCAGCGGCGCCATGCGGAACACGATGAGGCGCCATTCCGATTCGCTGATGCGCCCGTGCAGGCCCACGTCGGGCAGGATCTCGATCCGCCGCTCGAACAGACTGACGACAACGAGCACGGCTGACCGATTCCGCGTCTTGAACAGTTCGCGCGTCAGGAACAGCGCCTGCGTGTAATGGCGGACTTCGATGTCGCGCCGCGTGGCGCGGAGAAACAGACGGCCGAACGGAGGAACGAAGATCGCGAGGAGCGCGAACAGACCGGCCACGCCGAGGATCGCCACCGCATGCGTCAGGGCGGTGTTGGCGGCGATCCACTCAGGACGCCAGGCGTCCTCGCCGACCACGCCGAAGGCCGCCAGCGACGCGCCGAGCGCGAACGCCTTCCACGGCAACTCGGCGTAGTTGTCCGACTTCCCCACCACGGCGGTGACGACCTGGACCCCGGTGCGCGCTTCGACGGCGGCGACCTGAGCGTCGATCGAGTCGGCTTCGGCTGCAGTCAGGAACATGCGGTGAGAAATCGTGCGCCATCCTAACAGATCCGCCGGCTAGTCCCTGAACGGGAAGAGCGAGCCGAGATTGAACAGGGCTTCCGTCAGGAAGAACTCGTTCAGGCCGTGGAAGTGCCTGCTGATCGCGTTGCGGACCATCTCACCCACCAGCTGACCGACGTTGGCGCGCGCCGTGGCGAGCTGCGCGTCAGTGGTGACCAGGGGAATGCGCCCCTCGATCAGCGTGAACAGCGCCTGGCGGACACCGGCGAGCGGGAAATCCAGCTGTTGCGCCGCGGTTTCCGCCGCGCCGACGACGGCCGACACCCGCTTCAGCGCATCCGGCGAGAGCACGGTGACGCTCGCGCCGATCCGAACGGCCTTCTGCTCGTCCGCTTCCGTTTCCACTGGACACGTGTCGGGCGGCATCCGCCAGCCCGCAGCCGGCAGCACGCCGTAGTGCCGCCGATCGAGCGAATCGACAGTCCTGACGTTCAGCGGCAAGTCCACCGCCGGACGCGGCGACGCGCTCGGATCCGGCTGCAGCGCCGCGATGTCGGCGGCCGCAATCGGCAGGCCCGCGCTCCGCGCCTTGCTCATCATCCATTTCAAGGTGATGTCGTTCAGCCCGCGATTCCCGTTCCCGCCTCCGATATCCGAGTGTACGCCTCGGAACCAGACCTCACACGCGCCGTCCAGGCGCGTCGGCAGAAACGACGGCCGCCGCTCGTCGAGCGCGAGCGCGTGGAAGGCGTACTGCAGGTTGGTGTCGGGAAGCGACAGATGATGGCCGATGTTCCAGTCCGTCATCCCGAGATCGGCGATGCCGAACGCGGCCACGACATCCCAGACGCCGAGGAAGCGAATCGTCGGATTCGGCTCGACGACGGTGTCGCCGTCAGGCTCGCGGATCCCCCGATCCTCGATCATGTTGCAGAAGTCGAGCGTCGTCGCCGCGCCGCGGCTGAAGCCGACGATGTCGATGACGCGGTCGCCGGCGGCCCATCGTTCGCAGAGATGCTGGTACGCCTCGTCCAGCCGAGGCAGCTCGCCGAGGCCGAACGCGCCGCCGAGCGCGTGTCCGATGAAATCGAATCGCGTGCCGACGCCGGCGAGGTAGTAGTTCCTGATCGCCGGCGCCGATGGCTTGTCGTACGCGTGGTAGAAACGGACGACATTCGTGTTCTCGTCGCCGGGGTCGTCGCCCGCTTTTTCAGCATTCCATGTGCCGTCGAACGCGTACAGCGCCATCGCCGTACCTTACTCGCATCCGCCTCACGTTCCAAAACGCGAGAGCGACGGCATGCTGACCGGGCTCGTCCGGAGTTTTCGCGTGCGGTGGCGATACTCGAACGTGCCGCGGCACCCCGCGCAGTCGAAGTAGTCCCATTGCTCCGAATTGCGCTCGCTGACGCCGCCGACGTGGCTCACGACGTAGCGCAGCGGCTCCTCGCAGACCGGACAATACAGATCGGGCGGCGGCGAAGGCGGCTGTCTCGTGTCGCCACGGACGTGCGCCCGCCGCAAGGACCCCCGGCCAGCGGCCGGCGACGCGGCCATCACGCGGCCGATCTCCCCGGCGAGCTGATCGGGCAGACAGGGCTTGAACAGCACGCCGTCGGCACCGGCCGCTTGTGCGAGTTCCGCGCTGGTCGACACCGCGTCGGCCGTCACGACGACGATCGCGATCGACCGCGTCATCGCATCGGCGCGCAGCAACTGGCACAGCTCAACGCCGCCGATCCCGGGCAACCGCGTCTCGGTGACGAGCACGGCGGGGCGGCGCGAAATGGCTTTGGCGAGCGCCTCGCGCCCGTCTTCGGCTTCCTCGACCTCGAACGTCAGCTGCCGGAGATAGACGCCGTACATCTGGCGAGTGTCGGCGTCGCGATCGGCCAGCAACGCCAGTGCGCGTGTAGTCACGCGACACCCACAATCTTCTTGACGACCAGCACGGGGATTTGCTCGAAGTGCGTGGTCGGCTTCAGCGGCGGGCGCTCCGTTTTCTTCTTTTTCACATGTGCACGGTAGCAGTGCCCGCTCGCGACGGGGCATTTCTTTTGGGTGGCCGTTACCCCCCTAATTGAGGCGTCCGGAACGCTTCTTCAGGCGTTCGGGGCGCGCCGAGCTGATACTTGCACGTCTCGTGACATTTGTGATACGAATATGTCTCGTTAATTTAAGTTTAGTGCCTGGGAAGGAGACCCCATGCCCTCCGCACCGAAGAAGAGTCCGATGAACTTCAAGGCCATGCAGCAGGCGGACGTTCCGCAGGGACGCAACGGCAAGCACAAGGAAGTCGTGACGAACATCCTCTCGGACCTCGATCAGATCCCCCCGGGCATCGCCCTGAAGGTGCCGCTTGCGGCGCTGGCCGAGAGCAAGGAGAAGGTCCGGGCGGCGCTGAACCGCGCGACCCGGAAGGGCGGGCGCCACGTCGCGACGGCCAGCGACGAGACCTTTCTCTATGTGTGGAACGAAACGCTCTGACTACGTCCGGCGGCCGATCGTGAAGAACAAGCCGCCTTCGTGCGCCAGCGTGCGCATCCAGCCGATCTGCGTCAACCATCCTTCCGGCCGCCAGTCATCCGGCGCATCGTCGAATAGCTCGCCGGACTCTTCGCCGAGCACCGCGCTCGGATAAGCGCGCACGTACTCCACGCCGTTCTCGGCGAACCAGCGCTGCACTTCCCCGAGCGTGTGCCGATGCTCTTCGGGATGCCGGTACTGGTCGCGGAGCCACGCCTCGCGGCGCGCCGGCTCGCTCTCCCGATCGCGCAGGACCGGATCGAAGGGAATGACCCGGAAGCCGGACAACCGCGCCACGACGCGCCGCAGCCGGAGCGGAATCCGCGCGAACGCATTGTAGAGGCCGAGCACGATCATGCCGCCGGGCCGCGCGAGCTTCGCCATCCGCACGAACGACTGCCGCGGATCCGGCGTGTGGTGCAGCACGCCGGACGAGAAGACGACGTCGAACGCCTCCGGTTTCAGGCCGGGATCCCGCAGATCGGTCTCGACGAACTGCACGTGACGGAGGCCGAACCGCTGCGCCGCCGCGGTGCCGAGCCGGAGCGACGCGCGGGTCAGGTCGGCGCCGACCACCACGCGATCCGCGCGCGCGAGGTAGAGGCACATCTGACCCGTCCCGCAGCCCACGTCGACGATCCGCGCATCACCGGAAATCGCGCGGTGCAGCATGCGGGCGATTGGACTCCGGTCGCCGCGCGCGTGCAGCGCCTGCAGACTGTCGCGCGGCGGGTAGCCCGGGAACGGCGCGTGCTCATAGAAACGCCGCACCGCGTCCGTGCGTTCGTCCACGTCAGAAGATCGCGTAGATGAAGGGGGCGAGCGCCTCGACGGTTGTCGCGAGAATCAGGACCAGGCCGAACAGACACAGGAACACGGCGAGCGGCACGAGCCACCGGCGTCCGGCGTCGCTGCGCCAGAGTCCACGCGCGAGATCGACGATCGATCCGCCCGTGCTGCCCAGTACGATCAGACGGCGCCGCATGCCGCCGCGCTTCTTGATCATGCGACGTGTTCCTTCGCCGCGCGCGCCTGCTTGGTGATCATCGTCGATCCGGCGACGAGGATGTCCATGCCGCAGCGGCGGAACGTCGAGTATCCCTCGAGCGCGCGATTGACGATCGGCTCCCCCGCCACGTTGAACGACGTATTGAGCAGCACGGGCACGCCGGTCCGCCGGCCGTAGGCTTCGAGCAGCGCGTGCAGCCGCGGCGCCATGCTGCGCTCGAGCGTCTGCACCCGAGCCGATCCGTCCACATGCGTGATGGCCGCCAGCTTCGATCGCCACTCGGGGCGCACGGGGAACACGCCGGACATGTAGCGCCCCAGACGCGCGCCGCCGGGCGGCAGGTCGAAATATCGATCCGCCGACTCGAGCGGCACGACCGGCGCGAACGGCCGGAACTCCTCGCGATACTTGATGTCGCGATTCAGGCGATCCCGCATCTCCGCCGAATGCGGCGCGGCCAGGATGCTCCGATGGCCAAGCGCGCGCGGGCCGAACTCGGACGCGCCGTCCATCCAGCCCACGATCCGTCCGTCCGCGAGCAGACCGGCGATGCGCTCCACGAGCAGGTCGTCCGCCAGCTCCTCAACCAATTGATCATCTTCGCGTCCCGCTCGCGCCAGTTCGTGCGCATCCACCGCCGGTCCCCAGAACGGATGATCAGGCACGTCGCGGTCGGGGTTGCCGAGATACACGCGGTCCGCGTACAGCGCCGCACCGAGCGCGCACCCGGCATCACCAGGCGCCGGCGGCACGAACACGCGCTCGAAGCCGGACTCGGCCAGGATCCGCGCGTTCGCGACGCCGTTGAGCGCGACCCCGCCCGCGAGACAGAGGTCCGGCAGGCCGGTTTCCTTGCGAAGCCCTTGCGCGATCTCCAGGAGCGTCTCCTCGAGGACGTACTGCACGCTCGCCGCGCAGTCCGCGAAGCGCCGCCCTTCCTGGGTCTCGAGGTCGATCGGCTCGTACGGATTGCGCGGACGCCCGAACAGCTCGACGAACCGCTGCGAGTACGACCGCTCCGCCGTCGTCTGATACTCGAAGTAGCGCATGTCGAGCGTGAACGCGCCGTCCGGCGTCCGCCGAATCAGCCGGCGGACGTCGTCCACGCGCGTCGGACGTCCGTAGGCGGCGAGCCCCATCACCTTGTACTCGTCCTCGTTCACCGAGAAGCCGAGGAACGCGGTGAACGTGGAGTAGAGCATGCCGAGCGAGTGCGGATACCTGATCTCGCGCACCAGCGTGATGCCGGCGCGGCCTCCGGTCTTGCGCTCGCCGTGCCCCGTCGTCAGCGTGGACCACTCCCCGACGCCGTCCGCCGTGAGGATCGCCGCGCGCTCGGTTGGCGCGGTCAGGAACACGGACGCGGCGTGGGCGTGATGATGCCCGGTGAACAGGATCTTGTTCCGCGGCACGCCCAGGTGCGAGGCGATGATGCCGCGCGCCCAGACCTTTTCGCCGAGCGAGTTCTTGATCGCATGTGGAAACGACCGCCAGGATCGCGGGAACGTGCGCAGCGTGCTCGTGAGGATCCGATCGAACTTGCGCATGCTGCGTTCGTAGAACACCACGGCGTCGAGATCGTCCGGCTGCAGCCCGCCGTATTCGAGGCACCACTCGATCGCGTTGATGGGAAACGTCGCGTCGTTCTTGTGCCGCGAGAGCCGCTCTTCCTGAACAGCGGCAATAGGCACACCGTCCACGACGAGGGCCGCGGCGGAGTCGTGGTAGTGGGCGGAGATGCCGAGAATCTTCATGTCAGTAGAGGCTCGTCGAGGAGTCGCCGCGCTCGGGTGCGATCGGCGCCCAGCCGATGGGTTCGCGCTTTTCGGCGCGCTTCGCGAGCCACGCAAACGGCGCGAGCACGATGAAGTACATCAGCGTCAGCATGACGGTGCCCATCACCGCCGCCACCACCGCCGCCAGGCGCAGGTACCGTTTCCAGAGCCGGCTCGCGCGCGCCTGCCACACTTGCCACCGGTAGCCTTCCGGACGGATGCGCGCGAGCTGCGTGTAGGTGTAATTCATGTGGAAGACTTCGTCGCGCAGAATCTCGTCGAAGATCGCGCGCGTGGACGGATCGTCGGCCACGACTTCGCGGTAGATCTCGAAGCGGCCGGCCGCCGCTTTTTCCGCGACGTGGAGAAACGCGAGCAGGCGATAGTCCGGCTCGCCCTTGATCGTGAGATCGTCCAGGCCATGCCCGCCCGGCAGCGGATCGGAATTGAACAGCGCCGTCGAGCGCGTCGCGCGCAGCCGCAGCAGCGCGGCGCCGCGCTGGCGGAACAGATCCGCGTGGCGCAGCTCGTCGATCGCGTGCTCCAAATACAGCCGGCGCAGCAGCGGATCCGGCGTCAGCTCCGCCGCCCTCAGGATGTCGCGTCCGCCGTCGCCTTCCACCTTGGAGAAGGCGATCAGCTTGCGGACGCGGCGATCGAAATCGCTCCACACCCATCGATGGAGCGGCCAGAGTATGCGATCCAGACGCGCGGTCTGTCGAAGCGGCATGCAGAAGAAACCTCCGTGGCATGCAAGCAAACGCCCTGCCCTCGCCGCTGCGGCGCCATTCCGGGGCGTGGCACCGGTCATTATCATCGAGGCGGGCCGCTGGTGCGAAAGTCGTTACGGGCGCCGTAAGCGCGAAATGGAATATTCTCAACTGCAGTGAAACCCGACAAGCACGACGCGCGCATCGGGATCGAGATCGCCGTCGCCGCGCTCGGCGCACTCCTCGTGGCCTGCGCCATCTTCGCGAATCAGCACTGGCTCGACCGTCATTTCCTGCCGTCGTGGTTCCTGCCGCATCGATGGTATGTCGTCATCGAGTCGTCGGTCCGCGCGGCGCTTGCCGTCGTGGGCGTGGCGCTGGCCCTGTTCATCCGCCCGCGGATCGCGCGCGTGATCGTCTCGGCGCCCGGGCCGGTGTTCTTCACCGTGCTTGCGGTGGTCCTGGCGCTCGGCGCGAGCGAGCTGGTGCTCCGGCGCGTACATCCTCGCTCGGCAGAATGGCTCGCGCCTGATGAAGAACCGCGCCGATTGCCGGACGAACGGCTTGGCTGGACGTTCGTGCCGTCGCGCACGGGGCAGGCGGCGATCGGCGGACGCACGGTCGACTACTCGTTCGACGCGCACGGGTATCGCGTCCGCCGCGTCGAAGAACCCGTCGACGTGACGAAGCCGGTGATCGTCTTCGCGGGAGAATCCGTGATGTTCGGCGAAGGCCTGACGTGGGACGAGAGCGTGCCGGCGCAAGTCAGCGCCCTGACCGGCATGCAGAGCGCGAACCTCGCCGTGCACGGATTCAGCAGCGACCAGGCGTATCTCCGCTTGAAGACGGAGCTGCCTCGCTTTCGCCAGCCGGTCGCGGTCGTCTCCCTCTTCATGACCGCGTTGTTCGGAAGAAATCTGGACGCTGACCGGCCGCACCTCGGTCCGGGCCTCGTCTGGCAGCCCGCGCAGCAGCGCGGACGCGTGGCGTCGCTCGCGACGATGCTCGTCCCGTTTCGATCGGACCAGACCGTCGCGACCGGCATCGCCATGACGCGCGACGTGCTCGCGGCGACCGTCAATCTCGCACGCGCACGCGGCGCCGCGCCCCTGATCGTCGTGCCGCATTTCGGAAGGGAGGAAGAGGCGGAGCGGGAGCTGCGCCGCCGGATTCTGGACGAGACCGGACTGCCCTACGTGTGGGTTGAAATCGACGACAGCTGGCGCCTCGCGTGGGACCGGCACCCGAACGCGGGCGCCGCGCACGAGATCGCCGTGGCGATCGCCGCGCGCCTCGAGCAGCCGTGACGTCTTACTTGGCGCCTCTGTACATCACGCGCCAGATCTTCCCTTTCTGGCTCTCGCTGATGTACAGCGATCCATCGGGGGCCTGCGCGACGCCGTCCGCGCGCGCGACCGCATCGTTCGAATTCATCAGCGGAGTCTTCCCGGCGAATCCCTGCGCGAACACTTCGAAGCTGCCGGACGGTTTGCCGTTCGCGAATGGCTGGAACGTCACGTTGTACCCGTCCTGCGGCATCGGCGAACGATTCCACGATCCGTGGAACGCGACGAACGCGCCGCCCTGGTAGCTCTTCGGAAACTGCGCGCCGTCGTAGAACATCAGATCGACCGGCGCCCAATGCGCCGGAAACGCCGCGATCGGCGGCGTGAACTCCGTGCAGCGGCCGACGTCCTTCCCGTCGCCGCCGTATTCGGGATTGAGCAGCAGCTTCTTGAGACCGTAGTCGTAGAAGCAGTACGGCCAGCCGAAGTTCGATCCCTGCGTCGCGCGATAGAACGGCTCGGCGGGACGCTCGGCGTTGTCCTTGGCCGTGAATTTGTCCGGCCAGAACACGTCGAGCTGATCGCGATTGTTCATCACGATGTAGACCGCGCCGTCGTGCCACGCAATCGCCGGAAACTGGCGGAGGCCCGTCGCAAACCGCGTTCCGGCGTCCTGCGTCTGCCCGGGCTTGTTTTCGTCGAACTTCCACACGCCGCCGTGCTTCTCGAGAATCGGGCACGGGTCCACGCCCTTCACGCCGGGACGGCGATCGGGCTGCTGGCACGCGTTGCTCGGCGCACCGACGTTGATGTACAGCGAACCGCGGCCGTCGAACGCCAGCCCCTTGTCCTCGTGCTGGCGCTCCTCGGGCAGACCCGTGACGATAGTCTCGGCCTCGCCGCCCGGCTTCAGCTGACCCGGCGTCATCTTGAATCGTTCGATTGTCGTCGGATGCGCGAGGTAGAGATAGCCGTTGTGCAGCGCGATGCCAGTCGCACTGCCGGATCCGAAGGTTTCCTTGATCTCGAATTTGCCGTCGCCGTCGGCGTCCCGCAACGCGACGACGCCGCCGCCGCCGACTCGCCGACCCTGCAGCGCGACATAGACGTCGCCGTTCGGCGCCACCGCGAGGTGGCGCGCACTGCCGATGCCGTCGGCCGCGACGAACGCGCAGAATCCCTTCGGCAGCGTGAGGCCGCCGTTATCGGGATCGCACGCCGGTGCGGCCGCACCGCCGATGGTCGCGGCGAGCGCCACCGCGCCAGCCAGCGTTGCGCCGAAACCGGTGATCGCGAGCCGGGTCTTGTCGATGAGCATGCCGTAACTCTATCTCAGAAGCCGCAGGACCCCTGAGGCAGCAGGCGCGCGCCGCTGTCGATCTTCACCGCGCTGACGTTTCCCTGATCGTCCTTGATCTGCAGCGTGACCGTCAGCGTGAACGATGAACTCCCCGCAGGCAGCGGCGGTGCCGGCATCAGGTTGCAGGCGAACGCCGGCAGGTTGAGCACGGGCCCCGTCGTCGTCACCGACTTCGAGGTCGAGACACTGTACGTCCAGTCGTACTCGATGATGTTGCCTGGCGCCGACGATGTGGTGCCGTCGAACGTGCAGTTCAGGCTCGTCCCGTTGTTCGCGAGCTCGCACGTCTCGGATTCCGTCGGTCCGCGAATCCCGAAATTCGCCGTTGCCGTCGTCGGCCGCGTGACCGTGAGCACGGCCGACGCGCTCACGCCCCCGAACGATCCACCAATCGTCACCGTCGTGGTGGCCGCCACCGCGTGGGTCGTCACAGGAAACGTGGCGCTCGTGGCACCGGCCTGCAGGGCAACGCTTGGCGGAATGGTCGCCGGATCCCCTGCCGTCAGTGGCACGACGACGCCGCCGACCGGTGCCGGCGCGGTGAGCGTGGCCGTGCCTGTCGCCGCATTGCCTCCGACGACGCTGGACGGGCTGAGAGAAAGCGACGCCAGTGCCAGCCCGGTGACCGTGATCGTCGGCGACTGCTTCGAGGCCCCGTTGAGCAAGGCGCTGATCGTCGCAGTGCCCGGCGCCACGGCGGTGATCGTCACGTTCGCGCTCGACGAACCGATGGGGATGGTGACGGGACTGAGCACCAGCACCACGGATGGGTTGCTGCTCGTCAAGGCGAGGCTCATCGCGACCGTCGCCGGGCCGCTCAGCGCGATAGTGATCTGTCCGTTCGTGCCGGCGGCAATGTTGGTGGCGCTCGGCGTGACGCTGGCGAGAGTCACCGACGACCCCACCGTCGTAGAGGGCGACGTATTGTTGTCGCTGCATCGTGCTGCGCAGAGGGCTGCGACCACGATCGCTACGAACGAGACGAAACGTGTCGCGCTTTCACTTCTGTTCAATGCCGGCTCCCTTGAGATTTTCTCGTCCCGGCTGGTTGAGCTGCAATTCAGCTGCCAAGCACAACGTTGGACAGCTACCTCTTCTTTAATAACCGGCTCTTCCGGTATGCTCTCCGACATGATCACACGCACTCATTTCTCCCGCGGTCTCGCGCTCGCGGTACTCCTGGCGATGGGCTTTGTGCCCGTCCCGGCGGCGCCGCCAGATCCCTCGCTGTTTTCGGGCCTCGTCTGGCGCAACATCGGGCCGTTCCGCGGCGGACGCATCTCGGCCGTGACTGGCGCCGTTGGCCAGCCGGGCGTCTTCTACGCGGGCTTGCCGGCTGGCGGCGTTTGGAAAACCACCAGCGCCGGCGAGACCTGGTACCCCGTCTTTGATTCCGTGAAAGAAGCGGCGTCGGTCGGCGCGATCGAAGTGGCGCCGTCGGATCCGAACGTCATCTACGCCGGGATGGGCGACCTCGCCACCGGCGGCAGCATCAATGAGGGCAACGGCGTCTACAAATCCACCGACGCCGGCAAGACCTGGCAGCACCTCGGACTCGACGAGACGAAGCAGATCCCGGCGATCCTCGTCGATCCCAAGGACCCGAACATCGTCCTCATCGCCGCACAGGGCGACATTCACAAGAAGAGCGATCAGCGCGGCATCTTCCGCAGCGCGGACGGTGGGAAGACCTGGAAGAAGGTCCTCTACGTTGACGACACGACCGGCGGTCAGGATCTCGCGTGGGACTACGACCACCCGAACGTGATGCTCGCGATGACGGTGCGGCACTACACCGATCCGAACGCGCAGCGCGGCGGCGCTGGAGCGGGCTTGCCCGCCGGAGCACCCGGACCTCAGGGAGGGCGTGGTCCGGGTGCGGCGGCGGGACCGACAGGCACTTCGTTGTTCAAGTCCACGGACGAAGGTCAGACCTGGAAAGAGATCACCGGCAACGGCCTGCCGAATCCGTTGACGGGACGTTGCGCTGTCGCCGTCGCGATGAACACCAATTCGCAGCGGATGTTCATCATCGGCGGCTTTGGTCTCTATCGATCCGACGACGGCGGCGGATCGTGGAAGCAGATCGCGGCCGACGATCGCCGCATTGCCAACGGCCAGGGTAACTACACATCCGGCGTCTATGTGGACCCGAAGAATCCCGACATCATCTACACGCTGGCGACGTCCAGTTATCGCTCGCTCGACGGCGGCAAGACGTTCGCGGCGTTCAAGGGCGCGCCGGGCGGCGACGATCCGCAGCAGATGTGGATCGATCCGACCGACGGCAAGCGCCTGTTCCTCGGCGTCGATCAGGGCGCGACGGTCTCACTCGACGGCGGGTTGACGTGGAGCTCCTGGTACAACCAGTCCACGGCGCAGGTCTACCACATCTCCACCGACACGCAGTATCCGTACTGGGTGTACGCCACGCAGCAGGACAGCGGATCGATCGGTACGCGCAGCCGCGGCAACCTCGGCGCGATCACGACGCTCGACTGGATGCCCCACCCGGGTTACGAGTTCGGCTCGATCGTCGCCGATCCGCTGAATCCCAACATCACGTACGCGGGCGGTCCGAGCGCCGGCATCGTCAAGACGACGATGCCGAGCGGCCAGTGGATCAACGTCAGCCCGAACATCGACACCAGCGCGTCACTGCGCAAGGTCGGCAACCAGCCGCTGATCTTTTCGCCGACGAACCCGCACGAGCTCTTCGCGGGTTTCCAGTACCTGATGTCGACGACCGACGGTGCGATGCACTGGAAGAAGCTGAGCCCGGACCTCACGTATCCGAAGGGCGTGACGCCGCCGCCGCCGCCTCCTCCGGGCACTGCGCCCGGACGCGGCGGTCCGGGGACGCCGCCGCTCGGTTCGATTGAATCGATCTCGCCGTCAAGCGTCGCCGCCGGCACGATCTGGGTCGGCACGAACAACGGCCTGATCAAGGTGACCCGCAATCACGGTGCGACGTGGGACGACGCGACGATTCCCGGCCTGCCGAATCCGACGCGCGCCGACATCGTCGCGATCGACGCGTCGCATCAGGATGCGAACACGGCGTACGCGACCATCGATTACCACAACGTCGGCGACTACAAGCCGTACGTCTATCGCACCCGCGACGGCGGCAAGACGTGGACGGCGATCGTCACCGGGCTGGCGGTCGATCAGCCGGGCGGCAGCTTCGCGCGCGTGGTCCGGGCGGACACGAAAAAGGCGGGCCTGCTCTTTGCCGGCACGGAAAGCTCGATGTACGTCTCGTTCAACGACGGCGACAACTGGCAGTCGCTGATGCTGAACCTCCCCACGACGTCGTTCCGCGACATCGCGATCCACGAGAACGATCTCGTGATCGGCACCTACGGGCGCGGATTCTTCGTCCTGGACGACTACTCGCCCTTGCGTCAGATCACGCCGGAGGTCGCGTCGGAGCCGGCGCACCTGTTCAAGCCCGGCGACGCGATCCGCGTCCGGCGCAACGTGAACGGCGACACGCCGTTCCCGCCCGAGATGCCGCACGCGGCAAATCCGCCGCTCGGCGCCATCATTTACTACTACCTGGGCTCGAAGCCCTCCGCCACGATCACGCTCGACGTGCTCGACGTCACCGGGAAGACCGTGCGCCATCTATCGAGCGCGCCGTTCACGCCGTACTCCGATCCGCCGCCGGCGGTGCCCGACTTCTGGCTGGAGAAGCCGAGGCCGATGCCGACCGACGTCGGCACGAATCGGATCAACTGGAACATCCGGTACGACAATCCGCCGGCCTTCACGCACAACTACGCGCAGGTGATGGGCGCGGTACCCGGCGATACGCCGGCTTCTCCCGAGGGCGCGCTGGCGCTGCCGGGGGTGTATACGCTGAAGCTGACCGTTGACGGAAAGTCCTACACGCAGACCGTCACGGTAAAGAACGATCCGCGTTCGCCGGCGTCGGCGGCCGATCTGAAAGCGCAGCACGACCTGCAGATGAAGCTGACGAGCGGCGTGAGCGAGGCGTCGGACGGCTACCAGCAGGTCGCCGCGATGCGCGAAGCGGTCGCGGCGATCCTGCGCAAGAATCCTCCGGCTGCCGTCGCGGACGCGGCGAAGGCGTTCGACGCGAAGCTCGCCACCGCCGGCGGTACGACCGGCGGCGGGCGCCGTGGCGGCGGGGGCGGATTCCCCGGCGCGGCGGGTGGTCCGCCACCGCCGCCGACCTTCGTCGGGGTCAACGCGAGTCTGCTGCGGCAGCTCGACACGCTCGACTTCGGCGACATGGCGCCGAACGAGCCGTCGAACGCGATCTACGTCGTCGGCTGCACGGAGCTGAAGAAGACCGTGGCGAACTGGGCGGCCATCAACAAGCAGGATCTGGGCACGTTCAACGACGTGCTGACGAAGAACGGCCTCGGGCCCATCGCGGCGGCTTCGCCGGCACTGCCCGAGCCGGCGTGCGCGGCGCCTCAGCCGCCTTCTTTGACGACGCGTCCGCCGGTGACGAAGCGGCGGTAATCCGAGAACGTCTGCGTCACTCGGCTCGACGTGGCGCCACTTCGCAGGATCGTCGTCGACATGATGGACGCCGGCAGCAGGACGGTCTCTTCGGGATCGTGGAACACAACGGGCCGGTACGTAACCTGCGTATCGGCCCGCTCGAGCACGAGCGATTGTGATGCATACGATCGGCGCTCGCGGGGCGGCGAAAATTCTTCGATGCCGGTCAGGTGTGAGTCCAATCGCAGGACGTCATCGGTCCCCGCGTCGATCCAGACACGGCCGCGCGAGCGTCCCGGCAGGTCGAGCAAGATGCAGTCGTCGGTCCACACGACGCTCGGTGGACCTGCAGGCAGCGCCTTGTAGTCGAGCATGACGCTCGGCCGGCCATCCGTCCGCCCAGCGCCCGCCCATGTGAACGTGTACTCGCCTCGGTGCGCGGGCAGCAGCATCGCCAGCCAGTCCTGCGCCTCTGCTTTCGGATCCATGCACCCCGGCTTGTCCTTCGATCGCGGCGGACGTCCGCCGACCGCGATCAGCTGACGCACGATCTTCGCTTCGCCGCCCAGCGCGCGATCCTCGGGATCCCATTCGATCCGCAGTTCGTACTTCAACTGCCGGCTGGGTCCGTTGAACGAGAAAGACGAAGTAATCTCCTGGATGACGACGGTCTCGACGCAGACGATGCTGCGGGCGCGTTCGTAAAACTGCGCGACGTGCTGGCCGACGCGCTCCAGCGTATCGCGGACCTCCGCGATCTGCGCGGGCGCCTGCGCGCAGAGTGGCAGCGCCGCGGCGGCGAGGATCAGCGCGATGCCCGGCAGGAGCGCCCGTTTCACAGCGCACATCATAGTAGAATCCGGCGCAGTGAAGATCTTTCTGGCGGCCCTGCTGTTCGTCGCGGTCGCCGGCACACAATCGGGCACGTACTGGTGCCCGATGCATCCGGACGTCCGCGCGAACGGCCCAGGTGTCTGCCCGCGATGCGGCATGACCCTCGTGCCGATGCCGCCGGCGGTTTTCAACCGCTACCCCGTCGACTTCACGCTCGCGCCAACAGCGATCGCGCCCGGCCGGCCGGTGAATCTCCATCTCGTCGTCCGCGATCCGCACACCGATCGCGCGGTGACGCGCTTCGAGCTCGTCCACGACAAGCTGATCCACCTCTTCGTCGTCGGGCAGGATCTCGATTACTTCGCGCACCTGCACCCGGACCTCGACGCGCGCGGCGGCTTCGGGATCCGGCTGACGCTGCCGAGCGCCGGCGTCTACCATCTCTTCGCCGACTTTCTGCCGATCGACGGCTCTCCCCAGGTCGCGCATCACGTCGTCGTGACCGCGGGATTCTCGGGTGATTTATATCCGGAGGCGCGCCTGGCCCCGCTGCCCGCCACGGTGACGCGAGACGGCATGACGGTACGCCTCGAAACGCCGCAGCTCGTGCCCGGACGCCGTGCGCTCGTGACGTGTCACATCACGGATGCCGCAACCGGCGCGCCAGTCGGTGATCTGCAGCCATACCTCGGCGCCCGCGGCCATCTCGTGGTCGTGAGCGACGATCTGACTCAATACGTCCACAGTCATCCCGCCGCCGACGATCCCGAACGCCTTCCATCCGACGTCGTCTTTGATGTGATCTTTCCGCAGGCCGGCGCGTACAAGCTGTGGGCGCAGTTTCAGCGGCACGACCGCGTGACGACCGTGCCGTTTACGGTTGACGTGAAGCGGTAGCGACCGCGAGATCGATCCCGCAGCCGGACGCGGGTCCGCGCGCGTCGATGACGGTGCCCTTCGGCAAATCGATGACGCGACGGAAGCGGTAGGTCAGCGGATAGCGGACGTCGAAGGCGGGGATCACGATGAGCGGCTGAACCGCGCCGTCCGGAGTCAGAGCACTGACGGACACCAGCCCCGACTTCGCGTGCGGCGTGATCGCCGCCGCGCGCAGGGCTCGATCGAGCGTCGTCTTACCGCAATTCAGCTGGAACGTCGTGCCTGCGGCGCCCTCGGTAGGGTCCGGCTTTAGCCGGACTCCGGAACCCGTCGGCAAATCCGCTTCATTCCCATTCGGCGCGCCGCCATCGGCCCATGCCGCGAGCAGTCCCGCTTCGAACGGCGTCAGCGTCGGATCGTTCGCGAAGTCGCCGTACCCAGGCGCGGCCGGCCAAGGCGGCATCGCGCGATCGAACACCATCTCTTTCATCGCGTGCGCCCAGGGCCGCGACTCCGCGTATGACGTGAACGCCATCGGCGCCCGGCCGCCCGGCTGATGGCAGCTGACGCAGTGCTGGTCCAGCAACCTCACGATCTCTCTCGTATACGTGACCTTCGTCGTCGGATCGTGCGCGGAGCTGCGGCCCGTCGAGCAGACGAGCACGATGACGCCGGCGAGCGCTGCGACCTTCCCCGCCCGACTCGCTGCCCCCGCGCGCATCTGGATCATCGCCACGAACTGTAAGATGGGATGGAGCACATGGTCAACGACGAGGGCGAGCCCGGCGCCGAACAGCCCGTGCGGCTGGACATCTGGCTCGACGTCGCGTGTTTGTACAAGACACGCTCGGAGGCCCAGAAGGCGTGCCGCAGCGGCAAGATCGACGTGAACGGACAGGCCGCGAAGCCGAACCGCCTGCTCCGCTCCGGCGATCAGCTCGTGATCGGCCGGCCGTACGGACGCAAGCAGCGGCTCATCGTCAAGCAGATCACGGATCGTCACCTCGCGAAGGCTGAAGCGAAGGAGCTGTATCAGGATCTGACACCGCCGCCGACGCCGGAAGAGATCGAACTGAGGCGGGCGGAGCGCGCATATCGCGCAGCGGTGACGCCGCCGCGCGCGCCGGACAAGCGTCAGCGGCGCGCGCTTCGGCGAATGAAGGAAGGTGAATGAAAAGGGCCGAGCAAGCTCGGCCCCTACTCAGATCTGTTTATTCCGGTCTGTTCCCGATATCGCCGCCGACGGCGCCCGAGCCCTGGTGATAATTCCGGGTGCCGCCGGCTTCCGTGCCCGACGTGATGGTCCCTTTCTCTTCGTTGCGCTGCTCAGTGTCATCGCCACTCGAGCCGCCCATGTGATCCTTGGCGCCTTCCGTCGGATTGATATCGCCGAGAATGCCGGTCTGCACGCGGTCGTCTTTGGACATCACACACTCCTCGATCCGACTCAATCGCAAGGCGGATGCCATCACACGGTCTGCGCGGACGAGCTCACGGCCGAGGAGCCCGCGGGTTGATACCGGCGCGCGATCGTCACCCACGCGCGCAGGACCTCGGCCACGCTCCACGCTTGCGCCACGCAGCCGCGCGACGTGAACGGCGGGTCGGCGTCGAACACTTCGCTGATCGATCCGATGCAGGCCGTGTCGAGGTGCGGGACGAATCCTTCCACCGCGTGCCGCGCCCCCGCCTCATCATCTGGATAGACTTTGAGCCACGCGTCGACGAACGGACCGACCAACCACCCCCA
>Ga0193726_1001515_pt1 | contig 18142 bp, 12 predicted proteins | sample H2c1metaG_FD_144928 | JGI IMG/M metagenome (GOLD analysis project Ga0193726, IMG submission 144928) | Soil microbial communities from a riparian zone of the East river system, Colorado, United States - H2c1 | ecosystem: Environmental > Terrestrial > Soil > Riparian zone | place: USA: East River... | reverse complement strand
TCCTCGCCGCCCCCGTCCTCCCCGCCGGCTTCCTCGCCCCCGCCGTCGAGCGACCCCTCGCCGCCCAGCGACTCGCCCCCGCCGACCCAGCCCGAGTGAGCTAGCCCCCGGCCGAGGCAGCCCTTTCCGGGTGGCCCTTCCGCGGCGCGGCTGCCGGGCGCGCCTCCCGGGCCGAGCCGCTGCGGCCGCCGTCGCTCGCGCAACACCCGCCTCTCCCGTGTCTCGCGCCTGCGGGGCTCGCGTGACCTCCATGATCGCGACCGATTCCCCCCGGTTTTTGCCGTGCAAACGGTCCTGATCATGAAACCCGCCGGGCGGCGGGCGAGCCGCTGAGACCAGGGCGGGGCGAGAGGCGGGCTCGGCGCCAGGAAATTCCGGCGAGTTTTTCGCGTGAAAGTTGTTGGCCTTCGGCCGGGTCGCGACTCCTACCTGTGTCCACGCCATGAAGCGCGCCCGGCGGGCCGTCACCGCGGAAAGGAGATCCGGTCAATCCGGCTCGCACTTTGCCCTGATCGGTCGGCGAGCGCCGCCCGGAGCCTTGCAGGGGCAGGCTCCCGGCCCCGGCCCGCGAACTGGTCACGGCACGCCCGTCACGGCGAGTAAGCGACCGGGTGCCGAAGAGCTTTCGAGGGGGAAGCTCATCGGCGCCCGGCCGCGATATCGGAAGGAAAAGACCAGATGTTCGAGAGTTTTCCGACTGGGCCGGGCATCGAGCGCCTACCGTTGGCTTCGTGCCAGACCGCGACATTGTCGCCGCAATCGTTGCCGGCGATCCCGCGGGTCTTTCTGCTGCATATGACAGTTACGCGGCGGGCTTGTTCGGCTACTGCCGGAGTTGGCTGGGCGATCCGGCGGATGCCGCGGACGCGGTTCAGGACACCTTTGTCATTGCCGCCGCAAAGGTGGGCGGCCTGCGTAATCCGGCCCGGTTCCGGTCGTGGCTGTACGCGGTGGCGCGCAATGAGTGCCACGGCCGGCTGCGGGCCCGGGCCCGCCTCGCGGACCTGGACGAGGCCGGCGAGATGACCGATGACGTCGATGGCGTGGTCGGCTTCGCTCAGCGCGACGAGCTCCGGAGCCTGATGCTCGACGCGATCCGCGGGCTGAACGCGGGCGACCGCGAGGTGATCGAGCTCAATCTGCGGCACGACCTGGAGGGCCCGGACCTGGCCGGCGTGCTGGGCCTGCCGCTCAACCAGGCGCATGCCCTGGCCTCGCGCGCCCGCGGGCAGCTGGAGCGGGCGCTCGGCGCGCTGCTCGTCGCGCGCACGGGGCGGCGGGACTGCATCGAGCTGGACGCGATCCTGGACTCCTGGGACGGCAAGCTGACCGTCCTGTGGCGCAAGCGGGTCAGCCGCCACATCGAGGACTGCGACATCTGCTCCGAGCGCAAGCGCGAGGTGCTCAGCCCGGCGATGCTGCTGAGCGTCCTGCCGCTGGCGCCGCTGCCGCCCGGGCTGCGCGAGCACCTGATGCGGCTGGTGTCGGACGACAGCCCCGAGGCGATCGGGTACCGGGGCCGGGTGGTCAGCCGGGCGGGCGCGTTCGACCCCGCCGGGTTCCCCGTGCAGACGACGCCGGTCGAGCCGGCGGGCCGGGCCGGGCGGTTCCGCGGCGCGGGCGGCGCAGGCGGCTCCGGGGCCGGCGGAGCTGGCGGAGCCGGGCCGGGCGGTGGCCGGCATCACGCCGGCGAGCGCTCGATGCTGGTCCTGCTGGCCGCTGCGGCGGCGGTCGTGCTCCTGCTCGGCGGCGGCGTGGCCACGACGTACGCCCTGCTCTCCGGGGGCGGCCATGCGAAGGCCGGGACACACCGCAAGAGCGAGGCCGGTGCCATCAGCACCGCCGTGACGTCCTCCGCTCCGGCGGCGTTCCCGCCTGTCACTCCCACCCCGCAGGTGCCGGCCGCGCCCAGTCCGTCACCCGCCGGGGCGCCCTCCGTGGCCGCCGCCACTCACTCAGCGGCGCCGCCTAAGTCGTCTCCGCCGGCCAAGTCATCGTCGCCGGCCAAGTCGTCCGCGCCCGCGTCGTCATCTCCGTCCGCGTCAGCGTCGGCCCCGACGAACATTCCGACACAGCCAACGCCGACGTTCACGTTCACGCCGCCCACGTTCACCCCGTCGCCGTCACCGTCAGCCTCCAGGGGAGCGCCCAGGCAGGACTCAGTGGGCCTGGTCGTGGTGCTCCGCATCCTGCAGTGGATCTGACCGGCGCACTCTGCCGCCCGGTCCTGGACGCCGGCATAGGGCTGGGACCCGCACCCGCCAGAAGTGACCGAAATATTGCGGAGTCTGCTATCTCGGGCGGCTCTGGACGCCTTAACGTTGGCCTCATGCGAGATCGCGACATCGCCGCGTCCTTAGCCGCAGGTAATCCAGCCGGGCTGGCCGCCGCCTACGACCACCATGCCGCGGGCTTATACGGCTACTGCCGGAGCTTACTGAGCGAGCCCGCTGACGCCGCCGATGCCGCGCAGGACACGTTCATCATCGCCACCGCCAGGCTGGCCGGGCTGCGAAGCCCGGCGCGGCTGCGGTCGTGGCTGTACGCCATCGCGCGCAACGAATGCCAGAGCCGGCTCCGCGCCGGCGCCTGGCCGCCGCGGGTGGACGCGGCCAGCGAGCTGGCCGCCCCGGTGGCCGTGGCCGGGACCGCCGGCGGCGGCCAGGACGAGCTGCGCTACCTCGTGCTGGATGCCCTCGGCCGGCTGAGTCCCGACGAGCGTGAGGTCGCCGAGCTCAGCCGGCGGCACGGCCTCGACGACGCTGACCTGGCCGGGGTGCTGGGCGTCCCGGTGCGCCGGGCGCATGCGCTGGCCGTCAAGGCCGGGGAGGAGCTAGACCGGTCGCTCGGGACCCTGCTGGTGGCCGGCACGGGCTGGGGCGCCTGCCCCGGCCTGGACGCCCTGCTGGACGGCTGGGATGGCCGCCCGACGGTGCTGTGGCGCACCCGGGCCGGGCGGCACATCGACGGCTGCGAGGTCTGCGGCGAGCGCCGCCGGAAGGTCCTCGGCCCGGCCATGCTGCTGAGACTGCTGCCCCTGCCGCGGCTGCCCGGCAGCCTGCGGGAGCAAGTGCTGTGGCTGGTTCCCGACGGCAGTCCCGACGCCGTCACCTACCGCGACGAGGTCATCGGCCGGACCGGGCCGTTCGACCCCGCGGGGTTCCCCGTCCAGATCGCCCCGGCTGGCTGGACGGGACGATCTGGGCGGCCCGGCCGGGCCGGCCCGCCTGAGCCTGGCCGGGGCTGGCGCCGCGGCCGGGATCGCCCGGCGCTGCGCAGGCTCGCGCCGGTCGCCGCGCTGCTGGTCCTGGCCGCCGGCGGCAGCGTCGCTGCCGTTGTGCTGCACGGCAGCGGCCCGGGCCGCACGGCGGCGGACTCGGCTGGCGCCCGGCCGTTATCGGTCCCCGGCGCTCCGGTCGGCTCCGCTGACCCGGGACTGCCCGGCCCCGATCCGGCCCGGCCCGTCTCGGCTCCGCCGGGCGGCCGGTCTCCGTCACCCGGCGCGTCGGCCCCGGCCGCGACGCCATCCGCGCCCGGCCGGGAGAGGCCGTCGCCGCCCGCGTCGTCGGCACCGGTGAGATCCGCGCCGCCGAAGGCCTCCGCGCCGCCGAAGCCGAAGCCTCCGCCGCCGGTCCTGAGCGAGTCGCCGGGGACGGTGTCGATGGCGGAATCGAACACCAACATCTGGACCGGCTCGTTCACCGTCAGCGCCGCCAACGGGCCGGTCTCGTTCAGCGTCTCCGCCCCGTCCGGCGTCACCGTGAGCGAGCCGGGCGGCACGGTCAGCCCGGGCTCCCCGGTGACCATCAGGGTGACGTACACCCTGGTGATCCTGGGAGGCTTTCCGTCCGCCCTCACGGTGAGCGGCATCACCGTAGGCCTGAGCTTCCCGAACTAGGCCGCGCTCGCGCAGTCCGCCGGGACCGGCCGCGCGCCTCGATCCCGGCGCCGGCTACGGCCGGGACCGGCGGCTGGTGAGCAGCAGCGCGGGCGCCAGGCCGAGCACAGTGAGGCCCAGGCACCACCAGAACGTGGTGCCGAAAGCGCCGGCCAGCCGCGGGCCGGGGTGCACGGCGGCCTGGCGCTGCAGGATGACGGCCAGGACCGACGCGGCGTCGACGTCTTCCTCCGCGCCTACCGCACCGCCTGACGCCCGCCGCCAGCCTCGGCCGCGCGGTTCAGCCGGCCGCGGGCGCTGCCGGGTTGGAATAGAGCCGCTGCGCCGTGAGCAGGACCGCGGCCCGGCCCTCCTGCGCCATCACGGCATCATAGGCCGGCCAGTCGTCGTGCGTGCCGCCCGCGGCGATGAAGACCTCGCGCAGCAGCACCCGCAGGCGCTCGGCATCCACGCCCGCCATCGGGTCGTCCGGGCCCGCCAGCTCGGCCGGACCCTCGGCCGCGGCCCACTCCCAGCCGACCCGGACCACCAGGCTGGCGCGCGGCCGGGCCCGCAGGTGAGCCAGCTTGGCCGCCCCGCGCCGGGTCGTGAAGCCGACGACCGGGGCGCCGGTCACCGGGTGATCCAGGACGCCCGCGTTCACGACCGACGACTGGATCGTGCCGTCCGCGCGGAGCGTCGAAACGACGCTGAGTCCGTGTTCCCGCCGCACCAGCCCGGCGAGGTCAGCCAGATCCGTCATGGACCGGAGCCTAGCGGCCGGCCGGGCTAACCGCCCGGCCGGTGCCGCTAGTCGCCCGGCCGGTCGCCGGGCTGGGCCGCCGGCTCGTAGGAGAGGTTCGGCGCCAGCCACCGCTCCGCCTCGGCCACCTCGATGCCCTTGCGCGCGGCGTAGTCGGCCACCTGGTCGGGGCCGATCCGGCCGATCGCGAAGTAGCGGGCCGCCGGGCTGGCGAACAGCAGCCCGCTGACGCTGGCGGCCGGCGTCATGGCGAACGACTCGGTGAGCCCGAGGCCGATCCGCTCCGCGTCGAGCAGGTCGACCAGCTCGCGCTTCTCCGTGTGATCAGGGCAGGCCGGGTAGCCGAACGCCGGCCGGATGCCGCGGAACCGCTCCGCCTGCAGTTCGCTGAGCTCCGGTGCCGCGCCGGGCTCGTACCAGGCCCGGCGGGCCTCCAGGTGCACGTACTCCGCGCAGGCCTCCGCGAGCCGGTCGGCCAGCGCCGCCACGATGATCGCGCGGTAGTCGTCCTGCTCGCTCTCGTACTTGCGGACCAGGTCCTGCGCGCCGTGGATGGCGACGGCGAACGCGCCGAGGTGGTCGCCCGCGGGTGCGATGTAGTCGGCCAGGCTGCGGTTCGGGCGGCTGTCATTGCGCTCGGCCTGCTGGCGCAGCATTGGGAAGCGCGGCCCGCCCTCCACCACCAGGTCGTCGCCCTCCGAGTGGGCCGGCCAGAAGCCGTACACCGCGCGGGCCTGCAGCAGGTGCTGCCCGACGATCTCGTCGAGGAGGACCAGCGCGTCGTCGTACAGCTCCCGCGCGGCGGGCTGCTCCAGGATCGCCGGGAACTTGCCGTTCAGCTCCCAGGCCACGAAGAAGAACTGCCAGTCGATCAGCTCGCGAAGGGTGGCCAGGTCCGGCGTCAGGACGCGGGTCCCGGTGAACTCCGGCACCGGCAGGTCGTCGAACTCGACCCGCTCGCGGTTCTCCCGCGCCTGCTCGATCGGCTGCAGCGGCCGCCGCTGCTTGCTCGCGTACTGCTCGCGCAGCCGCTCCTGCTCGGCCCGGTTCCGCTCGTCCAGGGTGGCGGCCCGGGCCGGGTCGAGCAGGTCCGACATCACCCCGGCCACCCGGGACGCGTCGAGGACGTGCACGACCGAGGCGCCGTAGGCCGGGGCGATCCGCACGGCCGTGTGCTGCCGCGACGTCGTCGCCCCCCCGATCAGCAGCGGCAGGCTCATGCCGCGGCGCTTCATCTGGGCGGCCACGTTCACCATCTCGTCCAGCGAGGGCGTGATCAGCCCGGACAGCCCCACGGCGCTGGCGCCCTCGGCCAGCGCCGTGTCCAGGATCTTGTCCGCCGGGACCATCACGCCGAGGTCGATCACCTCGTAGTTGTTGCAGCCCAGCACGACGCCCACGATGTTCTTGCCGATGTCGTGCACGTCGCCCTTGACCGTGGCCATGACGATCTTCCCCTGCGCCCGGTCCCGGGAGACGCGGCCCTCGCGCAGGGCCAGCTCCTTCTCCGCCTCCATGAACGGCTCCAGGTAGGCCACCGACCGCTTCATGGCCCGCGCGCTCTTCACCACCTGGGGCAGGAACATCCGCCCCGAGCCGAACAGGTCGCCGACGATCTTCATGCCGTCCATCAGCGGGCCCTCGATCACGTCGAGGGGCCGGTCCGCCGCCAGCCGCGCCTCCTCGGTGTCGGCCTCGATGAAGTCGACGATGCCGTGCACCAGGGCGTGCGCCAGCCGCTTCTCGACCGGGGCCTCGCGCCACGACAGGTCCAGCTCCCGCTTGGTGGCCGAGCCCTTCACCCGGTCCGCGAACGAGACCAGCCGGTCGGTCGCGTCGGGGCGCCGGTCGAAGATGACGTCCTCGACCAGCTCCAGCAGCTCGGCCGGGATGTCCTGGTAGACGGCGAGCTGCCCGGCGTTCACGATGCCCATGTCCAGGCCGGCCGTGATGGCGTGGAACAGGAAGGCCGAGTGCATGGCCTCGCGCACCGCGTCGTTGCCGCGGAAGGAGAACGACAGGTTCGAGATGCCGCCGCTCAGGTGGACGCCCGGGCACCGCTGGCGGATCAGCGGCAGCGCCTCGATGAACGCCTTCGCGTACCCGTTGTGCTCCTCGATCCCAGTCGCCACCGCCAGAACGTTGGGATCGAAGACAATGTCGTTCGGATCGAACCCGGCCGTGCCCGTGAGCAGGTCATAGGCCCGGCCGCAGATGGCGACCTTGCGTTCCACGGTGTCGGCCTGGCCCTGCTCGTCGAAGGCCATGACCACGACGCCGGCCCCGTAGTCGCTGATCCGCCGGGCCTGCCGCAGGAAGGACTCCTCGCCCTCCTTCAGGCTGATCGAGTTGACGACGCCCTTGCCCTGCACGCACTTCAGCCCGGCCTCGATGACGCTCCACCGGGAGCTGTCGACCATGACCGGGATCCGGGCCACCTCCGGCTCGGTCGCGATCAGGTTCAGGAACGTGGTCATGGCCTGCTCGCCGTCGAGCAGGTCGGCGTCCATGTTGACGTCCAGCAGGTTGGCGCCGCCCCGGACCTGCTCGGCCGCCACGGCCACGGCGGCCTGGAAGTCGCCGGCCTCGATGAGGCGGCGGAAGCGGGCCGAGCCGGTGATGTTGGTGCGCTCGCCGATCATCACGAACCCGGTGTCGGGGCCGATCTCGAACGGCTCGAGCCCGCTGAACCGGGGGCGCGGCTCGCGCTCGGGGACGGCCCGCGGGGGCAGGCCGGAGACGGCGCGGGCGATCTGCCCGATGTGCTCGGGACCGGTCCCGCAGCAGCCGCCGACGATGTTGACCAGCCCGGCCTCCGCGAACTCGCGCAGCAGCCCGGCGGTCTCGTGCGGCTGCTCGTCGTAGCCGCCGAAGGCATTGGGCAGGCCCGCGTTCGGGTGGCAGCTGGAGTAGACGGAAGCCAGCCGGGCGAGCGACTCGGAATGCGGGCGGATCTGTGTCGCGCCCAGCGAGCAGTTGACCCCCACGATCAGCGGCTTCGCGTGCTCGATGGCCGTCCAGAACGCGTCGACCGTCTGCCCGGACAGGGTCCGCCCGCTCAGGTCCACGATGGTGACCGAGATCCACAGCGGCAGGTCGGGCGCGACCTCGCGGGCGGCGCTGATGGCCGCCTTGGCGTTCAGCGTGTCGAAGATCGTCTCGATCAGCAGGAGGTCGACGCCGCCCTCGGCGAGCGCCGCGATCTGCTCCGCGTAGGTGTCCCGGACCTGGTCGAACGAATGGGTCCGGAAGGCCGGGTCGTCCACCCGCGGCGACAGGGACAGCGTGACGTTCAGCGGCCCGACCGAGCCGGCCACCCACCGGCCGCCGGCCTCGTCGGCCGCCTGCCGGGCCAGCCGGGCGCCCGCGATGTTCATGTCCCGGACCGCGCCCTGCAGGCCGTAGTCGGCCTGGCCGATGCTGGTGGCGGTGAACGTGTTGGTCGTCGTGATGTCGGCCCCCGCGGCCAGGTACCGCCGGTGCGCGTCGAGGATCACGTCCGGCCGGGTCAGGTTCACCAGGTCCGGGTCGCCGGTCAGGTCGCGCGGATGATCGCGGAACCGCTCGCCGCGGTAGTCCTCCGGCGTGAGCCCGGCCCCCTGCAGCATCGTGCCCCAGGCCCCGTCGAGCACCAGGATCCGCTGGCTCAGTGCCTCCCGGAGCGCCGCCGTGCTGGCCCGTTCCGGGCGGTCAGCCGGGCCGTCAGTGGTGGCGGTGCTGCCCGTCGCGGTACGGCCCGAGGAGGCACCGTCTGCCCCTATGTGCTCTTCCACCGCGCTCCTTCAACGCCCGGCGACCTAGAGGGCGCACCGGCGAAAGGCGCGGACTCTTTAGGCGTTTTTGTCCTGGTCGCCAAGCTGTCAGTCAAATTCTCCAGGTGACCCCAGCCTAACCCGTGCCCGGCGCTGCGGGCGCCGTGGGTGAGTTTGGGACCCGCCCCGGCTGCGTTCCGGGCCGCCGGACCCGGCTCGCGCCGGCCGCCCTTACGGCGCTGACCTGGGCGGCGGGCCGTCCGGCACCGCACGGCCCCGGCGGCGGACGCGCCCCGGCATCACGCGGCCCGGCGGCGGACGCCGCCCCGGGCGGCTACCCGGCGGCCTGGCCGCGCAGCTGGGCGGCGGCGCCGGTCATGGCCGCGAGCTTGCCGAACGCGGACTCCCGGGGCAGGTACTTCATCCCGCAGTCCGGCGCCAGGACGAGCCGCTCGGCGGGCACGTAGGGGAGCGCCCGCTCGACCCTGGCGACGATCTCGCCGGTGGTTTCCACGGCCGGGTCGCCCAGGTTCAGCACCCCCAGGATGATGGTCTTGCCCGCCAGCTCGGCGAGCACCGCGCAGTCCAGGCCGGACTGGGCCGTCTCGACGGAGATCTGCTGCGCGGAGCAGGCGGCCAGCTCGGGCAGGAACGAGTAGCCCGACGGGCGCTCATGAATGATCGCCGCGTAGCCGAAGCACAGGTGCACGGCCGTCGTGCCGGTGATGCCCTCCAGTGCCCGGTTCAGCGCCTTGACTCCGTACTGGCGGGCCGCCTCGGGCCGGGCCTGCAGGTAGGGCTCGTCGAGCTGCACGATGTCCGCCCCGGCCGCGAACAGGTCGGCGACCTCGGCGTTGACCGCCTCGGCGTAGCCGAGCGCCGCCGCCTCCGGGCTGCGGTAGTAGTCGTCCTGGGCCTGCTGGGACATGGTGAACGGGCCGGGGACGGTGATCTTCACGGTCCGGCCGGTGTGAGCGCGCAGAAAATCCAGGTCCGCCACCTCGACCGCCCGCTGCCGCCGGATCGGCCCGGTGATCCGGGGCACCGGATTCGGATGGCCGCTGCGGTCCAGGGCCGTGCCGGGGTTGTCGATGTCCACCCCGTCCAGCGCGGTCGCGAAGGCGTTGGAGTAGCTCTCCCGGCCGATCTCGCCGTCGGTGACGATGTCCAGCCCGGCGTCCTCCTGGGCCCGGATGGCCAGCAGCGTGGCATCCCGCTGCGCTTCGGCGAGGAACTCCGGGTCCACCCGCCACAGCTCCTTGGCCCGCACCCGGGGCGGGAACCGGTGCGCCAGCCGGGGCCGGTCGATCAGCCAGTCCGGCTGCGGATAGCTGCCCACCAGCGATGTCGGGAAAAGCACCCTTGCCTCCGCGTCGTCATGGCGGTCCCGGCCCGGCCGCCCGTGCCGGGGCCGCGCCCGGCCCGGCGGCCGGAGCGGCCCGTCCCGTTGTCCAGGCCAGTATGCCGCTGCGGCCCGTTCAGGCGGTGACGGCGGCGGCCGCGGGGGACGCGCCCGCCGCGGCCCCCGAGGTCTCGCCGGCCCCAGCGGCCCCGGCGCCAGCTCCGGCGGCCCCGGCCCCGGCCTCGGGCGGCGCAGCGCCCGGCTGGCCGTCAGAGATGTGCGTGCTGACCTCGCGGCGGGCCACGCTGAGCGGGCCGAGGCCCGACAGCGCGGCGATGACCTGGCCGGCCAGGGCCGACGGGGCTGAGGTGGACTCCGCCATCCCGATGGCGGTGACCCCGGTGAGCAGGGCCGGGGTCAGGTCGCCGGCCGCGGCGATGACGTGCGTCCGGGCGCCGCAGTCCCGGGCCAGCGCCGAGGCCTGGCGCGCGTCGGCGCTGTCGGGGTCGCCGAGCACGAGCATCAGGTCGCTGCCGGCGGCCACGGCCCGGATCGCCTGCGCCCGGTCGGACGGCGCGTAGCAGAACCCGTCCGGATTCGGCCCGCGCGCGGCCGGGAAGCGCGACCGCAGGGCCGCGGTCACCGGCGTGGCGGACTCGACCGGGATGCCGGGCTGGAGCAGGTACGAGACCCGCCGCGCGTCGGATACCTGCAGCGCGGCCGTCCCGGCGGCCGTCTCGACCACGGCCGCCCGGCCGGGGACGCGGCCGGTGATCCCGGCGGCCGCGGTGCCCGCGGCGAGGCCGACGAGCAGGAGGTCATCGCCGCGGGCGGCCAGCCGGGCGGCGTCCTCCTGGGTGCGCGCGACCAGCGGGCAGGTGGCGTCCGCCACCGTGAGCCCGCCGTCCGCGGCCTGCGCCGCGACGTCGGGCGGGACGCCCTGCGCCGGGAAGACGACGATGTCGCCGGGGGCCAGGCCGGTCAGCGACGAGACGACCACGGCGCCCCCGGCGGCCAGGCCGTCCAGGGCCTCGGGCGGCGCCGCCAGCTCGCCGTAGATGTGCACGGGCCGGCCCGCCGGGCCTCCGTGCTCGGTGACCATGCGCTGAGCCGCCTCCAGCGCGCCCAGCGCCCCGCCGCACCACGGGCGGCCGGCCAGCAAAAGCCGCCGGGTGCCGGTGACCGCGGCCCACTCGGCCACGGCGGCCATCGCCGCCGCCGCGCCCAGCCGGTCGTCCGGCGCGGCCACGGCGGCCAGCGCGGCCGTGCCGCCGTCCCGCTGAGCGCAGGTGGCCAGGTAAACGGCCGCGCCGCCCGCGTCGCTGCCGGCGTCATCCAGCCGGGGTACCAGGCCTAACGCGCAGCGTAGGCCCTTGCGCTGCAGTGACCCGGCGATCAGCGGGGCCGCCGGGCACGGGAGCGGGCCGCGGGCCGGGTCCCCGACCTGCGTCGGCACCACCAGCTCGCCCCGCTGGACCCGGACGTCAGGCGCCTGGAACTCCCGCACCGCGCTGCGGTTCATCGCTGGTCGATCCCCCCGTGACCGTGGCTCGCAGCTCCGGAAACTGGCCCGGCTCGCGGCGTTGCCTCCTGACGGGCACGCCGCGATGCCGGTAGCTGCGGTATACCCCCGTTAACGCAGCTCGCATCCCCCCGGCATCCCCAATAATCTGCCCTCCAAGTGTCCCGCGCGGTGTCCCGCAGCGGTGGGCATGACACGCTGAAGCACTCCTATCACGCGGGTGAGCTGCAGAAACTCGGGGCGCATACGCCCCCATTCCGGTCAGCATCCTCTGAAATAAGCTGACCGAGATGTCCGGCTGCCGAGAAAGGACCACCATGTCGCATACCGACCAGCTCGTGGCGAACAACCAGCAGTACGCCGAGTCGTTCTCCGGCCCGCTGCCGCTGCCCCCGGCGCTCGGCCTCGCGGTCGTCGCCTGCATGGACGCCCGGCTGAACGTCTACGGCATCCTCGGCCTGAACGACGGCGAGGCGCACGTCATCCGGAACGCGGGCGGGGTCGTGACCGACGACGTCATCCGCTCGCTGGCCATCAGCCAGCGGCTGCTGGGGACCCGGGAGATCATCCTGATCCACCACACCGAGTGCGGGATGCTCACGTTCACCGACGACGACTTCAAGGCCAGCATCCAGGCGGAGACGGGCATCAAGCCGCCGTGGGCGGCCGAGGCCTTCCCGGACCTGGCCGCTGACGTCCGCCAGTCCATCGCCCGGATCAAGGCCAGCCCGTTCGTGCCGCACACCGATGCCGTGCGGGGCTTCGTCTTCGACGTGACCAGCGGCCGGCTCGACGAGGTCAGTTAGCCGCCACGAGCTGAGGCGGGGGGCAGCGCGGCGGTCAGGACTCCGGGCTGTCCCCGCGACCCTGCTGCTCGGCCAGGAACCGCTCGAACTCGGCACCGAGCTCCTCCGCCGTCGGCATGGGCTCGGACTCGTCGCCCAGGAGGTTCTGCCGGTCCGCGGTGAACGCGTCGTACTGCTGCTCCAGCGCCTCGACGACCTCGGTCACCTCAGCGGATCCCTCGACCTGCCGGGCGATCTCCTGGTCGGTGCGCCGGGCCGCCTCGCGCAGCGAGTCCCCCGGCAGGATGAGCCCGGTGGCCCGCTGCACCGATTCCAGCAGCGTCACCGCGGCCGCCGGGTAGGCGGCCTGGGCCAGGTAGTGCGGCACGTGCACGGCAAAGCCGACGGCCGCCCGCTCGTCCTGGCCGAGCCGGTACTCCAGCAGGGCCGCGGCGCTGCCGGGCACCTGGAGCTTGTCGACCAGGGGCCGGTAGCCGTCGATCAGCCCCGGCTGGGTGGCGTGCGCCGTGACGCCCAGCTGCCGGGTATGCGGCACGCCCATCGGGATGCCGTGGAAGCCCACGGCCAGGCGCACGCCCAGGTCAGTGGTGAGCTGACGCACGGCGCTGGTGAACGTCTCCCACTCACGGTCCGGCTCCAGCCCGTTGAGCAGCAGGAACGGCTTGCCCTCGGAGTCGTGCAGCAGCGAGATGGTCAGCTCGGGAGAGTCGTAGTCCTCCCAGTGATCCTTGGCGAAGGTCATCACGGGCCGCCGCGACCGGTAGTCGATCAGCGCGTCCACGTCGAACCGGGCCACCTCGCGGCCATCCAGCGCCGACGCCAGGTGAGTCGCCAGGAGCCGCCCCGCACTGCCGGCGTCGATGAAGCCGTCGAGGTAGTAGAGCATCACCAGGTCGGCGTCCGGCTCGGGTGCGGCGGGACTCAGCTCGTACAGGTCCCCTGGATCGCGCCCCACAGTCATAGCCTCTCTAGCCGTCGTCGTCGTCGTTCTCTAGTCTTACCAACGCCTGACGGCAACAAGAAATTCTCACGACGAAACGGATGGTGCCCGCTGCTGCCCTGCGTCGTCCTGACTCATCATGCCGGGCCGTCCGCCCGGGCGCCATCGCGCCCGGTCCCGTCTGGCCCGGTATCGCCCTCGGCGGGCCCTATCGGACCGGTCGGCGCGCCCAGCTCCCGCCAGCGGTCGTGCACCAGGGCGAGCTCGTCCAGCACAAACTCGAAGTATCGCGCACTGCGGGTCAGCCGCTCCCCGGCGGGGGTGCCGCCGCCCAGCAGCGCGGCGCCGTCGAGCAGCGTGGCCCTCATCCGGGCCAGCAGGCTGTTGCGGGTCTCCATCAGCTGTGCCCACACCTCGTCGGGCACGCTGTAGGACAGCCGCCGGGACCCCGGCTCGCCTGCGGTCGCGACCAGGCCGACCTGGCCCAGGTATCGCACGGCGCCCGACACGGCTGCCGGGCTGACGCCCAGGACGGCGGCCAGGTCGGCAGCCGACAGCTGGCTCGCGTCAGCGGCCAGCAGGGCGGCGAACACCCGGGCCGGCATCCGCGGCATCCCGGCCCCGTACAAGATCCCGGCAAAGCGCTCGATGAATCCGCCAATCGCCGCCGTGTCACGCTCGGCCTGCGGGCCGTCCTGCGCGGCGCTGGCCTGCGGGCCGGCGGATGTGGAGGCGGCGCTGGCCCGGGCGGCGCGGGGTCGGGGTGGCACGAGTTCGGGGGGCCCTTCGTTTCGTTAAATTCATGATTTTGTGAATTTGATGTAGCCTAGCTTCATGACCCAGGTTATTGAGGTCTCCGGCCTGCGCAAGTCATACGGCCGGACGATCGCGCTGAACGGGCTGGACCTCGGCGTGGCGGCCGGGGAGGTGCACGGGTTCCTCGGGCCGAACGGCGCGGGCAAGACGACGACGATCCGGATCCTGCTCGGCATGCTCCGGGCCGGCGGCGGGAGCGCGCGGCTGCTGGGCGGCGACCCGTGGCGCGAGGCGGTGGCGCTGCACCGCCGCCTGGCGTACGTGCCCGGCGACGTGACGCTGTGGCCCAGCCTGACTGGCGGCGAGGTGATCGACCTGCTCGGCCAGCTCCGCGGCGGCCTGAACCCGGCCCGCCGGGCCGCGCTGATCGAGCGCTTTGCCCTCGACCCGGCGAAGAAGGCCCGGACCTACTCGACAGGCAACCGGCAGAAGGTCGCGCTGATCGCGGCGCTGGCCACGGATGCCGAGCTGCTGATCCTGGACGAGCCGACGGCTGGCCTGGACCCCCTGATGGAGGCCGCTTTCCGGGACAGCGTGCTGGACGAGCGCGAGCGCGGCCGGACGGTGCTGCTGTCGAGCCACATCCTGTCCGAGGTCGAGGCGCTGTGCGACCGCGTCACGATCATCCGGGCGGGCGCCACGGTCGAGACCGGGACGCTGGCCCAGCTGCGCCACCTGACCCGGACGTCGATCACCGCTGAGCTGGCTGCCCGCCCGGACCTGGACCGGCTGACCGGATTGCACGGCGTGACGGTCGCGCCGGGTCCCGAGCAGGTCACCGAGCTGCACTGCGAGGTCGACACGGGCCACCTGGACGAGCTGCTCCGGCGGCTCGTGGCGGCGGGCGTGCGGAACCTGGTCAGCCGTCCGCCGACCCTCGAGGAGCTGTTCCTCCGGCATTACGCGGCCGCTCCCGCGGCCGAGCCGGCCAGTCCCGCTGCGGGCGACGCTGATGCGGCCCGGGCGGAAGGGACCGATCCGGCCGGGGGCGGCGCTACGGCCGGTCCGGCTGCGGGCGACCCTGATGCGGGCCGGGCGGAAGCGGGCGCTGCCGCGGCGGCCGGCCACCCGCGTGCAGCCGGTTCCGGCTCTGCCGGGACGCGGCCGTGATCGCGTCGGCTGTCCGGCCGGGGCGGGCCGGCCGGGCACAGGCAGGCGGCGGCCGCCTGGCCGGGGTGGGCGAGCTGGCCCGGCTGGCGCTGCGGCGGGACCGCATCATGCTGCCGGCCTGGGCTTACGTGCTGGCCGGATCCCTGGCCGAGGTGGCCTTCAGCCTGCGCGGGCTGTACCCGACCGCTGCCCGGCGCGAGGCCCTGGTGGCCAGCGTCGCGGGCAACCCGGCGCTGTCGTTCCTGTACGGGCACGTGCACGGCACCTCGCCCGGCGCGCTGACCGCGTGGCGCTACCTCGCCTACAGCACGCTGGGGGCCGGGCTGATGAGCATCTTCCTGGTCGTCCGGCACACCCGCGCCGACGAGCAGGCCGGCCGCCTCGAGCTCGTCGGGTCGGCCGCGGTCGGCCGCCGCGCGGCCCTGACCGCGGCCCTGGCCGTCGCCGCCACGGCCAACGCGGTCGTGCTGGCCCTCATCGTCGTCGTGTCGGTGGTGCTGCGGCTGCCGGCCGCCGGGTCCGTGGCCTACGGCCTGGCCACCGTCGGCTGCGGCCTGGTCTTCGCCGCGCTGGCCGCGGTCGCCGCCCAGGTGAGCGGGACCCCGCGCGGCGCCCGGGGGCTGGCCATCGCCGTGCTCGCCGCGGGCTTCGTGCTGCGCGGCGTCGGAGACTCAGCCGGCGCCCGCGGCCCGGAGTGGCTGTCCTGGCTGTCGCCGGCCGGCTGGGCCGAGCAGGCCCGGCCGTTCGCGGGTGACCGGTGGGCGGCCCTGGCCCTGCCGGCGCTGGCCACGGTTGTGCTGACCGTCCTGGCCTATGTGCTGGCCGCCCGGCGCGACCTGGGCGCCGGCCTGTTCGCGCCCCGGCCGGGGCCGGCCACGGCGGGTGCGGCGCTGGCCGGGCCGGCCGGGCTGGCGTGGCGGCTGCAGCGCGGAAACCTGGCCGCCTGGGCGCTCGGCCTGCTGGCCGTGGGCGTGGCCGTAGGCGCCGCCGCCAAGGGCGTCGGCGCGCTGCTGGGAACGAGCGCGCAGGTGCGGCAGGCGTTCGAGCGAATCGGGGGTCAGCAGGCGCTGACCAGTGCCTATCTCGCGGCCATCATGAGCCTGACCGGGCTGGCGGCCGCCGGTTACGCGGTCTCGGCCGCCCTGCGGCTCCACAGTGAGGAGTCCGCCCGGCTGGCCGAGGTAGTGCTGGTCACGCCGACGGGGCGGGTGCGCTGGGCGGTCAGTCACCTGGCCGTCGTGGTGGCGGGCACGGCGGTCGTGCTGGCCGCCGCCGGGATCGGGGCCGGCCTCGGCTACGGGCTGCGGGCCGGCGACGTCGGCACGCAGGTACCGCGGCTGCTCGAGGCCGGGCTGGTCCAGCTTCCGGCCGCGCTGGTGGTCGCGGGCGTGGCCGTCGCGCTGTTCGGCCTGCGGCCGACCTGGTCGGTGGCCGGCGGCTGGACGGCCCTCGGACTGGCCACGCTGGCCGCGCTGCTCGGCCCGACGCTGCGGCTGCCGCAGTGGCTGGCCGACATCTTCCCGTTCAGCCACGTGCCCCGGCTGCCCGGACCGCCGGTCACCGCCGCGCCGCTGATCTGGCTGTCCGCGGTGGCGCTCGCCCTGGCCGCTGCGGGCCTGGTCGGCCTGCGCCGCCGTGACCTGGGCTGAGTGCGGCCTGGGGAGGTCGTCGGCTGGGACGGGCGGGCCCGCCGCGGCCAGGCTGTCGGGGCGGCGAGAGGCCGGCCAGGAGGCCACTGCATTCGAGCCAATCGGAACGCCATGTCTTTAACGTGATTCTGTAAAATAATTGGGGTATGTAAAAGTTTATCGAACTGTACGGACTCGTGCAGTATAATCAAGGTCGATCGTTACCCCGGAGCGGCAGGTGCGAAATGTGCACTCGCAGGTCTGTTGGCGTCGATCACTGTCATAAGAACGGCTGGATTCGTGGGTACGATGCAGTGCAACGACGCGCCGGATCACCAAGCTCGCCCGCTTCATCCTCGTTGTCATCAGACTTCGTAGATCACACGCGCGAGTGTAGATCGGTGCAGGTGGCGATGTGCGATGAAGACTAGGCTGGAGCGCGGGCCTGTCGGCTCAATGAGCGTTTCCGCGGCGGTTACACGAAGTAACGATCACCTTGCCCGGAAAGGCTCAGTGTTGGTCGACTCCGGCATGAACTTAAGGTTGGCGAACGCGCGGCTGCGGGTGAATGGTCTCGTGCCGGGCCAGCATGGCAACGTACTGGGCGATCTTCCGCGCCCGGGTCTCGGGCTTCTTGACGCTGGAGATCCGGTAGAGAATCGCGTAGCGGTTGGCGCCGCTGATCGTCTCGAAGAACGCCCGCGCGGCGTCGTCGGCGGCCAGGGCCGCGCGCAGATCGTCGGGGACCTCGATGCTGGCCTGGCCCGCGTACGCGCTGGCCCAGCGGCCGTCCGCCCGGGCCCGCTCCACCTCGCGCAGGCCGGCCGGATGCATCGCGCCCGCGGCGATCAGGGCCTCGGCCTTCTCGGCGTTGATCTTCGACCAGCGACTGGCGGGCCCGCGGGGCGTGAACCGCTGCCGCCAGAACTCGTCGTCGAGGGCACCCTTCTGCCCGTCAATCCAGCCGAAGCAGAGCGCGACCTCCAGCGCCTCGGCGTAAGAGATCGCCGGCCGGGTAGCACCCTTTTTCGCGATCTTCAGCCAGGCCCCGGCCGCATCGGGGTGCTCGGCCAGCCAGGCCGCAAAGGCCGCCGGGGACTCGAATTCCAGCAGGGGGAGGTCTGGTGCCACCCGACTAGTCTGACAGGAGGCCGAGGTCGGGGCCGGCAGTTAGTTGCCGAGCAGCAACTAACTCCGGGCATACTGGAAGGGATGATGGAGACTGCGCGTGAGCTGACCCCCCAGCGACGGATGCTGATCCTGGCCATCTGCTGCATGAGCCTGCTCATGGTCGGGCTGGACAGCACCATCGTGAATGTCGCGCTGCCATCGATCCAGCGCGAGCTGCATACCTCGGTCTCGGACCTGCAGTGGATCATCGACGCCTACACGCTGGTCCTGGCCAGCTTCCTGCTGCTGTCCGGGTCGACCGCCGACCGGCTGGGCCGCCGCCGGACGTTCCAGACCGGGCTGGTCGCGTTCACGCTGGGCTCGCTCCTGTGCAGCCTGGCCCCCTCGCTGGGCTGGCTGGTGGCGTTCCGCGCGCTCCAGGCGATCGGCGGGTCGATGCTCAACCCGGTGGCGGT
>Ga0193726_1001514_pt1 | contig 18154 bp, 13 predicted proteins | sample H2c1metaG_FD_144928 | JGI IMG/M metagenome (GOLD analysis project Ga0193726, IMG submission 144928) | Soil microbial communities from a riparian zone of the East river system, Colorado, United States - H2c1 | ecosystem: Environmental > Terrestrial > Soil > Riparian zone | place: USA: East River... | reverse complement strand
CTAGGAAAAAAGATATAAAAGACCAAACTTATTGCACATACTTTTTTCAGCGTCTGACGAGTAGTTAGTACCTATCTGAGATTAAATTCACCGTGACGTGGTGATTCACGATTACTAGTAATTCCTTTTTCATATAGTCGAATTTCAGACTACAATCCATATTTTATCCTACTTTAATTAGATTAGCTCAAATTTTCATTTTTGCATCATTTTGTATAGGTACGTGTGGCACGTCTATAGCCCACAACATTTAGGCCATGATGACTTGTCTTGGCCCCTATTATCATATCCCTTGTAAAAGTGAACTGCTTTATCACAAATAAAGCAAGGGTTTCCGTTAATTTAATGGAATTAACCAATATCTCACGACATTAACTGAAGACAGCCGTGCAACGCTTGTATTATCATATAGATAATATTCAAGTTGTGGTAAGGTTTTTCGCGTACCTACGAATTAAATAACATACTTCACTACTGGTTTCAGAAACGGTCTAATGATTTCAGTTCCTGCGTTGCCACATTACTCTTGAGGTGAAATGCTTACACTTTCATTTATAGACTAAATTAATATCTAATCTATGGCATTCATCATTCTCTGCTTGGACTACTAGGGTATCTAATCCTGTTCGTTACCCGAGCCTTCGTCCCTCAACGTCAGTTATTAGATAAAAGGTTGCTTTCGCCGTTACCAGTCGTTATGGGATCAAAGAATTTCAACTCTACTCCATAAATACTCCCCTTCTCATATATAACTCTAGCATAACCGTTTCTTATTTAAGACTAATTATACCGTCTAGGTACCCTTTAAACCTACTAAAGATGAATAACACTAGTCTTTTACGTATTACCGCGACTGCTGGCACGTAATTTGGTCAAGACATATAGAAAAGAAGTTTGTCATAATCAATTTTTTATTCTCCTCTAGAACTTTACTCGATAAAATCGATCTTATACCTGTCTACGAGAATAATTTCTCTTAATATAAAAGTAGCAAATTAATTTTACAGCCATGTTTAGTAGCAATAACCTATTAAGGATAAATTGAATAATCTATCATAAATAACTTTAATTATTTATAATGGATTAAACAGCCAAGTATAATTAGCCGAAGCTATACATTCCCCCTAGTTGCTGGTTCAGCCGTTAGGCTATTGACCAATATTCCCCACTGCTGTACTATACGTATTGGGGTTTTTTCAGACCCAATGTGATCGATCGACCTCTCAGTCTCGACTACGGAATATTAGGCTAGTTAAACCATTACTTTAACTACTACCTATCCGAAACGTTTATTGTCCTCTTAAAGCGGAAATTTCTTTCCTTTGTCCTTTATATTTACTTTTTTAAATTATAAGGTATTTGTTAACCTTACTTTAAGGCAGCCAAAACATTATATACTCACCTGTACACCACTTCTAATGAAATAAATAGTATATGCTATTTATTAAACTAGACGTACGATTAGCATGTGTCAAGCACTAGGATAGCGTTCATTCAGAGCCATCATCAAACTCAATTCATTTATTGGTATAAATAAAAAAAACTTCATTTTTTTATCTATACCATTACTAATATCCCTTAAATTTAATAATTTAAAAGTATGTAGATTTTATTTTTATTTATATTATATATTCATTAAATAAAATCGGAAAAGAGATGATTCGAACATCCAGGTGCATAACACAATATTTAGCAAATATCTCGCTTTACCAATAGCAACTTTTCCTTTTATTTTTTTTTGGATACAATTAAGCGGGGTCCTGTATTAGTTATTAGTCTATATTAAGGCTCAACCTAGAGCTTGAAAGTCCGTTAACATTATCTTACTGTATAAAAATTAATATTTAGATACATTTGGCTATAATTATTATTATAGAAATAAGTTTATTATTTTCTGTTTAATACTCAAATTTTAATTTAACAAACATTTATTATATGTTTCGGCTCAATAAGCTCCTGACTTTCCTATACTATAATTTAATATAATATTATACTCTTAGTAACACAAAAATTCCTCTTTATAAATCTAACTAATCCTATAATCTTCTTACAAATATAAATGGTAAAATACATTAACTTTCTTTATAAAAAGAATGAAGATAAAGCAGATATAAAAACAATTACAAAAATTTTTATTATTTTTACAAAAATATATTGTATATTAATGTAAATCTAAAGCATCTTTAATATAACTACTAGTTAAAACTACAAAAACTTGGGCTTGTATAAAAGCAATACCTAACTCTAAACCAGAAAATGCTACTATAAATGCTAAAGGTACTAATCCTAAAAAGAAAAAAATAAAACCAGAAGTCATAATATTATAAGTAAAACCTGCTAAGATATTTAATAACATATGACCACTTAGTATATTAGCACCTAATCTAAGACCCAAAGAAACATTTCTTGATAAATATGAGATAAACTCTATTAAGACTAATAAAGGTAATAAAGCTAAAGGACAACCAGCTGGCACTAATAAAGAAAAAAATTCTAAACCATGCTTCTGGAATCCTAATATAGTTGCACCCAATACAACTGTAAAACTAAGAGCAAATGTAAATATAAAATGACTTGTAGATGCAAAACTATAAGGAACCATACCTATTAAATTATTTACTAAAATAAATATAAATAAAGTATATATAAATGGAAAATATATTTGCCCTTTTGTAGGATTTATTTGATTTGTTACTATACTATGTATAGTAGCATATATTGTTTCTTGACTTATTGATCAGTTATTACTTACAACTTTATTGTAATTAGTGGCTAAAACATTTAATCCTAAAACTAAAATAGCACCTATTGTTAAATATAATCCTATGTTAGTTAATGATATATGTAAGTTAGCTAATATAGGGGCATCCAAACTTAATAAATTTCTAATTTCAAATTGATCTAAAGGACTTGGTATTGTTGTATATAAAAAGTTTAACATCTTTGTTTATATTTTTAGTTTTATTTTTATTGAAATATTTCCTTAAACTTGATAAAATGAGAATAAAAAATGTTTATTCTTATATACTATAATTTACTTATAAATATACGAGAAATAAATAAACGAACGAATCTTGGTAAAATGTATTTTGAAAATACATATATCATTATTACAAGTAATATGAAAGCAAAAGTTACTTGATTTATAAAATAAAACGGTACTAATTGTGGCATTGTTTTTTTTTAATTATATAGTTTCAATGTTATAATTATTTTTACATTATTATTTATTAAAAAATAAAAACTTTATAGTTACTTTTAATTATTTAGAGATTAATTTTAATCTTACTTAAAGACTCTTTGTATTTTTAATAAGAATTTTTATTAATATATAATAAAAATTAGTTATTATATATTAATGATGAAACTGAATAGTGTAAACCGTCTAAAACAGGAGCAGGGTATATACCTAATACTACAGTAAATATAACTAATGTAAATAAAATAAAAAATTCACGTTTATTTACATCACTTATATTGGCTTCAAAGAATTTACTAAATGATCCCCCAAAAGCTATTCTATTAAACATATATATAGTATATGCTGCAGAGAAAACTATAGATGAACTAGCAAAAACACCCAATAAAGGTAATCTTTCAAATACACCGTAAAGAGACATAAATTCTCCTACAAAATTTAAAGTAAGAGGAACTCCACAATTACCTAAAGATAAAATAAAGAATAAAATAGAAAATAAAGGCATTACTTGAGCAATACCTCTATAGTAACTAATTAATCTAGTACCAGATCTATCGTATAATACACCACCAGCACAAATAAATAAACCACTTGAAACAAATCCGTGGGCTAGTCCTAACGCTATACCTCCTTCTATTCCTTGAATAGTATTACTAAATACACCTATAAGATAAACAGCTGCGTGTGATACAGAACTATAAGCAATAAGTTCTTTAACATCTATTGTTCTTAAAGTACTAAAACTAGCATATATAATTGTTATGACACCTATAAGATATATAATATATGTATAATCTAATGAGGCTTTAGGTAATAAAGGCAATATAAGTCTGAATATACCATATAAACTTAATTTTAAAACAATAGCAGCTAGTATAATACTACCACCTAAAGGTGATTCAACGTGAGCTTTTAATAATCAAGTATTTAAAAATATAGTAGGAGTTTTTACAGCAAATGCTATAAATATACCATAAAACAAAAATAATTGTGTAGAATAATTAAAATTAGTTTTATATAAAGCATCAAAATCAGTTGTTCCCATTATCGAAGACATGGCTAATATGGATAGTAATAAGAATAATGATCCAAACAGTGTATATAAAAACAGATAAAAACTGGCTCTTACTCTATTACTTGATCCAAATAAACCTATTAATATAAATAAAGGTGGTAATATACTTTCAAAAAAAATATAGAATAATAAAATATCTAGTACTAAAAAAACTGCTAATAATAATGTTTCTAATAATAAAATTATTATTACATATGATCTTATGTTATCGCTAATAGAATTTCAATTACTTAGTAGTGCAATAGGAGTTATTATAGTTGTCAACATAACAAAATATATTGATAAACCATCTAAACCTAAATAAAAATCAAAAGAACTAATCTCATGATATTCTTGAACAAATTGAAATTGATTACTACTGAAGTCAAATAATATAAAAACTATTAAAGAAATAAAAAGATTAAATATAGATGTACATAAAGCTATTGTTTTTATACGTCTAATGTCTAAAGATGATAACTCATAAGACATACCTGTGGATATAGTAAATATACCTAAAATAGGTATTAATAATAAAAGTGAAAGTAACATGACAATAATAAAAATAAAAAACTAATTTCCCTCAGGATTAAATTTTATTTTTAATCTTTACTAACACTAGACACAACTATCTAGTAGACAATTTAGCATATTAATAATTATTATTTCTATACTTAAAATATAGTTATATTTTTATAATAAACTGATATTGCTAGGTATTATTTCAAAACTGTATAATATACAAGGAACTAAGATAACAAACGCAATAACTATAGGTAATAAGACAGTTCAACAGAATGACATCAATTGATCAAATCGAATTCTAGGAAATGACGCTCTTGCTCATATAAATACGAAAATCATAATACAAGATTTAAGACCTAAAGTTAAACCATATAATAATCCTTCTATTAAAGGATCTGATAATATACTTTCATTATTTAAATTGTTTATATAATAATCAAAATTAATATATTCCATTAAAAAATATAAAGAAGGTAGATAATCGTATAAATAACCACCTAAGAATAATATACTAATTAATATACATATTAAAACAATACTAGCATATTCAGCTAAGAAAAAGAAAACGAAGATAACAGCGGCATGCTCTGTCATAAAACCACTAACAAGCTCTGATTCAGCCTCCGCCAAATCAAAAGGAGCCCTGTTAGTTTCCGCAACGGATCCTATAAAGAATATAATAAAAACAGGGAATAATGGTACTATGAATCATATAGCTCTTTGAGCTTCTATATTAACAGTAAGATTTAAACTTCCTGTTAACATTATAACAAGCAATATAGCAGAACTTAATATTAATTCATAACTTATCAATTGAGCTGTACTTCTAAGTGAACCTAAAAAAGCATACTTACTATTTGCACTTCAACCTGCTAATAATATACCATATGTAGATAAGGAAGAAACTGCTAACATGTATAATATTCCTATATTTAAATCATTTATAGCTAAACCAGGACCATAAGGTATAACTAAATAACCTAATAATGAGAATATTAAAGTTATAATAGGACCAAGGAAAAATAGACCTAAATTAGCTTGTGTAGGTGATACATATTCTTTTAAAAGAAGTTTTAAAGCATCTGCAAATGCTTGTAAAAGACCATAATATCCAACTATATTAGGCCCTAATCTTCTTTGCATACTAGCCATTGTTTTTCTTTCGGCTACTGTTACATACGCTACAGTTAATAAAACAGGCACAGTTACTAATAAAACTTCTAGAACAGAAATTAAAGTGGGTATATATAACATTTTTGTTTTTTTTATTAAAAAAATTTTTTTATCCTTTATTTTTTTTTTAGGTTAAAAATAACTTTTAAATAAACATTTAAATTGTAATTAGTTTATTATAAGTTATCTATTCTTTATAATGAAAAATATATTGTAGAATAAAACTAATAAATTATTTTTATTAATTTATTTTTATTTTAGTATTCTCATCTAAGATTCGAACTTAGATCTAAATATTAGAAGTATCCTGCTCTACCATTGAGCTAATGAGAGTTTTATTATATTATAAAAACTGTATATTTTATAATTTTTAATTAGGCAACGTATAATAATAAGAAAGCCATCATTAAGGCAAATAAACCAGTAGCTTCAGCAAATGCGAAACCTAGGATAGCATATGCAAATAATTGACCTCTTAATGAAGGGTTTCTAGCCACACCTAATATTAATGCACCGAAAACTACTCCAATACCAACACCTGCACCTATTAAACCTGTAGTAGCTAAACCTGTACCTATAATTTTTGCTGCTTGTATCATTTATTTATTTATTATAAATATCGTACTAAGGAAACCTTAATAATTTTTATTTGTTAACTATTTTTATAAAATTTTTATAAAAATATTAATAACATTTATTGTTATTAGTTCATCTTTGTCAAATAATCACTAGGAACTATTATATTTCAAATCTAAAAATTTATATAGGGTTATGGAGGAATCGAACCCCATATTTATGATCTGCAATCAAAACGTAGAACCATCTACAACATATCCCTAGTACATATATATTTAAAGTACTTCTCTTACTTTATAAATAGTATATGTACCAATTATCTTATAAAGTACTTCTCTTACTTTATGTACCAATTATCCTATATTTATAAACATAAATTATAAAATTAATATTATTCATTTGGTTTTCTATTAATTTGTATAAATTCAATTCTAGAGTTCAGAAGAGTAGCTTTAGCTTCCGCCCGAACTTTTTGCATATTTAAATTCTGCAAATCTCATAAAATTGTGTTTTTTAATCTATGTTCATACTCATTTGTAGGTATTTCTGGCACTTTTGATAATGTTTCTTGCGCATATAATGTTTTTTGATTTATGACATGTATGTATTTTAAATAATTATCTCTTTGTTCTAAAGCAGTTTTTAAATCCATATTTTTAAACTGTTTTAAAATATGTGAGTTATAATCAATATGTTTACATATATCATCACGTAAAGGTACTTCACCTCCGGGGACATTAAAACCAGGTCCTGGGTTTATTGTTTTAGGAAAGAATACTGATGCCGGATCAAGACCAGGGAAAACTCTAGATCATGTAACCAAAGGTGGTTCTGTACAATGTCCTGGTCCAAGTTCTATCCGATGCACTCTTCTATCTATACCCTTTCCTTTATCCAGAGGCTTGGCTCCACTTTCATCATTACCCTCATTAAAACCTTTATCTATACCTTTTCCTTTATCTATCTGTTTACTTGGATCAGATCCATTATCAGACTCCATCGCATTATATAATTTGACTTTAAAATCTTTTAATGAATAACTATCACCAGCACCCATTGTATGATAACCATAAAGGAATTGGTTTAAATTAAAGTTAATACCTTTTACCCCAAGGTATTCATAAAATCACCCTATTGCAGCTGTATTAATAGTTCAACCAAATAATCCTATAGTCACATTATTTCATAATTCACAATACTCTAAGTGAAAATTACCTGAAACCATATATTTTATTAATGCTACCATTATTATGGTAACGAATGCACCAGCAAATTTTGCTAAAGTAAAATTTACTAGTAAAATATTTATTGTTTTTTTTGTTGTTTGTATAAAGTTTTTCATATTTTTGTTTTATTTATTCTTTATAACATTGACGCAGTTATTGCCACGGTACTTTTTAAAAGGGCTAAGTTGTACATCTCTTAACTAAAAATTTGAACGTTCTTACATAAAATACTTTTTTTATTAAATCCTATTATCCTTATCCAAAAAAATTAATTTAAGGTCCAGCGAGTCACATATAAACCACCTTGAGTCAGTCCAAACAACAATTAAACCTCTCAAACTCGCGTATACATCTACGGGACCTAATAAAATTTTCAATTATAACGTTATTATTAATGTAACAATTGTTACATTTGATTATTACCTAAATAAATCCAATTACAAATATACTTTAGATATTCGTAATTTAATATTACTCCTAATGTATTTAATATATAAAAAATGTAACTATTATATCTAGTTCATTTAAAGTTAAAAGCATTAGGACTGCTACCCATCCAAGATTCGAACTTAGATAAAAATATTAGGAATATTTCGCTTTACCATTAAGCTAATGGGTATTTTTAATTAAAATTATTTTCTATATATATATATATTAAATAAAAAAAAGAGGCAATTTCCTCTAAATTAGGGTAAAAAAGAATACTAAATACTAATTATTTATAATTAATAATAAAATTATATAATTATAAACTATAAAGCCTGATACTAATATAATTAGGTATAGTTAAATATTAAAAAAACTTTATTTTTTTATCTATACCATTACTAATACCCCTTAAAAATATAATATTAATCTATGTAATCATAAACTTAGACAGCTACAATAACAATTGCTACATAAAATATTGGAATAATTAAGGTAATAGTTATTACAACCATAAAAATAACGGAAGACTTTTAACTTTGTAAAGGTAAAGATACAAATGCATGAGGTTTAGGTGGACTAGTTAATGCTCATTCAAGAGAATTATAACTTCTATTTAATAATGTTTGTAAACTATCACTATAGAATTGTGGAGTTAGCCAAGGATATCTACTTGTAGGTTTACCTTCCACTAACTGTACATAAACTATATGTAAAAATAATCATGTAGCTACTACACTAATAATACTACCAAAACTACTAATTAGATTTCATCCTGCAAATGCGTCAGGATAATCACTAATTCTTCTAGGCATTCCTTGTAGACCTAAGAAATGTTGAGGGAAGAATGTAACATTAACTCCGATGAATAATATTCAAAAATGTACTTTACCTAACATTCTGTTATAATCTAATCCTAATATTTTAGGTATTCAGAAATATCATGCACTAAATAATGCAAAAACTGCTCCCATACTTAAAACATAATGGAAATGAGCTACTACATAGTAAGTATCGTGGAATGCAATATCAAGTGATGCGTTAGCTAAAACAACACCTGATAATCCCCCAATTGTGAACATGAATACAAAACCTAAAGCAAATAACATTGAAGCTGTTAATTGTAAAGATCCCCCATAACATGTTGCCAATCAAGAAAATATTTTAATACCAGTTGGTACAGCTATAATTAATGTAGCGGCAGTGAAATAGGCTCTTGTATCCACGTCTAATCCAACTGTATACATATGATGACTTCACACAACAAAACCTAATACACCTATAGACATCATGGCATAAACCATACCTAAATACCCAAACACACTCTTGTTGGAGTTAGCAGATATTGTAGTACTTATTATACCAAACCCAGGTATAATTAATATATAAACTTCTGGATGTCCAAAGAATCAGAAAAGATGTTGGTAAAGTATAGGATCACCACCTCCTGCGGCTTCAAAGAATGATGTATTAAAATTTCTATCTGTTAATAACATTGTGATTGCACCGGCTAGCACAGGTAATGATAGTAATAATAATACTGCTGTAACAACTACAGCTCATCCAAATAAAGCTAGTTTGTGTAGTCTTATACCAGGACTTCTCATATTTAATATAGTAGTTATAAAGTTTATAGCACCTAATAAACTACTTATACCTGATAAATGTAAAGCAAATATAGCTAAATCTACACTAGGTCCACTGTGACTTTGTATTCCACTTAAAGGTGGATAAACAGTTCAACCAGTACCTGCTCCATTTTCTATACCACTAGCAAATAAAAATAATAGTAAAGCAGGAGGTAGTAATCAGAAACTTATGTTATTTAGTCTAGGGAATGCCATATCAGGACCCCCTACTAATAAAGGTAATAAAAAATTCCCAAAACCTCCGATTAAGGCAGGCATAACCATAAAGAATATCATTAATATAGCATGAGCAGTAATGATACTATTATATAGTTGATTATCTGCAATATATTGAACACCAGGTCCACTAAGTTCTAATCTTATTAAAACAGAAAAAGCAGTACCAAGTAATCCAGAGAATAAAGCAAATATTAGATATAATGTTCCTATATCCTTCGCATTTGAAGATAAGAATCAACGCTCGGTTCATAAAGATATATTGGATTTTAATACAGATATCTTAGACCATTCGCTTTCTATCTCATTAGGTTGCTCACCTGTTAGATTTCTATTAAATAAAATCTGATGGGGCTCGGAATGGGAAACAGGATCAGGCAAATCACGACCCCACAACACTATTCGTAATCGTAATACAATTTATTACTAGTAATAGGTGGTATAATTATTTAAAAGTATTTGAATTAATTTTTATTTTTTATTATTATTATTATTATTATTTAATGTATATAAGGCCTTATATACATTAAATAATAATTCACATAAAGATTAGAACTTAAATAAAAATTATAAAACCTCACTATACCCTGAAAAGATCCTTAAACTAATTTGAAGTAAGGTAGCAAATTCTGACTCTAAGACATTAAATCCAGCACGTACTACTGCCCATGTCTGATCGTTACCTAAAAAATTTAAATAAAAAACTCCAATAAAACTTTTAAATTAGCTAATTGTTGAGCTATATTTTAACGAACTCTGAGCATCTGGTAGCATGTATCTATTATTTTATCCATTGAAGCAGAAGCCGCCTCTAAACGGAAAACTCGGGAATTAAATTAGCCAATTGAACATTAAGATTACTTATTTGCTGTAATGCATTACTTAATGAACTTAAACTAGGTCCTAGTAAATCAGTATTATCTAAACTAACAGGGCTTATATTTAAATCCAAGGCCTTATCGCACATAAAAGGAACAGATTTAAGGCATAAATCTAAACCTGTTGTAAAAAATCTGAACCACAATTAATAGCTGGTTTTTACCGTAGTATCCTCTATACTAGTCACATCAAAATTAGATACGACTGTAATGGATAATTCACCACTTACTGTGCCAATAGTAATTAATATTAAAATAGGGAGTGAAAAACCAGCTAATATTATATTATTTTTCTTTATTATTTATGGAATTTAAGTCCATTAAACTATTTTCTATTAAACTTACTAAAGGAACTATAATTAAATAATGAGCAAAATATATTACTGTACTTATTTGTCCAAATTCTATAAAAGGTGATTCTACATGTTTGGCACCTAAGACCATTAATATTAAAAAATTAGCCACAAATATATAAAAAGCTATTTTACTTAAAGGTCTAAATTGGATACCTCTACTTCTACTTAAATCACTAAATGGCATAACTAATAAGGCTAAAATAGCACTAAACATAGCTATAACACCTAATAACTTATTAGGTATAGATCTTAATATAGCATAAAAAGGTAATAAATATCATTCAGGAACTATAGCAGGAGGAGTTTGCATAGGATTAGCCATAACATAGTTTTCACTATCTCCTAATGCATTAGGCATAAAGAATACTAATATACTTAATACTATTATAAATAAAAATATAGTTATTAAATCTTTAAATAAGAAATAAGGAGCCATAGGTAATCTATCATAATTACCTGAAACACCTAAAGGATTTCCTGAACCTGCACTATCATGAAGTGCAATTAAGTGCATTAACGCTAAAGCAGCCAATACAAAAGGTAATACAAAATGTAAAGCAAAAAATCTAGTTAAAGTAGCATTATTAACACTAAATCCACCTCATAAAAATTCAACTATATCTTGTCCTATTCAAGGTATGGCACTCATAAGGTTAGTAATAACTGTTGCACCTCATAAAGACATTTGTCCATAGGGTAAAACATAACCTAAGAAACCTGTAGCCATCATTAATAAAAATATAATTGTACCTAAAATTCATACTAATGTTCTAGGAGCTCTGTATGATCCATAATATAAACCTCTACCGATATGTAGATAGACTAAAAAAAAGAAAGCCGAAGCTGTATTACTGTGTAAATAACGTATTAATCATCCATTATTTACATCACGCATAATATGTTCTACTGAATTAAACGCTTCTAATACACTAGGATTATAATGCATAGCTAATGTTACACCTGTAATTATCTGTATAACTAAACAAACAGCCAATAAAGAACCAAAATTTCATAAATAGCTAATATTAGATGGTTGTGGTGAATCGATTACATATGAATTAACCAATTTTAATAAAGGATGACTCTTGAAAATTCTCATGGTTAAATTAAATTGTTGTTTTTTTTTATTCTAAATCTTAAAGGTTAAAAAACTTTACTCTAGTAGTTAAATTAAACTATATAAATCAGGGAAATATTAATTATGTTATGTGTAAACACAAACACATTACTAAATACCCTTAAACTTGATAATATTATATTTAAAAAAAATAAATATAACGTAAAGTACCATCTCTATATATATCAACTATAAAGAATTCATTAACATTATGGCTAATACCTATAAGATTAGATCTATCAACATGAATCCTTATTAATTGATTATTTATATTAATAATATTACCGGAGTAATTCGGGTTAATTTTTAACAATTGCTCTTGAGCATCTCAACATCACCTAATTATTTCATATTCATCTTCCGAAAAATCTATAGCTTTGTAAACAGCCGCTATACGTAAGCAGTGTTGATCAATTCTATTCAAACCTAACATGGCTCGTGCACGAGCAGATACTTGTATAGATAATATTACATTAGGATTACCACTCCTTCCATGCCCACAAATATATAAGTTTTCAGAAACTAATGTTCTTAATAGATTTCATAAAGGAGTTCTTTCTATTAATAATTGTTCCAAACTATTAATATATTTATCAACAACATATAACCATGCCATATAGCGTTTATGCTGTATTAAAGGTAAAAATTCACCTGACTCAAAACATAAATCAATATAATCAATATACATTAAATATTGATCAATTAAATAGTTCAAATCAATATTTAATCAAGAAATATGGTATATATATTTAATATTAGCGATAAACTATAAAAATAGTCATTTTATACTTATATTTCTTAATATATATATAAATGCTATTTTTATAAATTGAGGTTGATTGTATATGTACATAATAGAATATACAGGTAAGTATCTTTTAATATTAAGAAAAAATAAGTTAAGTTTATTAAAAATATAAATGTTTATATTTTTAAGAGTATTAAACATTGTACTTATACAATTTTTAAATAATAATTTTAATATAAAAATAAATATAGTATAAAATCTGAAACCTAAATGTAATAATAAACTAATAATATAAAAGATAAACTCTAACATATATATTAAATATAAGAGACAATTATTTATTATATTAAGTAAAAAACTGAATAAATAAAACAAACAATCCTTTGAATAATCGAAAATATTAAACATTAAACCCATTATACTACTAATAAAAGGTAATACTATAGGTACAAAATAAAACATATATTTGTATAAATATAAAGAGTTATAATGTATAAATATACCCCCATGATTTAAAGGACTACCTGAAATAGAGCCTAAGGTAGGTAAACATGTAGTATTAAGAATAGAACCTATATCCTTAATTAAATAAGGATTAATAGACACAAAATCTGAACCATTTGCTTTATCATAAAGTATATTTAAAGCTATAGATTTCATTTTAAGAATATGACTATAATTTTCAGCCAAATATTGCATTTGCGCATTATGTACCCCATTTTTATCAATACCAACAGTTGGTAAAACTTCCTCAGTTATATTCTTAATACTATCTAAGATATCAGGAAGTATATTTGTACTAGTGTTAATCATAGGTAAAACTTTAGAACTTATAATATTAATACCATCTAATACATCTGGTAGCACACTTAATAAATTATAATCTGATCTTAAAACTAATAATTTTGAATCCAATATATTACTGTTAATATTGGTAGTATAGTTATTCACAACACTAAATAATGACAATAATATTAATAAAAGTAAACTATTATCAAATATAGCTAAATAAGGAATCAATATATAGAATATAATACCTATTAAAATATATAAAGCATAACTTGTAATTACTCCAGTATCTAAGCTGGCAATATTTCTACTTAAATTAATTAAGCCTTTTTCTAAACCATAAGGTCCTAGTAATTCTACACTACCTTTATCTATAACTTTAGTAGTTTGACCACCTAAATTTAAAACAAGACCAGTTATATACTTATTATAAAATAATTCAATTAAAAAACGTTGATTAAAGAATCCGAATATATTATAACCTAATCTAGTAAATTTGAAATGAAGAAGAACCTTTCCTAAAAATTCTGAAAGAATTATAGCTAAAACACTAAAAAATATGGTAAATACTAAAGGTAATAATTTAAATAAAGTAGGCACAGCAAATTCAGTGTCTAACATTATTTCATGTGTAGGATGAATAAATAAACTATTATCAGAAAAAAAAGCAGAACCTAAACCTATAAATATGTCTTTAGTAATATAACCAAAGAATATAGAGAAAACAGCTAATATGATTAAAGGTAAACTCATAAATATATCACTTTCATGAGCATTTTTATAGTTAACAACTGGTCCATTAGGATTAGTTAAAAAAGTTAAATATAAAACTTTAACAGAGTATAGAGTAGTAAACATAGCACCTATGGTAGCAATAAAGTAAACAACTGTACCACTAAAATAGAATTGTCCATAAGCGGATTCTAATATAAAATCTTTACTATAGAATCCTGTCATAAAAGGGAAAGCAACCAAACTAAGACTTGCTATTAACATTACAGAATAAGTTAAAGGTAAAAAAGGTCTTAATCCACCATATTTTCTAAAATCTTGATTATCAGCTACTGCATGAATTACAGCACCAGCACCTAAGAATAATAGCCCTTTATAAAAAGCATGATTAACTAAATGGAATAAAGCTATATTATATGAAGATAATCCAACGGCTATAACCATCATCCCTAATTGGCTCATAGTAGAATAAGCGATAACTTTTTTAATATCTTGTTGGAATAATCCTATAAGAGAACTAAAAACAGTAGTTATTGCTCCTAATCATAAACATAATATTAATACGGTAGAACTATATTCTATTAAAGGACTTGTACGCATTAATAAATATACACCAGCAGTAACCATAGTAGCCGCGTGTATTAAGGCACTTACAGGTGTAGGACCTTCCATTGCCATAGGTAATCAGACGTGTAATCCAACTTGAGAACTTTTAGCCATAGCTCCAATTAATAAACATATACCAATAATTGTAATTATATTTTCATTAACAAAAGGTGCTAATGAGAATACTGTACTATAATCAATGTTACCAAATGATCATAGTATAGCAAACATACCAATAGTTAAAAAACAATCACCTACTCTATTGGTTAAGAAAGCAGACATAGAACTTTGATTTGCCGCTATTCTAGTAAATCAGAAACTTACTAAAAGATATGAACAAATACCTACACCCTCTCATCCTACAAACATCAATAGAAAATTATTAGCTGTAACAAGTATAATCATCATAAAAGTAAATAAGCTTAAATAGCTGAAAAATCTTTGATTATGTGGATCATGACTCATATATCCTATAGAATATATATGAACTAAAGAACTAACTATTAAAACAGGTATCAACATAGACACTGTTAAACTATCAAAATGAAAACCTCATAGAACGTTAAGAGATTCACTATCAATTCATCTAAACAGATTTATTGATACTGGTATGTTATTCAAACCTACCTCAAAAAAAGCAACTATTGATAATAAAGTTGTTACAATTACACTTGTACATGTAATTAATTGTGCTCCGCTAACTCCGACTTTTCTACCAAAAAACCCGGATACTACTGATCCTAATAATGGTAAAGTAATTATAGCTAAATACATTATTTATATTCTATTGCTATACTTCCTCTTAATCTATAAAATGCAACTAGAATACCTAAACCAATTGCTGATTCTGCACCAGCTATTGCTATAATATATATAGCATATGTTTGGCCTAATATATCATCAAAGCTAAGTGAACTTATCAATATTAAGAATGTAATAGCTAATAACATTATTTCAATTGAAATAAGCATTAATATTATATTTTTTCTGTTTAAAACGAAACCTAAAATTCCGATCAAAAAAAGTATTAAGGATAAATTCATTGTATATTATTTTTTCATAATTATATTTATATAGCCAAAAGGAGTCATTTTAATAAATACTTCTATATTTATAATCTATTTAAAAATTAGTATGACTATATAGTACCAGTTTATTGTTTTTAGTTTTTCATATAACTGGAATTATTAAAAACTAAAATTACATATACCCTGGTGTAGATGATAAATTAACTAAACTACTTTCTAATGATTATATAAATTTAAAAATTAAATTTATTATTGTTCTTCTAATCAAGATAAAAACTTTTCTATACTTACTGATTCAATAACTATAGGCATTGAACTGTGTAAAATACCACATATTTCAGAACATTGACCGTAGAAAGTTCCTTCTCTATTAATAAGAACAGAAACTTGATTTAATCTACCTGGATAAGCATCACACTTAATACCTAAAGCAGGACAAGCAAAAGAATGAATAACATCTGCCGCTGTAACAATAAATCTAACGTGTGTTAATTCCGGAAGGATAACTCTGTTATCTACTTCTAGCATTCTTAAAGCTCCATCGTCTAAATCAGACTCTGGTACTAAATATGAATCAAATTCTATAAATTCTTCATCTGCATTTAAGAAATCAGGGTATTGATAACTTCAATATCATTGGTGACCTTCTGCTAATACAGACATAGCTGGATCACTAACTTCATCCATTAAATATAATAATTTAAATGAAGGGAAAGCTATCAATATTAATATTAAAGCAGGTGTAATTGTTCATATTAATTCTATTAATGTACCATGATTTAAATATTTATGAGATATAGGTGATTTAACATTATTATAATTTCTAACTATAGATATCATTATTCAACCTACACCAAATAATATAATAACCAAATAAAACATAATATTGTCGTGTAATTCCACCAATCCTTCCATTTGTGGTGTAGCACTATCCTGAAAATATAATCCTCAAGGACTAGGCGCATCACAAGTAATGAATAAACTTAGATATAATCTCTTTAACATATATTTCCTTTTTTTTTTTCTATTAATTAATTGTAGAAACCAACACCCAGCAGCTTATACTATAATTTTAAAATATATATTTTTTCAAAAAATATATAGTACAAGCAAAGATCTAAGAACATAATTTTCTAAAGGAACGTTCTTAGATCTTTAAAACATCTAAATTTAAGAGACGTAAGAGTAGAAGCTAAAGGTAGATTATAGTTTTTTTAATTCTTTTTATTATTATCATCATTACTACTTGTGTTAGTGTCAATATCCATTAAATCATCATTATTATTTTTATTATCATCATTACTACTTGTAATAGTGTCAATATCCATTAAATCATTATTATTTGGTTTTATTGGATGCATAAAATTTCTAAAACCTTTAATTAATTCATCAGTAGCTCATTCTTTTTGTTTCTTCTGCATAAATTTCCTTTGGTCATCTAAAGGTAATGTTTTTAATCATTCAACTGCCGCCAGATTTTCCCTCCGCATTTTTCGGAACGAACTTAATCTAAGAGCCTCTTCAGTATTCAACTTAGAATTTGTCTCTAATTTTTTTATCATATTATGAAGATCATTCACAACATCTTGTGGTAAAAATAACTTTGCAGATCTAGAAGTAAGATTTTGCATAGATTGTCTTTTTGATCTTTCTATTCAATCCTTTTGTGATGAACCTGAAGGACCCGAAGTACCTGAAGTACCTGAAGGACCCGAAGTACCTGAAGGACCGGAAATACCATCCATCTTTAAAGTTGTTTCCTTTATTATTTCTATTACTACACCCTTAATACCTAATCTAACCATTAAAGCTAAAGATCCCGAAATAATATATTCATAATATTGAGAGGGAGGTAA
>Ga0193726_1001513_pt1 | contig 18167 bp, 9 predicted proteins | sample H2c1metaG_FD_144928 | JGI IMG/M metagenome (GOLD analysis project Ga0193726, IMG submission 144928) | Soil microbial communities from a riparian zone of the East river system, Colorado, United States - H2c1 | ecosystem: Environmental > Terrestrial > Soil > Riparian zone | place: USA: East River... | reverse complement strand
GCTGATCAATGCCGTACTATTTCCATTGGAAGATATTTTCTGGAGGGCGATTTGTACGTCGGTGCCCTCCGCGGTGTAGTTCACCGCGTTGCGAATGACGTTTTCGACCGCGCTGCGCAACAACTGCTTGTTTCCTGAAATGGTGCAGGCGTCCGTCTTGGTTAGGCGGACGTGGCGATTTCGGCTTTGCGCCTCGAAATCGGCGTCGGCCGCCACTTCCGAGACGATTTGGTGAAGCAAGACAGGTTCTCCTTCGAGCAGCTCGCTGCCGCCTTCCAGGCGTGCGAGGCGCAATAGGCTCTCGATGAGTGTATTCAGTCGCCCGGCTTCGAGCTCGATTCGATCAAGTCCGCTAGTCGCTTCCGGGTTGGCATGCAGACGGGTCAAGCCGAGTGCGACCGTCAGCCGCGCGAGCGGCGACCTCAACTCGTGAGAAATGTCCGCCAGGAGTCGCCGCTGCGAGGAAATCAGTGACTCGATCTGTTCGGCCATGTGATCGAAATCGCGGCTAAGTTCGGCAAGTTCGTCAGCCCGGTTTCCGGCGGAAGCACCTACGCGCGCGCTCAAATTGCCCGTAGCCAATCTGTGCGTCGCTGCGCGCAGGTGCCGGACCGGCGCAGTGATGTATCTCGCGAGCCAAAAACAAACAAATCCGGCAATGAACAAGACGGCAGCCGCCCGGACAATCTGTACTTGAATGGGGGCGCGCAGGACATCGGTAACGGATTCGACGTTGGTGCCGATCACCAGGACGTAGTGCGTGCCGGTCGAGCCCGTGGTTCTGGTGGCTGCAAACCTTGTCCCGTGAGACGTTTGGATCCTTGTTTCGACTGATTGCAATGCGGAAATTGCCATGGCGCCCGCTTCAGGCGGAGTTGGCTGTGACAGGATCTCCTTGCCCTCATCGTCGAACAGGTAGGCTTGCCAATGCAGTGTGGTCTGTAGCGATGAAAGAAAATCGGCAAGAGCTCCCATTCCGTGGTCGTCCAAAATATCTGCGGCCCGCGCCGCCATCAGGGGCATCACCGTACGATCAAATTCCTCGGCTCGCGATGCCCTGAATTGCGATTGGGTTGTGACGACTGAGGCTATCAAGGTTGCGCTGACAAGAACCATCGCCAGCCAGAACGAAAGAAAGATTTTCAGGAATAAGCTGCTCAATTCAAATTCACCTGTTAGCGCTCAGGGAGACGAATTTGATACCACGTAAACGTATCCCACGTTTCGAATGGCGCGTATCCGTTCGGTGTCGTCACCGAAAGAGCCGAGTTTTCGGCGAAGGTTGCTAATGTGGACGTCCAGGCTACGATCCGATGGCTCGAGGTCACGTCCCAAGGCATTTTTCACCAACTCCTCGCGGGTCAGCACTTGGCCGGGAGATTTGAAGAACTGGGCGAGAAGTTCGAATTCAACCGAAGTCAGCTCAACGTCACGGGTCTTGTGATGGACGATGCGTGCCCGCGTATCCAGCCTTATATCGTCCAGACAGAGGATAGCCGGGCTAGGCGATTCTTTGGATGCTCCAGCAGTGGTTCGACGCAAAACCGCATGAATCCGCGCGGCAAGCTCACGAGGATTAAACGGTTTGGGCATGTAGTCATCCGCCCCGATTTCCAGTCCGACGATACGGTCCACGTCCTCACCGTGCGCTGTGAGCATAATGACCGGAATGGCGGACTTGGCACGGATTTGACGTAATGCCTCGAAACCCCGAATTCCTGGAAGCATGACGTCAAGAATCACCATGTCGTAGGAATTGGAAAGCGCATTGGCCACGCCCGTTGTGCCGTCGTAAACGGAATCGACGTGGAATCCCTGGGAGCGCAGGTATTGCTGGACCAGTTCGCAGAGCTCCACGTCGTCGTCAACGACTAGAACTCGCGTCGCAGGCCAGTCGGCCGGATTGTCGGTCTTACCAGGCAACATAGTCTGTTTATAGCGCCGTCCTGCCTCAAATGGAAGAATGCAAAAGCCGAGCATGAGGCAATGCACCTACACTAACATCTGATTTGTTGTCCCTGGCACATATTAGCGACTGGTGGCGGGCCCGCCTGCAAGGTCATAGGTTGGCGATCACTTCTGGGTTGCCGACGACCCGCTCAGAACCTCGCTTATATCATTTCGGCAGTTCTGCTTCGACCCAGTGGGCGATTTTTTCAGCCACTTGCGCCCCCTCTCCGACATACTCGTGGTTGCCATTTGCAACCGTGGCTGTATCTACAGTGGCTGGGGGATGGGGCAGTCGCCGAACCGAAGTCCCAGTAGAGCGAGGTCCTTTTCGCCACCGATATCCTTCGATCCGAAGAAAGCCAGTACCGGGCACGTGACTCTCGTGATGGCAGCATCGGGAGTCTTTGTGCCAAAGAAGTCTTTGTACTCCCGCAGTGTGTTAACACTGTCTGGGTATGTCGCAGCGCTCACGAATGAGGGGGAAAGACTGGTGCGGTAGCCAGAGCAACTCGTCGCCGGCCCCTTCGTCAACGAGCGTCCTCGCCCTGGGCAAGCAATTGCGGGTCGTCCGGCTCGGCGGAGTAACCTACGCCTGGAGAGCCGGAGGAGGCGCGCTACGGGAGCTTCGCGGGCGATGGGATATGCGATTACGGATCGTCAGAATATTGATGTGGATATTCGCTATTCCCAAATTCTTCTTGATTGGAGCGTATCAACAGTGGATTAATTCATTCAGGCTGCGCATGTAAGGTCTTGTTAATTAGATCTACATTTGCGGGATCTGTTTCTCTTGAGAGTAGATCCTGTAAAAGCTTGCTCGCGTGGGCGTATTCATATTGCAAAGACCGTCCTCGGCGCCGTTCGGCTGCGTTGGCCCTTCGGCCTCAGCCCGGCTGAGCCGAGGCACGGAGTTCGCGCGTATGCTCTAGAAAACGCTGACCTTGGCGGCTTTGGCCTTCTTGGACTTGCTGTTCTCGTTCTCATATTTCGAACTAACGATCCGGCCGTCCACGATGACATGGTCGCCCTTGTGAAGCGTGTCTAAATGCAAACAAAGAAGAAATCAATGATAGGTTCACACTTTGTTGGCCACACGCTGTCGGCATTAGGTTTCCTTATCGCGTTACGGGTGGTCTACCTACCTGCCGCATGACTATCCGCGAATGCATCTCGTTCGATTGGCAGCCTCGGCGTTCTGCGTCACCCTGGAGGCCGTTTCCCACGGCAATGACAAGTGCAGAAGGTCCGAAGCTGACCGGTGTTCTTTGGCAGTCATAGTCTGCAAGGTGATTCTCGTGGTGCAGCTGACCTTCCACTCAAACACACCTGCCGCAGTTTTTGCGAATGCAACGATTGTCATATTGACATCACTATCCTTCAAGGGCACTTGGGAGGATTATTTAGAAAGAGGCAATCCATGCAAGGAAGTTCTTCGACCCAGTATTGGAATAGACCGGCGATGATTCGTATTTTGTTGTTAGCAGTGAGCTGTTTGGCGAGCCCGTTTTGGGCTCCAGCACAGGAGCAAACACAGTCTACATCCGAGCAGACGCCTCCGATTCAATTTGTGGTCTCTATCCCCGCTGCGCCGGAGGAAATGCAGGTTTACAAACTGGAACCTACTAGGGCCCCTTTGGAATTCCTCAACGAGAAACTCCGTAGCAGCAAATTGCCGGCTCTGAAACTCGAACAAAAATTCTACATTGCCCGTGGCGAATCAGGCAAAGACGAGCGCGATCGCGTGCGCGCGTTTGTTGACCCCGTAAACGGCGATCTACATTTCATGCCGAGCTTTGCTGAGCTGGTCCGTTCCGAGAAGCTTGATAAGCGCGAAGAGCCGACGCTCCTCCGGCGCGCGCAGAGTGTGGCGCGCTCCGCGTTCGCCGACGAACGCTTCATTCCGCGAGATGCAACCCAACTGGGAATCGCCGAACCGATCACCGTTAGGGGCGGTGTGACCACGCATGAAACGCGAGAAAAGATGTCCGGGGCCGCTGCGACGTTCGGGGAGCCCAGGGTGGTGCTAACAATTGTTCCGGCCATCCGTTACGTCTCCGGCTTCCGCGTCTACGGCCGCGGCTCACACGCTGTCGTCTCGCTTGGGAATGACGGATCGATAGTCGGCGCCTTGCGCCGTTGGCGCACGGCGTCGCCGGGCGAGCGGATCCGCACCCGTATCTCCGCCGAGGAAGTGCGGGAGCACATCGAGCGCCAGCTCCGCCCCGCGATTGCCTCACGCGGCACTCGCGCCACTGTAGATAAAATCGCCGTTGCCTATTACGATGGCAATGCGAAATACCTGCAGCCCGTCTATTATTTCGAGGCCACCGTCAAGCCCCGCGCCGAGCACACCTCAAGCATCAAGATCGCCGGTTACATTCCCATCGGTAAACCGCTCGAACCTATTCCCGATTTGGCCGCCCCACCGGCCGGGCCGAAGCCCGAAAAACCAAAGCGGGCGTCGCTCACGTCGCCCCCCACAAACACCATCGCTGAAGATCCGGCGGACATTTCTCTGGGCGAGTATGCCAACCAGGATTGGCCCAACGATGGCGGCTACGTGAGCATGTCGAACTCATTCCTGTCGGGTCTTACTTTTCTGGACAGCATCTTCCCGGGTTTGACGCCACCGGTCACGCGCACGCAATGGTACGTCGCCTACCCTTGGGAAGTTGTGGGCCCGTCATCCAAGTACTTTCTCAACGCCGTCAACGTCGCCTACACGGTCCCGCACGGCGACTGGTTAATCAACACCACTCTCTCGAATTATGGAGATACCTGGTACGTGCCCGACATCGGCACCGGAGGCAATCCCGGATTCGGCGCCGCCACCGGTGGTGTCCTCGCTACCTGGATCATCATGTCCTGCGAGGTCATTCCATCGATGTATGATCGCCAGAATGAAGCCGGTGGAACCGGCAATCCTTACACCGCCTTTGATGCTTGGTGGCCCGTCTTTCAGGGTCTCCATAACGTAATTGGATTCCGAACCATCATGTTCTATCCCGATGACAATCTGCAGTTTGGTTTCGGTTTGGATGCCTCGGTCGGCGGAGACCTGAACGCAGCGTGGTTCCAGGAGGTCGCCGCCAACGATGGCGACGATGGTACCTACTGTAGCCAGCATCTGATCGGGCCTCCACTAGTCCACTATGACCGTGCCTCGACAATGATCGATGCCCGTGACCTCGGGCAGTCGATCTACAGCGTCGGCCCACAGACGGCGTCGACCACGCTTTGGAACTTCTGGATGGACAACTGACGAGCGGACCAACTGCCAGCCAAAGCTGGCCGATGCGCTATCCAACAAAACGGGCTCGGCCTCGATGAGAGCAATATGGACCTGCCTGGCAGTAGCAATGGTAGTAGCATTGCTACTCGCCCGATTGCAGGAGTGCGGCAGTATGCTGTCCGAAATGTTTTCTAAAAAATGGGACTTCGCTGCCCACAGGGGAACAAGTTTTCGACCAGCGCTCGAAAAGCTGAGGGGAGCAGTCGGGCCCTTCATTTCGTATCCTTTCCTCGTGCTTGGTATGGCGTTGTTGTATTTGACTTCTCCCTACGCTGGAGCACAAGGACCAGCAGAACGCATGACAACTCCTACCAGTTCAGTGCAAACCGAAACACCGGAGGAAAGGCCGGCTTTTACCGATGCCACGGAATCGCTGGGAATTCGTTTCCAGTACCTGGCATCGCATACCTCGAGAAAATATTTGATTGAGACCATGGGATCGGGCGTTGCACTTTTTGATTACGACAATGACGGCCGTCTCGACATCTTTGTGGTCAACGGGGCGCCGCTTGACGATCCGACGCCGAAAGGCACGATTCCGCAAAAAAAAAGCGCAAAGGAATGGAACCGACTTTACCACCAGAAGCTTGACGGCACTTTTGAAGATGTGACCATAAAAGCGGGATTGCAAGGCGCTGGTTACGGAATGGGAGTGGCTGCAGGGGACTATGACAACGACGGATTTGAAGATTTGTACGTGACTGCGTATGGCGGGAATCGCCTTTATCACAACAACGGCGACGGGACCTTCACTGATGTTACGCAGAGAGCGAATGTTGCCGGAGACGGTTGGTCCACGAGCGCTGCATGGATCGATTTGGATGGCGATGGCCTGCTGGATTTGGTGGTACTCCGTTATATGCAGTGGGATTTTGACGATGTCTGGTGCGGAGAGCGGAAGGAAGGACACCGCGCGTACTGTCATCCCGATGCGTTTCCGGCAATTGCCCCGCTGGTTTACCACAACGATGGAAACGGCCACTTCACGGAAGTCGCGAAAAAACTCGGTCTGGCTCAGCCGGGCAAAGGATTGGGGATTGCGTTTGCCGACTACGATCGTGACGGGCGCATCGATTTATTTTTTGCCAATGATTCGATGCCAGAATTCCTTTATCACAACAAAGGCGGCCAGTTTGAAGAAGTGGCCCTGAGCGCCGGCGTAGCGGTCGATGGCGAAGGCCACTCCTACGCAGGGATGGGCGTGGATTTCGCAGATTACAACAATGACGGCCTACCAGATTTGCTGGTTACGGCACTGGCCAGCCAAATGTACGCCGTCTACCGCAACCGAGGTGACGGCACTTTTGCATACGAAAGTTATCCTTCGGGCATAGGGCGCGTCAGCATGAAACATTCTGGGTGGGGAGTGCGCTTCATCGATTTTGATAACGACGGTCGGAAGGACCTGCTCATTACCCAAGGACATGACCTGGATACGATTGAGATGACCTCACCGGAGTTGCGATACAAAGAGCCCAACTTGCTGGTCAAGAACACAGGCAAAGATTTTGTAGACGTTTCCTCACAAGCCGGAGAGGTCTTTCAAAGAGTTTGGGTGGGGCGCGGCTTGGCGATTGGCGATATCGACAACGATGGCCGTCTGGACGCGGTGGTAACCACCAATGACGGAGGCCTGCACATTCTTAAAAACGAGACCCGGACAAAAAATCACTGGATAACGCTGAGACTGCGGGGCCACAAGAGCAACCGTGATGGAATCGGTGCAGAAATCAAGTTGGTAACCGGGAACGGCGCGCAATGGACTACCGTTACAACTGCCAGCAGTTATCTCTCCTCGAGCGACAAACGGGCGCATTTTGGGTTGGGAAACGAAACCATCGCTCAGCAAATTGAAATTCTGTGGCCAAGCGGAATTCGCCAGAGCTTAAAAAACATACGCGCCGACCAGACCCTCAATATCGAGGAACCCAGTTCTCAATGAAGCTATTCCGAAAAGCCTTCGTTTATCTTGGGACAACGCTCTTGCTGTCGAGTGCGCCTCGATGTGTGCAAATTCCCGCCCAGGAAAAGACAGCAGCTGACAAACTCGCGAACTTTGTAGATGTGGCCGAAAAAGCTGGGCTCACGAGCGTGAGCGTGTTCGGCGGAGCCGGCAGCAAGAAATACATCATTGAAACAACCGGGTCTGGTGTCGCAATTTTTGACTACGACAACGATGGCTGGCCCGATATCTTTATCGTGAATGGAACGACCCTGGAGGGTTTTAAGCCCGGGGAAGCCCCGACGAATCACCTTTATCACAACAATCACGATGGAACTTTTACCGACGTTACTGCGAAAGCTGGTCTCGCCGCCTCGGGATGGGGGCAGGGTGTGTGCGTGGGGGACTACGACAACGATGGCTGGGAAGACCTCTACGTTACGTATTACGGCCAAAACCATCTGTATCACAACAATCACGGCGTCTTTACGGATGTGAGCAAAATAGGCGGCGTTGCGGGCAACGGAAAATCCTGGGGCAGCGGATGCGCCTTTATCGACTATAACCGCGATGGCCGCCTGGATTTGTTCGTCGCCAATTATGTAGATCTAAACTTGTCGACGACACCCGTTCCCGGCGATGGTAGTTCGTGTGTGTGGAAGGGCGTTCCCGTGATGTGCGGGCCGCGGGGCCTGCCGGCTGCAAAGAATATTCTGTATCAGAATCGCGGAGACGGCACGTTCGCTGACGTCACAAGCAAAGCGCATATCGATCAATCCAGCGGGCATTTCGCAATGAGCGTTTCAACCCTGGACTATGACGACGACGGCTGGCCGGACATTTACGTTGCCTGCGACAGCGCGCCAAGCATCTTGTATCACAACAATCACGATGGGACTTTTAGCGATGTGGCCATTACGGCTGGCGTCGCGTTCAACGAAGATGGCCGAGAGCAGGCGGGAATGGGCTCAACGATTGCCGACTACAACGGTGACGGCCGACTGGACATTTTCAAGACGAATTTCTCGGATGACACGCCGATTCTGTACCGAAATGATGGCGGAGGAATTTTCTCCGATGTTACTTTTACCGCGGGACTCGGCTTGCACACCCAATACCTGGGATGGGGCACCATGTTTTTCGATTTTGATAATGACGGCTGGCCTGATCTCGTTCTGGCCAACGGACATGTTTATCCTGAGGTGGACAAATTTCATCTGGGCAGTGGTTACAAAGAGCCGCGGCTGCTCTATCACAACAACGGAAAGGGGTCCTTTACGGACATTTCCAGCACGGCCGGGTCCGGGATCAGTACCGCCACGTCCGCCCGCGGTTTGGCGATAGGTGATTTGTGGAACGACGGACAGCTTTCGGTTTTAGTCAACAATGAGTATCAGGCACCCAGCCTGCTGGTGAATTCTGTACATTCGCGCAATCACTGGATTGCGTTCAAGCTGAACGGAACCCGTTCGAATCGCGACGGAATTGGCGCGAAAGTTTCCGTGCAGGCGGGCAAGCGCACACTCATTGATGAAGTGCGCAGTGGTTCCAGTTATATTTCGCAGAACGATCTACGAGTGCATTTCGGACTAGGGGCAACGGCCAAAGCTGATGCTGCGACCGTGCGCTGGCCCAGCGGACTGACCGAGCGGTTTGACAACCTCGTCGTTGACACCATGCACACGCTAAAAGAAGGAACCGGCGTGGCTATTACCCCCGGCGCTAAATAACTGGGATGCTGCAGGAATTAGTGGGGATTGTCTGGCGGTAATTTCCACTGCGGGACGAAAAAGTCGCCGAGAAGTTCATTGGCTGGAACGGCTTGAGTGTCCGTGGAGGCCTCTGCGAATTTCGCGGCATTGCTGGTGTCGCCATTACGACGATAGGCGCGACTCAAGAGCCGTTTTGCTTGGGTATTGGCGGGATCGAGCCGCAGCGCCTCCTGTAATTCCGCAAGTGCTTCTGGCAGCTGGCCGATGGAAAGCTGAGTTTTTCCCAGATTGAGATGCGCTTCACTGTTGGCTGGGTCGAGTCGAACGGCCTGCTGAAACGCGACTAGCGCCTCGGAAGGCTTGCCCGATCGGTCATAGGCCAGGCCCTGAAAGTAGCTGAACAAAAATTGCGGTCCCAGTTTCCCTTCCGCGTCAGCCAGTTCCGTTGCCGCTTCCTGAGCGCGGCCGGTTCGGAGAAGGACTTGTGCCAGTCCGATGTATCCTGTCGGCAGCGGGTCGCCCGCTGCCACAAGATCCCGGAATATTTTTTCTGCTGCATCGTAACGTCCGGCCGCGAGATTTGCGGCTCCCAAGCGCAGGTGTAGCGCGTAGGAAACCGGATTCGCAGCCAATCCCGCCTGGGCCGCCGCAATCGCTTCCGAGTGACGCTGTAATTCCATCAGCTCGAGCGTCAGATTAAGCCAGTGCTCTTCGTCATGCGGTGCAAGTTCGGCGGCAGCGCGAAACGCCTTCACCGACTGTTCCTGATTGTTCAAGTGTGCGTACGCCATTCCAATCACGGACCAAGCCTCAGCTTGGTCAATGGGGAGCGAAGCAACGCTCAGATAGGCCTGAGCCAGTTCCAAGGTTCTTCTGTAGTCTCCTGCCAGAAAATTGGCCAGCGCCAAGTCAAACTGCGCCCACGGAACGGAGTTTCTGGTTGCTGCCGAATTCAATTTTTGAACAAGCGCAATCGCCGTGGCATTTTCGTGAACCGACAAGAGGAGGGAAGCGGTTTCGAGCAATTGCGGGGCGGTGAGCGGCAACGCCATGAGGTGAGTGAGAGTTTTGCGGCAAGCTTCCAGCCGCTTCAGGGCGACGTTGGCGCGGGCAATTTGCAGCAGGAGAGGTACATCTTCAGGCAGCGGTTGGCTTGATAATGCGAGTTCACGGAGTGCCGGTTCGAATCGTTGTGCGTCGAGTTCGACCCGACCCAGATAGTAATGCGCGAAGGAATCGCTCGGTGCGAGCTTTACCGCGTTCCGAAGCGATTCACGTGCCGGGTCCAACTCGTGTTGCGTCCAGTGCAGGAATCCCAGGTTGCGATAAGCGTCTTCGAGTTCAGGATTCAGCCGAATCGCTTCGCTGTACTCGGCGGCGGCCTCTTCATATTTCTCCATTTGAACGAGCAGGATTCCGAGAATGTTGTGAATACGGGAGTCTTGCGGGCGTTCACGCTCCGCTTGTCGCAAATTCTCAAGAGCTTCCGGAAGACGATTTTCCTTCAGCGCCGCGAGCCCTCTTTGAAAGGTGTCCGGTGGAGGACTTGTTTCCTGGATTTCGTGGCCCAGGCAGGCTCGGTGCACGGGAAGAGTAAGAAAGGTCAGACAGAGCAGCGAGTTTAAGACGCTCCGCATCCTATTGTTCTTCCGCGAACTTCGTGGCTTTTTCCAATTGCTGCGTTTGCTTTTCGAGCTTCTCGTGGGATTTCTGGTTCAGCGCCGTCGAAACCGCAAATTCTTTTGCCGCTTTTTCCTTTTCGCCCAAAGCTTGATAAACCCGGGCTAATTTGTAGTGGACAGAGCCATCCTGATCGGTGGCTATCGCAATCTTAAAATGTTCTTCTGCTTTGCGATTATCTCCCAGCCCCGAATAGGCGGTGCCCAAGTCACGATGGATGTTGGGATTGGCGGGATCTGCCTGCAAGGATTTCAGCAAATAGGGCAACGCTTTATCCGGTTGGTGTTCGAGAAGGTAGGTGTCCCCCAAATCGTTTAAAGCACCGGAGTGGCGGGGATTCAAGGTGAGTTCTGCTTCGAGCTCGACACGAGCCTCCGGGATTTTCAGATCTTTCCAGAGTAGATGGCCGAGGCTGTAGTGCAAATTGGGAGCAGATGGCTTCAGAGCGACGGCGGCCCGGTATTCTTCGATCGCTTTGCCATCGTTACTTTTGGCTTCTTCGAGATCTCCCATGAGCTGATGTAGCCGGAATGAATTGGGATCCGCTTGGTACAGCTGCAGGTAGGAAGCGGTGGCAAGTTTTTCGTAACAACGGGCGCGCCAATAAGCTGCTTCCGCAGAGTGACTATCCGCTGGCGGCAGTACGCCGAGGATTTTCAGAGCAGTGTTCGATTGCCCGGCCTCGAGCAAAGCGTCCGTCACGCGAAAGCGAGACGCTGTCGACATACGGCTGGGGGCAAGGCTGCCGGCGCATTGCGATAGTCTTGAAAACTGCTGATTTTGCAGCAATAAATTGACTGCGCTTTCGCTGCACTTTTCCGGTTGCGGCGACAAGCGGGCAAAAGAACCGGCATGTTTTAGTTCTGTAGCGGCTTGAGAGGTATTTCCGTTTTGCTCAGCAATGAAAGCCAAGGCCAAGTGCGCGGCGTTTGAGTTCCGGTTCTCGAGAGAGGCGGCCAGGGCTTGAATTTTTGTGCGAATACCCTCAGGGAGTTGTTCGAGAGCGGAATCTCCGAATCCGGACTCACGGAGGCCAAGGATTCTTTCCGTTTGTTCCGGATCGACCGCGAGAGCCTTCTCCCAATCGAGCACCGCTCCGTCTACGTCCCCTAGAATTAGTTTCGCTTCGCCATGGCGGACCAGGGCGCGCAAGTTTTCGGGATCGCGCTGTAGTTCCTGCTCGAATTCCCGAGCTGCTTTGTTCACTTTATCGGCGTGAAGAAAGACTTCACCGAGCTTTACGTGAAGTCCCGGCTGGTTCGGCGAAGCGGCCAGCGCGTTTTGAAAGTGTAAGGCAGCCGAAGGCCATTCATTGGTGGAGGCATAACTTTCGGCCAGAAGTTGCTCGCTCCGGGACGAGCCGGGAGCGATTTTCTGCAGATGAGCTACTTCCTGTTTCCCGAGCCGTTCGTAGGCATTGCCGAGAAGGTATAAGAGGTCGATATCGCTGGGTTGCAGCTCGAGCGCCGTGTGCAGAGTAAGAATCTCCGCTTGCAACTGGCCCGAAATCTCTTGCGCGGTAGCGAGCCAACGCCAAAAATCAGGCCGCTGCGGTTCGGCGTGGATAGCCGCTTGGAGGAAAGGGATAGCTTTCGCGCCTTCGCCCAATTGCGTATAGTTCACGCCGAGAAAAAAATTGGCTCCGGTGAGCGTGGGCTTAATCCTCACCGCGCTTTCGAATTCGGAGATGGCCTCGACGCTTCGATTTTGCAACTGATACAGCAGACCTAGATTCATGTGGACTTCCGCGAAGTCCGGCTTGAGAACAAGAACGGCGCGATATTCGCGTTCCGCTGTGGCAAAGTCCTTTTCGCGTTTTGCTTGCTCGGCAGCCCTGAAGTGAGATTCGAGAGCGGACTGAGCCGCCCCGGAAGGTGAGGTTTGGTGCGCGGCCAAGTGTGCCGCGAACGAGAAGGTGAACAGCACAACCCCGAGCATAAGGGTCGAAGATTGCCAAAGAAGCCGATGAATCCCGGGCAGGGCACCGTGTTGTCCCGAATAGGCCTTCGAGTGTGCGTGGTTTGTCATTTTTTGCCAGCCCGGCAGGTGGTTCTTTGTCTAACCAGAAAAGAAATGATATTTCTTGACGATTATAACAAAGCGCTCCGCGGGTGTTTCGGAAAGTAAAAGCCGGGAAGAGACTTGCGCGACAAAAAAGTTTACTGAATTCGACGGACAGCAACCAGAGTCGTGGAATTGGGAGCCCCGGAAACCGTACGGGAGCGGATCAGAGCTTCAAACCAGATATCATGAGATGCGGCGTCGGTCTCCGAAATGCGGAGAGCCTTCATTAGCTGGCGGCGATTTTCTTCATCGGCGAGAAACCGGCCTGCGGCTTCCGTACCTTCCTGCTGCAAACCCTGAAGGGCCAGCACGCTTCCGTCATGCGTGGCGTTGGGAAGCAGTGCGATGGTTGCGTAGTCTTCACCCATGGTGCCAGTCCAGCGCAGACCCTCATATTTTGGGAGTTCCCCGGGCAACGGATTGGTGTTGGCGAACACTTTGGCGCTTTTGCCGACCACTCCCTCGCTCTCGCGAAAGTTGAGCTTGTCTTGCAGCAAGGAAACCCACGGGTTGGAGCCGGGGCTGCCGATAAAAACATAGTTGTTATGATCCAAGTCGCGCATTCGCAGATCGCGCGGATAGCGCACCAACACCTGCGATTGAAAGGAACCCGCCATTCTGAACAGTGAAATAACATCCGCGACGTCGGCGAACGAGGTGAGGGTGGAATGCGAAAGATATTCGCTCAAACTGGTGTCCACTGCTCCGATCTTGCTGACTTCCGGTCCGCTCAGGAATTCCTGCCGCAGATACTGATTCAGCGAACCGCTTTGCCGAGAGAGGATGCGGGACATTCCATAGTTGCTGTCGGCGACGACAAGGATGGTTTGATGCCGAGCATCGAATATTTGCGAGAAAGGCCAGGAAAGCGGTGCGCTGGCACTCCCGCCAGACTGGCCTTGAGGGCGATGAATAAGGATGCGCAACCCGAGGGCCACACACAGGGCGGCCAGAATGGCGCAAAAAGTCCAGGGCAGGTGGGCTTTCTTCACCCAGGCGGAAGCGGGGATTGGCTGGGGTTCGACCGCCGAAGCGACCGGTGTCTCTTTCTGAATTACGCGAAAGTTCGGGGCGTAAGAGCCTTTGGGAATCTCGAGGATAACCGGTTCGGTGCGCCCTTCTTCATTGAAGTATTCGTGCAGCTTTAGACGCAGCTGACGAACGTGAACGCGGACAGAACTGTCTTCAAGAGGGCTATAGTTTGAAGGTTTGTGGAATAGCGCGTTGCCAATGTGCTGTTCGGTGAGCTCATGGGCGTTGCCGCGGAGAGTTTCCTGGACAATATATTGCAAGAGTTCTCGAAGACGATTGCTCTTTTGGAAAGGCGCGCTGCAGACAATGCGCTGGACGAGTAACCAGCGTTCATCGGTACGAAGGTCCTCCAGCGACGATATAATAGTGCTCATTCGAGATGAGGACACCTATCAGTTTTTTGAATTGTGCAGATGCATGTTACCACAGGGAATTTTTTTCATAAAGATTTAAGCCGATTCTTTGCAGTAATTTCGGGCCGGGGATGGCGCGTTGTCGAACGGTGAATCACCATGACTTAACCTGTAAGACTCTTTTCCTTTGGTTGCCTAAAAGTCGAGTATTGCCTCCGCACTCGATGAACCAACAGGCGGAAGCTCACGGGGGGCCTGGCCGCGAACACGCGGTGTGCGGGAATCCCAGACCCTTGCTCGAAAACTGATTTTTGCGAATGAAAATCGAGGCTAGCGAAATACATGGACTTCAAAACTCTAACCAGGCGCAGATTTCTGGAAAACTCCCTTAAAGGCGGAGTCGCGGCGGGACTGGGGCTGACCGCGGGGCCTTTGCCGGGAGAGCTGACAACCCCCGTGAATGGGTGGAGCTTAAAGGTCGCTGGAGATGCCAAAGAAGGATTTGGAGTTCAACTGCTGTTCCGCGGGAGGGCCATCCTTCAGCACAAGGGCGGGGGAGAGTTCTCTGGACTCTTTCAAAACGAAGAGCGCAGCGTGGAAGATCGGGTGGAGAACTGGAAAGCGTCATCCTGGGCGGGCAATGCGAATGGGGTAACGCTCAAAGGCCAATGTGCGTTGCAAAATCTAAACACGACAGTCTTTGTGGAAGTGGGATATGAATGTGTCACTGCGCATGTCGTGAAAAAGAAAATCAAGTTGCACCAGGCGGATATGCTTTTGCTTTTCTATCAGTTGAGCAACCGGCTGGAGGCCGTGGATGCCCCGGCAAAGCAGTGGAGTTTCAGTCAACCCGACTGGCAGGGCGGAGTTTTGCACGAAGAGTATCCGGCAGCCGGGTTTCGCATGAAGGATGGACTTTGCGTTGGCTTGCTGACCGATGCCGGTTATCGGAACGAGTGGACACGGATTCTGCGCCGTGACGGGAAACCGGTAAAGCCGGGACTTACAAGCGTTCCGGATTTGAATCTTTATAGCGGAGCGTCACCGGAGGATCGCCGGCACGGTCATTTCTTTGTCCAACAAACCTTTGGCGAACTGACGAAGCAGACTTCAGGCGAGGGCTCCGCCAAACTTGTTCCTTTGCCGGAGACCGCGGATTGGAAAAAGGTGGGTGGGGCGACTCTCGAGCAGCGGGGGAATGTTGCCATTTTGCAGGCAAAAGGTACAGAAGATGGAGCGGTTATCCCCTTTGCTTTGAGCGGCTCCGCAATCCTTTCCGTGGCGATGGAATATCGCTCTGATGCGCCCGTCGCACTCGAGGTTTGGCGGACCGATGAGCAGTTGCACAAAGTAGAGGACATCACCCTGTACAACGACGTGGTGCCAGAATCGAAAGATGGCTGGGCCCAATTCACAACCACCGTAGTCGTGCCGGGCGCAGAGGGACTGGGGGTGGCTTTGTTTCTTTCCGTAGGTCCGAACGAGCAGGCTTCGACGGCGGAGATGCTAAATTCGGTTGCCAGAATTGAAGTGCGCAAGCTGCAAGTGCAACAGCTTGCGACCCATAGTGAGCCCTATCATCGTCTGCAGATGGACAAGCCCATTGAAAAAACACTGTTCGTGTTCGGAGATGGAGAGGTACCGGACACGATTCGCGGGTACCGGTTGGCAAGCCAGCTGTACCTGGCGGATGGACTGAGGTTTCAGGGCGGAGACACGGAGAAGGTGGTTTACGCAGATTTGATGATGCTGTGTTGGGTTGCCGGACTGGAGAGTCCTCGCCCGATCGTGGCGCCGAGCATCTGGTATTCAGCGGCCGGCGAGATGTACCTCCGCGACAGCTTTTACGCGCTGAACGGAATTCATAACCGAGAGCTGAACGAGAGGGTCTTCGATCTGTGGGCGGAAAACCAAGGCGTGGATGGCGCCATCAATACCCTGGTCGAGCCCAACATGGCCAATCTGGAGCGCAAGTCGAATGATTCCACACCGTTATGGTTGATGTGGGCACTTTTGAACCACCGGCGATTTGGCACAAAACTCCCGGCAGAAAAGATACGGAAGGCCGCTCAATACTGTGTGGAAGCCTATGACAGTCGTGGTGATGCGGTGTGCCGGGCGAAATTCGTGATGGGACAACTCGACGTTATTCAATATCCTGAAGGCACTTCCGCGATTTGTGAGAACCAAGGAGTCTTTGCCGTCCTTCTGCGGGTGATCAAGGAATTGCGCATTCCCGGTGTGAGCGAGAAGATTTCAGAACAGTATATTGGGCGGGCGGAAGCGAACTATAGAAGTTATTACGATCCAGAATTGAAGTTCATGCGTCCGGCGCGCGATATTGCTGATGCCATTGGGTTTGCCGATATTTTTCCGGAATTCCTCGCACTTTGGTTGTTCCAGAGAAAACTACTGACGGACGAAATGGTAGTGAATCATCTGGAGCGTATACCGGTGATGCTGGCTCGTCGCGACTGCCCCCATCCCGAGGTAGGGGGCTCACTGCGTCCTATTTTTATCGGTTTGCCTGCGGGATCTCGTAAGTGGAGCTTTTTTCGGGAAGACTGGCATCCGATGGTCAGCAATGCATTTGCGGTGAACTACGCGAGCAGGGGCATGGACGGTATCTACTATAACGGCGGCAGCTGGATGCGGATTGAGATCTGCGGTTACGTCGCAGGGAAGCTCCACGGCTGGGGCGGCTGGGAGAAAGCGATCGCGAACCGTCTGTGGGCGGAAATCAACACATCGCCAGATTTTCCAACCAGCCAGGAATACCTGGCTACCGACCGTGCACATCCTTTTTTTGGATTTCACCGGGTCTTCGCCTGGAACTCCTTTGTTCTGAAGGCTCTTGAGATTTCCGGATTGAGGAGTCCCGATATGGACCCGGACTATAGACCCAGGAAAGCGCCCGGAACGTCGGCACGACTCGGTCCTTATTAAGGCATCCTGGCTACGAGATTCCGGCAGAACGCCCGGCGGGGATCCACCCCTTCTGGTGAATCACAATGAATTCACGTGTTAGTCCCTTTTCGCGCAGACGAGAATAGATGAACGTGCGAGCATGCTCGGCGTAGTGGAAAAGTACTACTGCCTTGGATCAGGCCGTAATTGTTTATGGGGTGATTGTGGCCAGGTCTAGTGTTCAAATTCAATTGCGGGACTGCTGCCGTTAGACCGCTTTTTGAACGGCGTTTGGGGGATTCTATGAAGAGGTTCCTGTCTATTTTTGCGCTTTGTCTACTCGTGCCGTTGGCTGGTCTGCGTTCGCAAACGACGAACGGCAGCATTCAAGGAACGGTGACGGACCCGAGCAATGCGGGCGTGGCCGGAGCCAGCGTCACTGGACGCAACCTCGACACAGGTCTCGTGCTCTCCACGGTGACGACGGATTCCGGGAACTATTCCTTGCCCAACTTGCCTCCTGGACGGTACTCCGTCACGGTCGAGGCACAGAATTTGAAGAAGTATTCGCGTGAAGGCGTAACCGTTTCTACGGGCACCACGGTGGCTCTGGACATAGTTATGCAGGTCGGCGCAGTGACCGACACCGTCACGGTCAGCGCGGACGCCTCCCAGCTACAAACAGCGACTTCTGACATCGGCGCGACCGTGCAATCCTCGCTGATCACGAATTTGCCACTCGAGGTCTCCGGTACCGTTCGCAACCCCGTGCAATTTATTGAACTGGTTCCGGGCTTTGTCGGTGGCGTGGCCAATGATCCGGGAAGCAATTCAAGCGACGATTTTAAGGTGAATGGTGGGCAAGAAGGTGGAACGGATGTCCTGGTTGACGGAGTTTCGATTTCGCTGGTTTCTCCGAACACCCAATGGAATAAAGGCGTGTCCACAGACGGCGTACAGGAATTCAAAGTGCTGCAGAGCAACTTTTCCGCCGAGTACGGTGAGTCCGGGGACGGCATAGTAAGTTTGACGATGAAATCCGGAACCAATCAGATCCATGGTTCGGCTTACGACTATCTGCGAAATACCGCGCTCGACGCGAACAGCTGGAAGAATAACGCGCTCGGCGCGCCAAGAAGCGTCGACCGCCAGAACGATTTTGGCGCGACTTTCGGTGGTCCTGTATTCATCCCCAAAATCTATAACGGCAAGGCCAAGACCTTTTTCTTTGTCGA
>Ga0193726_1001512_pt1 | contig 18168 bp, 15 predicted proteins | sample H2c1metaG_FD_144928 | JGI IMG/M metagenome (GOLD analysis project Ga0193726, IMG submission 144928) | Soil microbial communities from a riparian zone of the East river system, Colorado, United States - H2c1 | ecosystem: Environmental > Terrestrial > Soil > Riparian zone | place: USA: East River... | reverse complement strand
ATAGCAGCGCCTGCGGCTATGCCAGCGGCCGTGAGCGCGAAGCGCGAAGCGGGCGCGATGGCATCGAGTGGGGGTGGGGCCCCACGAGAAATCAAGAAATGCTGACAACGACACCGACACCGACACTCGACGAAGTTCAGGCCAGGGAATCGCGGCACGTGCTGCAGACGTACCGGCGCGCGCCGGTCACGTTCGTCCGGGGCGAAGGCGTGCACCTCTTCGACGCCGACGGACGCGACTACATCGATCTCCTCTCGGGGATCGGCGTGGCGTCGCTCGGGCACTCGCATCCGGCGCTGGCGCAGGCGATCGCCGAGCAGGCGCGGACGCTCGTGCACACGTCGAATCTTTTCTATCACCCCCTGCAGGGTCAGCTGGCCGAGCGGCTCGCCAATCTCTCCGGCCTGCCGCGCGCATTCTTCTGCAACAGCGGCACCGAAGCAGTCGAAGCGTGCCTGAAGTTCGCGCGGCGTTACTGGTACACGCGCGGTGAACCGCGGCAGGAATTCGTCGCGCTCGAAGGTTCGTTTCACGGGCGGACGTTCGGATCGCTCTCGGACCCGCACTACCGCACGCCGTTCGAGCCGCTGCTGCCGAGCGTGAAATTCGTGCCGGTGAACGAGCCGTCCGCGCTGCGGGCCGCCGTGACGAACGCGACCGCCGCGATCATCGCGGAGCCGGTGCAGGGCGAAGGCGGCATCCAGCCGCTGACGCCGGCCTTCGCGGAAGCGATCAGGGACGCGTGCGCGAAGACCGGCGCGCTTTTCATCGCCGACGAAGTCCAGAGCGGCCTCGGCCGCACCGGCTATCCGTTCTACTTCGCGGCGCTCGGCCTGAAGCCGCATCTCGTGTCGATCGGCAAGGCGCTCGGCGGCGGCGTGCCCGTCGGCGCGGCGCTCGTCAGCCAGGACGTGGCGGACACGATCTCGTTCGGCGATCACGGGACGACGTACGGCGGCAACCTGCTGGCGTGCCGCGCGGCCCTGTGCGTGCTCGATCAACTGGTCGGCGGCGGGCTGCTCGGGCAGATCGGGCGCGTGGGCGCGCACATGGAGCAGCGGTTGAACAGTCTGGCGGCCAAGCATCCGATGATCAAAGAGGTGCGCGGCAAAGGCTTGATGTGGGGCGTGGTGCTCACGCGCGATGCGGCGCCGGTCGTGCCGGCGGCGCTCGAGCGGGGCGTGGTGGTCAACCGGACGGCGGAGCGGGTGATTCGCCTGCTGCCGCCGCTCACGATCACCGTTGCGGAAATCGACGAAGGCCTCAGCCGGCTTGACGCCGCCCTGAGCGCCGTGGAGACCCAGGCATGAGACGTGCGCGCATCACACTCCGGACGGCCGACCCGTCGCATGCGAAGAGACTGCATGCGATGATCACGGCGAACCTCGAAGAGGGACATCTGCTGCCGAGAACGCTCGGCGAGCTGACCGTCCACGCCGAGCGCTTCACCATCGCCCTCCGTGGAAAAACGATCGTCGGCTGCGCCGAGCTCGCGCCGCTCAGCCCGACCGTCGCTGAAGTGCGATCGCTGGCGGTCAGCCCGCTCGTGCGCGGCACGGGGGTCGGCACGCAGATCGTCGAGGAGCTGCGCCGCCGGGCGCGCCTGGAAAGCTTCGAAAAGCTCTGCGCGTTCACGCACACGCCGGCGTACTTCATTCACATGGGCTTCTCGATCGTGCCGCACATGTGGCTGCCCGAGAAAGTGTTCGCGGACTGCGTCGGCTGTCCGAAGTTCCGCACCTGCGGCCAGTTCGCGATGGTCGTGCCGGTGGAGTCCGAGTTCGACGCCGTGCACGATCGCCCCGCGGCTGCGCGCTACGCATGACCGTCGGCGGCACTCCCGTAGCCATCGCGGGCGGCGGCGTCACCTCACCCCGCGGCTTCCGCGCCGCGGGCGTCAGCGCCGGGATCAAGGCGTCCGGAGCACTGGATCTCGCGCTGCTCGTCTCCGACACGCCGGCCGCCGCCGCGGCCGTCTTCACCATCAACCGTGCCCAGGCCGCGCCCGTCATCGTCTCGCGTGAGCATCTGGCGCGCGCGCACGGCCAGGCGCGAGCCGTCGTCGTGAACAGCGGCTGCGCGAACGCCTGCACCGGCGCTCAGGGCATGTCGGTCGCTCGAGCGATGGCGGACGAGGCGGCGCAACTCGTGGGCTGCCCCGCCGATCAGGTGCTCGTCGCGTCCACGGGTGTCATCGGCGTCGCGTTGTCGATCGACAAGATCCGCGGCGCGCTGCCGTCGGCGTTCCGCGCGCTCGCCGGGGATCAGGGCGCCGCCGCGGCGCGCGCCATCATGACGACCGATCCGTTTCCGAAGGAGGCCGCCGTCCGCTCGGGCGGCTTCTCGGTCGGCGGCATGGCGAAAGGCTCGGGCATGATCGAGCCGATGCTGGCGACGATGCTCGGCTTCGTGACGACGGATGCGGTGGTGGAACTGGTGCTGCTCGATCGCGCGCTGCGCGAGGCGGTCAACGACACGTTCAACGCGATCACGGTGGACGGCGAGTGTTCCACCAACGACACGGTGATGCTGCTCGCCAACGGCGCGAGCGGTGTCCGCATCGACGAGCGCAACTACGCCGAATTCGCGACCGCGCTGCGCGCCGTCTGCCTCGAGCTCGCGCTCGGCATCGTGCGCGGCGGCGAGGGGGCGACGAAGCTGGTGACGGTCACCGTCACAGGCGCCGCGACGGCGGAGGACGCGCGCCGCGCCGCGAAGGCGATCGCGAACTCCCCGCTGGTGAAGACGGCGATCCACGGCGGCGATCCGAACTGGGGCCGCCTGATCGCGGTCGCCGGCCGCGCCGGCGTCGCGTTCGAGCTGCAGCGGGCCGCCGTCACGATCGGATCGACGGTGCTGTTCAAGGACGGCGCGCCGCACGACGAGAACGCACCGGAGGCGGCCGAGTATCTGAAGGGCACGGATATTTCCGTCGGCGTGGACCTCGGCGCCGGACGCGCGTCGTCTACCGTGTGGACGTGCGACTTGAGCGCTGATTACGTGCGCATCAACGCGGATTACCGGACATGACACCAGCCACTTTGACGCGCAAGGACTTTCTCTCGATTCTCGATTTCGACGCGCCCGATCTGGAGCGCTGCCTGGAACTGGCGGCGCGCCTGAAAACGGAGCGCGCGCTTGGCCGGCACGCGCCGACCGCGGACGTCCTCGACGGACGCCACGTCGCGATGTTGTTCGACAAGCCGTCGCTGCGCACGCGGTCCACGTTCGAGATTGCCGTGCGCGAGCTCGGCGGCCACATCGTGGCGCTGCAGCCTGACGTCGCCGTCGGCAAGCGCGAAGACGTCACCGACGTCGCGCGAAGCCTCGAACGCTGGGTCGACGCGGTGGTGATCCGGACGTTTTCCCACAGGATGCTCGCCGATTTTGCGGCCGCGACGACGCGGTTGCATGTCATCAACGCGCTGACCGACGAGGAGCATCCGTGCCAGGCGATCGCCGACTTCCTGACGCTGCGGGAGAAGGTCGGAACGCTCAAGGGCCGGACGATCGCCTACGTCGGCGACGGCAACAACGTCGCGGCGTCGCTCGCGCACGCGGCGGCAATGCTCGGCGTCCACCTGCACGTCGCGAGCCCCGAGGCGTACCAGCTCCCGCATGCCGTCGTCCAGCAGGCGACCGCCGTGGCGCGCCACGGCGCCCGGCTGCGACTCTTCAGCGAGGCGGCCGACGCGGTGGCCGGCGCGGACGCGATCTACACCGACACGTGGACGTCGATGGGCCAGGAGGCCGAAGCCGAAATCCGGCGGGAGGTGTTCGCGGCGTACCAGGTCAACGACGCGTTGATGGCGCTCGCCCGTCCAGGCGCGCTCTTCATGCACTGCCTGCCGGCCCATCGCGGCGAAGAGGTCACGGACGAGGTGTTCGAATCGCCCGTGTCGGTCGTGTTCGATCAGGCGGAGAACCGCCTGCACGGGCAAAAGGCGCTGCTCCTCATGCTGCTGGCGCCGGCCGCGGTTTAGAGACGCACGGACTATAATTCCGGCGCCGATGTCTTCCCTGGCGCCCTGGCTCGCGCACTACGACGCCGGCGTTCCGACGACGCTGGCGCCGTATCCCAGCCGCACGCTGCTCGACTACCTGGCTGAGGCGGCGCGCGACCATCCCGACGCGCCGGCGCTGCTCTTCAAAGGCTCGACGATCACCTATCGCGCGCTCGAGGAGTTGAGCGACGCGTGCGCATCCGCGTTCGCAGCGCTCGGCGTCCGCCGCGGCGATCGCGTCGCGCTGCTGCTGCCGAACTGCCCGCAGTTCTTCATCGCTGAACTCGGCGCGTGGAAGCTCGGGGCGATCGTCGCGCCGATGAATCCCACCTACACCGAGCACGAGCTCGAAGGGCCGTTCCGCGATCACGGCGTCGAAACCGTCGTCACGCTGACGCGGTTCTACCAGCGCATCAAGAACATCCAGAAGCAGACGCCGCTGCGCCGGGTGATCGCCACCAACATCAAGGAGCACTTCCCGCCGCTGCTGCGCACGCTGTTCACGCTGTTCCGCGAGAAGCGCGACGGCGACCGCATCTCACTCGCGCCTGGCGATCACGACTTCGCGCATTTGCTGCTCGTCAACCGCGGGAAGCCACCCGCCCGCGAGCCGCTGACGCCGGACGATCCGGCGGTCCTGCTGATGAGCGGCGGCACCACGGGCACGCCCAAGGGCGTCCTCGGCACGCACGGCGCCTACACGCGGGCGGGATTGCAGGCGCACGCATGGACATCGTCCGTCCTCGGCATCGGAGACAGTCCGATCCTGCTGCCGCTGCCGTTATTCCACGTGTACGCGAACGTCGGCGTGCAGGGCCTCGCGTTCGTGACGCGCAACGCGATCGCGCTCGTGCCGAACCCGCGCGATCTGCCGGATCTGCTGAAGACGATCCAGCGCGTGAAGCCGGCGTTCTTCACGGGCGTGCCGACGCTCTACATCGCGCTGCTCAACCACCCCGACGTGCAGCGCGGCAAGGTGGATTTCAAGTCGATCCGCATGTGCCTGTGCGGAGCCTCGGCCCTGATGGCGGACACGCGGCAGCGCTTCGAATCGCTGACCGGCGGCCGCCTCGTCGAAGGCTACTCGCTCACCGAAGCGATGATGGCGCTGTGCATCAATCCCGTGAAGGGGCCGAACAAGCTCGGATCGGTCGGCATGCCGCTCCCCGACGTGCTCGTGAGGATTTACGACGGCGACGATGGGACGCGGGTGTTGCCGGCCAAAGAAGTCGGGGAGATTGCCTTCGCCGCGCCGCAACTGATGACCGGCTTCTGGAACCGGCCCGAAGAAACCTCCGGCGTGCTGCGCGATCACGTCGACAGCGATGGTCCGCGGCGCTGGCTGCACACGGGCGACCTCGGATACCTCGACGAGGACGGCTACCTGTTCATCGTCGAGAGCAAGAAAGATCTGATCAAGACGAGCGGATACCAGGTGTGGCCGCGCGAAGTCGAGGAAGCGCTGGCCGCGCATCCGTCGGTCGCCGAAGTCGGCGTCGCCGGTGTGCCGGACGCGGTGAAAGGTGAAGCGGTGAAGGCGTGGGTCGTCCTCCGCGCGGGGCAGTCCGCAAGCGAAGGGGATCTGCGCGCGTTCTGCCGCGCGAACCTCGCGCCCTACAAGGTGCCGTCGACGGTCGAGTTCCGCTCCGAGTTGCCGAAGACGATGGTGGGAAAAGTGCTTCGACGTGCGTTGCGCGGGGGCTAGATGAGAAAGACCTCAACGGCGATCGCAGTCATCGTGGCGGCCGTGCTGGCCGTACGGCCCGTTGCGAGCGAGGCTGAGAAGTTCGACGTGTACGCGGTCCGCTTCGCGACGATCGCGAACTTCCCGGTCTCGAGCCTGATCAGCGGCGCCGATCGATCGCGCAAGCTCGACATCGCGATGACGATCTGGGTGCTGAAGGGAGTCAACGGACGCGTGGCGCTCGTGGACTCCGGCTTCCATCGCGATCAGTACTTCAAATCATTCGCGGTGAAGGATTTCATCCTGCCGTCTGACGCGATCGCGCCGCTCGGCCTCAAGCCGGGCGACGTCACGGACATCTTCCTGTCGCACATGCACTGGGATCACGCCGGCGGCCTCGATCTGTTTCCGTCGGCGCGCGTGTGGGTGCAGAAAGACGAGTATGAGTACTACACCGGCGAGGCGTGGCAGTCGAGGAACGCGCACGGCGGCATCGACGCGGACGATGTGCTGGAAATTGTGAAGCGGAACACCGCGGGGCGCGTCACGCTGGTCCGCGGCGACGATGAGACGTCGATCTCGGGCATCGGCTTTCACATCGGCGGCAAGCATACGTGGCAGTCGCAGTTCGTGAGCGTTGAAACGCGCGCGAACACCACGGTCGTGCTCGCGTCAGACAACGTCTACCTGTACGAGAACCTCGACACGCACAAGCCGATCGCGCAGACGCTCGACGCGGAGTCGAACCTGCGAACGCAGGATCACATGCGCACGCTCGCCTCGTCGCTCAAACTCCTGATCCCCGGCCACGATCCCGCGGTCTTCGACCGCTTCCCGCACGTCAGCGACCACATCGTCAAGATCGAATAAATCCCTTCCCGCCCCTCCTGCCCGTCCCGCCCTACCTGCCTTTCCTTCCCTTGATCAGCACGTCGATGTCATCCGGCCGGCCGTTCACGAAATCGATGCGCGTCTGGCCTTCGGACGTCTGACGAATCACCGCGGGAATCGACAGCGCCGTCAGGTACCAGCCCGCCGGCAGCACGACGGAGTTGCGCGCGCGGCCGAAGCTGCGGTCGAACACGAGGTCGTCGCCGTCGAGGCGATAGCTCTGCGGCGCGGTGTAGGTTTCCGAAATCCGCAGGCGCACCGATTGCCCCTTCTTCACCGGCGTGAAGCTCACGACCACGACCTGCGCGGCGGGCGCCACGGTTTCTCCGCCCGCGTCAATCCCGGCCGCCTTCAACTGCGCGCCCGTCATCACCGCGGTCTTCAGCACTTCCCCGGTGTCCAGGATCTTCGCCGACGGCTTCGACACGGTGCTGCCGGTGCGGACGACGTTCACGTAGGTGTGCTCGCCTTCGCGCGACTCCGTGTAGTCGTGATACAGCGAGAACGCGTTGGTCGCGGGCGGCTGCAGGAAGTAGACGATGTCGCGGTCCTGGTGCGCGCGTTCGCCGAGACGGGCGCGCTCGGTCGGACCCTGCGACGGCGGCGGTTCCCAGCTGCGCGCGGTGGTCAGCGGTTTTGGCTTCGCCGCGGCGCCGGTCTGCGCGCCTGGCTTCGCCTTGAGGATCAATGCCGCTTCGCCCGGCGCCTGGTGCATGAAGCTGATGCGCGTCCGGCCGTCCGGATCGGCGAGGACCTGCGACGGCACGTTGCAGTCTGTGAGTTGATAGCCGGCCGGCAGAACGACGGCATTGCGGCGGATGCCGAGCGGGCGGTTGAAGACGATGGAGTCGCCGGCGGGGTAGTAGCTCTTCGGATCCTTGTAGGTCTTGACGATCCGCACGCGCGCCTGGCCGCCGTCGACGGGCACGGGCCGCGCCAAGTGCACGCGGATGTAGTCGGTGTCGAGATCCGCGTTCGGCAATCCGCTCGCGCGCGCCTCCGCTCCGGTGACCTGTTCGAAGATGAGCGGCGCGCCGGTCATCATGTCGGCCACCGACTCGTCGCTGGCCACGCTGCCCTTCCGGATCGGATTGAAGAACATCGTCGCGCCGGGCGTCGTCGACGACACCTCGTAGATGATTTTGAACGACGCGGTGTCCGGCGCCAGCAGGTCGTACTCGGTGTACTCGTCCTGCTGCGTCTGCCGCGGCGTTTGCGCGAAAAGCGGAGCGGCGCAGACGAGGATCGTCAGCGCGAGCAATCGACGCATCGGCATGCCTCCTTGGGCCGAGCAAGCTCGGCCCCTACATTCAACAGAGCTCGGCTCCGCGCGTTTCTGGAATCCACATCCATGCGGCCGCGGCGAACAGGAAGGCCGCGCCCGTGATCAAAAAGGCTACTCCGAATCCGCGGGTGCCGGCGAGTGAGCCGACCGCGAACGGCGCGATCGCGCTTGCGACGCGTCCGATGTTGTAGCAGAAGCCCTGGGCGGTCGCGCGGATCGACGTGGGATAGATCTCGGCCGTCAACGCACCGAAGCCGCTGAAGTACCCGGTGCCGAAGAACGCGACGAAGGGACCGAGCACGAGGAGCAGCAGCGGCGCGCGAAGGACGCCGTACAGCGGAATCAGCGCGGCCGCGGTGACGAGGTAGCCGACGTACGCGCGCTTGCGGCCGAAGGCGTCCGCCATGTAGCCGAACGAGACGTAGCCGAACCAGCGGCCGACTTCCATCACCACGACCAGGCCCGACACCATCGCGGTCGTCAGCCCGACGCCGCCTTGCGAAGGCGACAGCGAGAGGTACGGCGGGATCCAGATGTTGAGGCCCCACCAGCCGAAGAGCGTGCACGCGTTCATCAGCGTGACGGCGAGCGTCAGGCGACCCAGGCGGCCGGAAAACAGATCGCGGAAGCTCGCCGATCCGGCGGCCGGCGTGCGCGTCTTCCAGATCGCCGGTTCCTCGACGCGCCTCTGGATCCAGAGCGTCAGAAATGCCGGGAGGACGCCGACGAAGAACACCGCGCGCCATCCGAACCGCGGCAGCACGAGCCACGTGACGATCGCCGCGACGCCGTAGCCGATCGCCCACGAGCTCTGGACGAAGCCGAGCGCTTTGCCGCGATGCTCGGCTGGAAAATTCTCGGAGACCAGCGCCGCCCCACTCGCCCACTCCCCGCCCATCCCGATGCCGAGGCACACGCGGAACACGGCGAGCTGCGCCAGCGTCTGCGCGAGCCCGCACGCCGCCGTGAAGACCGAGTAGATGAGGATGCTGCCCATCAGGGCGCGCGTGCGGCCGTAGCGGTCGGCGATGACGCCGAAGATCAACCCCCCGACGGCGCCGCCGAGCAGCGCGATCGACCCGAGCAGCCCGACGGTGGTCTTCGATAGATCGAACTCGGGGATCAGCGCCGCGACGACGAGCGCCCAGAGCATGAAATCGAAAGAATCGAGCGCCCAGCCAAGCGACGCCGCGACGAACGCGCGTCGCGCTTTGGCATCGGCCGCCTGCCACCACCCGAACGCACTCATGGGCCTCATCGTAATCGGTCGTGAGCCGAATCCCGACGCTTTTTCGCATTGCTGGATGAGGGACGACACCATGCCGATCATTCACATGCACCGGCGCGAGCAGCGCAGCCTCCTGGCCGAGCCCGAGCGGCGGGCGCTCACGTGGATTGCCGTGCGGCTGCCGCCGTGGGTCAGCTCGGATCAGCTCACCCTGCTGGGACTGCTTTCGATGATCGCCGCCGGCGCGGCGTTCGCGGCCATGCGCGTCACGCCGTGGGCCGCCGCGGGAATCATCATCGCGCTGGCGGCTAACTGGTTCGGCGACAGCCTGGACGGCACCGTCGCGCGCGTCCGCGATCAGCAGCGGCCCCGCTACGGGTTTTACGTTGACCACGTCATCGATCTCGCGGGGACGGCCGCCCTGATGGGCGGGCTCGCAGCGTCCGGCCGGATGAGCCCGCTCATTGCGCTCCTGCTGCTCGCGGGCTATCTGATCGTGTCGGCGGAATCGTATCTGGCGACGCACGCAGCCGGCGTCTTCCGGATTTCCTTCGCCGGCATCGGACCGACGGAGCTGCGGATCGTGCTCGCCGTCGGCGCTGTCGCGATGACGACGCATCCGGTGGTGACAATCGGTCCGCTGCCCCCGATGTGGTTGTTCGACGTCGGCGGCATCGTCGCCACCGCGGGGCTCGTCTTCGTATTTGTGGCGTCGGCGCTGCGAAACACGTGGAGTCTGTATCACGCGGAGCCGCTGCAGCCGCGCGTGGAGTCCGCGGCATGAGGATCGCGGTGCTGCACAACTTCGTCTGGCACGAGCGCTGGACGTGGGCCGATCGGACGGGCGGATCGCCGGGCCCTGCGCGGCGCCTCCTCCGTTTCAACCTGACGACGGGATTGACGTCGATCGCCGGGAACCTCGCGTTCACGGCGCTGTACGTCGGGCAGTTTGGCCTGGCGCCGGTCGCGGCGAACGTGCTCGCGGTGGCGTCCACGACGCTCGCCAACTTCCTCGTTGCCGATCGATACGTCTTCAGCCGGGCGGCGTTCATCGTCCTGCTGCTCGGAGGAGTAGCGCGCGCCGATGCCGCGGACATCAAGCCGGAGACGATCGCGGCGTGGAATCGGTACGTGCAGGCAGAGGAAGCGCGGATCCGGCTGGAGCCGTTTCCCAAGGCAATTCCGAGCACCGAGCCGGACGGAGACACGACGCCGGTGCCGTCCGGGCTGATCCACCGATGGCGCGATGCGATCTTCCTGCCGGGCGTGACGCTCGACCGCGTGCTCGACGGCCTGACGCATCCCGGGACGCCGCCGCCGCAGGAGGACGTGCTCGCGTCGCGCGTGCTGGCGCGCACGGATGATTCGCTCCGCGTCTACGTCCGTCTCGTGCGGAGCTCGATTGTGACCGTGACGTACGACACCGAGCACGCGATGACGTTCCGGCGGGAATCGCCGACGAGCGCGGTCAGCCGCAGCGTGGCGACGCGGATCGTCGAGATCGACGATGCGGGAACCCCGCGCGAGCGAGCACGCGCGCCGGGCGATGATCACGGCTTCCTGTGGCGGATGAACTCGTACTGGCGCTACACGCAGGCGGGGAACGGCGTCTGGGTGGAACTGGAGTCGGTGACGCTCAGCCGGGATCTGCCGGCATGGCTGCGTCCGATTGCCTCGCCGATCGTCAACCGCATCGCGCGTGAATCGATTTCGCGCACGCTGGAGGCGCTCTCCCGGAAGTTCGAGACAGGCGTTACGGCAACCCGACAGACCGGACGGTGATACCGGCCGCCTGAAGGCCCGCCCGCAGCTGCGCGGCGAGATCGTCGGAGCCGGGCGTGTCGCCGTGGACGCAGATCGTGTCCGCCTGCAGCGCGACGACCGCGCCGTCCACGGCGGTGACGACGTTGTCCTTCACCATCCGGATCGCGCGTTCAACGACGGTCTGCGCGTCGTGAATCACCGCGCCGGGCTTCCGGCGCGAGACGAGCGATCCGTCGCGCTCGTACGCGCGGTCGGCGAAAATCTCGGCGGCGACGCGCAGGCCCGCGGCGCGGCCGGCCTTGAGAATCTCCGATCCCGGGAGGCCGAAGAGGATCAATTTCTTGTCGAACGCCGCGACGGCGCGGGCGATCGCGTCGGCCAGCGCGGCGTCTTTCACCGCCATGTTGAACAGTGCGCCGTGCGGCTTCACGTGCTGGAGCTGCACGCCCTCGGACGCGGCGACGCCGGCGACGGCGGCCACCTGATACAGCACCATGTCCTCGGCCTCGCGCGGCGAGACCTGCAGCTCGCGGCGGCCGAAGCCGACGAGATCCGGGAATCCCGGGTGCGCGCCAACCGCGACGCCGCGCTTCTTCGCGAGGCGGATCGTCTCGCGCAGCACGGTCGGATCGCCGGCGTGAAAACCTGCGGCCACGTTGGCGGACGTGATCGACGCCATGAGCCCGACGTCGTGGCCAATCGTGAAGGCGCCGAACGATTCGCCCATGTCGGAGTTGAGATCGATGCGCATGCCAGTGGAATTCTAGCGTAGGATGGCGGCCATGCTGACGCTCCTGACTCTTTTCGCGTGGTTGATGATGCCGGCGCCGGCAGCTGACGTGCTGGTGCGGGTCGAAACGTCGCTCGGCACCATTGACATCGCGGTGGACGTGCAGCACGCGCCCGGCACGGCGACGAATTTTCTCAAGTACGTGGATGCGCGGCTCTACAACAACGGCCGCTTCCATCGCGCTACGCGCTCAGAGAACTACGTCGTCAATCTCCCGAATCGGCCGCTGCTCGAGTGCATCCAGGCAGGGATCAATCCCGATCGGCGCACCGAAGGCTTTCCGCCGATCCCGCTCGAGCGTACGTCCGTCACTGGCCTGAAGCACGTGGTCGGCACGGTGTCCATGGCGCGCGGCACCGGAGCTGACACGGCGACGTCGGACTTTTTCATCCTGCTCAACGATCAGCCGTCGCTGGATTTCGGAGGCAAGCGGTTCGACGATGCGCAGGGCGCGGCAGCGTTCGGCCGCGTGGTGGCGGGAATGGATGTGGTGCGGAAGATTCAGCAGCAGCCGGTCGAGGTCCAGCGGCTGACGCCACCGATCACGATCACCAGCGCGGCGCGGGTCAAGTAATCTCAGGGTCCGCGTACAACAAAAGAGCATCGCGTTATTGCGATGCCCCTTTGCTTCACTGATCTGGCTCCCCCAGCATTCACGGCGCCCTGCCGTAATCAGATCAGCAACTTCGACCTGACGAAAGGCAAGGGGGGTACCAGCCGAATTCCCCAGAAAAACAGCGGATCTCGATGCGATCGGACCCGTCGGACCGACGACTTCGTGATCGATCTTACAGATTCGTAATGGATGGCAGGCGGTCAGCGAGGGAGTCGAGCGTGGGGTTCCGGCGGTCGCGGTCGGACAGGATCGGGTCGCTGACGGGCCACCGGATGCCCAGGGACGCGTCGTTCCACGCGATGCCGAGCTCCGAGGCGGGGTCGTACAGGTCGGTGCACTTGTACTCGACCAGCGCCCTCGGGCTGACGACGCAGAAGCCGTGCGCGAACCCGGGCGGGATATAGCACTGCGAGAGATTCTCGCCGGAGAGCGTCACGCCGACCCACCGGCCGAAGTGCGGCGACCCTCGTCGGACGTCCACCGCCACGTCGTAGATCTCGCCGTCGACGACGCGAATCAGCTTGCCTTGCGGCCGCGCGAGCTGCAGGTGCAGGCCGCGCACGGTGCCGCCGGCCGACTGCGTCATGTTGTCCTGGACGAACGGCCCGGTGATGCCGGCCGCGCGGTACTTGTCGGCGTGATACGTCTCGAGAAAGAATCCGCGGCCGTCGCGATGGACGTCGGGCTCGATCACGACGACGCCGGGCAGCTCCGTGGGGACGACGCGCACGATCAGGCTTCGTGCTCGAGGACGCGGAACAGGTACTGCCCGTACTCGCTCGACTCCATCGCGCGCGCGAGCTGCCCGAGATCGGCGGCGGTGATGTAGCCCATGCGAAAGGCGATTTCCTCGAGGCACGCGACCATCAGCCCCTGGCGTTCTTCGATCGCCTCGATGTAGCTGGACGCCTGCATCAGGGAGTGGTGCGTGCCGGTGTCGAGCCACGCGATGCCGCGCGTCAGCTTCTCCACCTGCAGCTGCCCGCGTTCGAGATACGTGCGGTTGACGTCGGTGATCTCCAGCTCGCCCCGCGCGGAGGGTTTCAGCCGGGCCGCGATGTCCAGGACTTGACTGTCGTAGAAGTACAAGCCCGTGACCGCGTACGTGGATCGCGGCTTCGCCGGCTTCTCTTCGATGCTGACCGCGCGTCCGGCCGCGTCGAACTCGACGACGCCGTAGCGCTCGGGGTCGCGGACCTGATAGCCGAACACCGTGGCGCCCGTCTCGCGCGCCGCGGCGCGGTGCAGGTAGTCCGCGAAGTTGGCGCCGTAGAAAATGTTGTCGCCGAGGGCGAGCGCCACGCGATCCTGGCCGACGAACTCGCGGCCGATGACGAACGACTGCGCCAGCCCCTCCGGCTTCGGCTGCGCGGCGTACGCGATGCGGAGCCCGATGGCGCCGCCGTCGCCCAGCAGACGCCTGAAGCCATCCTGCTCGTGCGGCGTCGTGATGACCAGAATGTCCCGGATCCCGCTGAGCATCAGCGTCGACAGCGGGTAGTACACCATCGGCTTGTTGTAGATCGGCATCAGCTGCTTGCTGACCGCGAGCGTCAGCGGATGCAGGCGAGACCCCGAACCGCCGGCGAGAAGGATGCCTTTCATCTACCCGAGCCCCAGGCGCTCGCGATCATAGCGCCCGGCCTGCACGACCTCGCACCACTCGCGATGTTCCAGATACCAGCGGACGGTCGACTCGAGGCCGTCCTCGAAGGTGTGGCGCGGCGACCAGCCGAGGTCCCGGCGGATCTTCGTCGCGTCGATCGCGTAGCGTCGATCGTGGCCCGGCCGGTCGGGGACGAACGTCTTCAGCGCGCGGCGCGAGGGCGATCCGGCCGCCGACGGCTTCATGCGGTCCACGAGATCGCAGACACGATCCACGATCTGCAGGTTCGTGCGCTCGTTGCCACCGCCGATATTGTACTTCTCGCCCGGACGGCCCTTGTGGAGCGCCAGCAGGATCCCCTCGCAGTGATCGTCGACGTGCAGCCAGTCGCGGATGTTGCCGCCGTCGCCGTAAATCGGCAGCGGCCGCCCCTCGACGGCGTTGAGGATCATCAGCGGGATCAGTTTCTCCGGATACTGAAACGCCCCGTAGTTGTTCGAACAGTTGGTGATGATCGTCGGGAGCCCGTAGGTGTGGAAGTACGCGCGCACCAGATGATCGGCCGACGCCTTGCTCGCGGCGTAGGGCGAATTCGGCGCGTACGGCGTCTCTTCATTGAACTGCCCGTCCGGGCCGAGCGTGCCGTACACCTCGTCGGTCGAGACGTGCAGGAACCGGAACGCCGGCCGCCCCCGCGACGCGTACTGACGCGCGGTCTCGAGCAGCACGAACGTCCCGACGATGTTCGTGTCGATGAAGGGCTGGGGGCCGTCGATGGATCGATCGACGTGCGTCTCGGCGGCGAGGTTGACGGAGGCGTCCGGCTGATGCTCGTCGAACACGCGCGCCATCGCCCCGCGGTCGGCGATGTCGGCGTGCACGAACGTCACGCGCGGATCCTTCAGCGGCCCTTCGAGGTTCGCCAGGCTGCCGGCGTACGTGAGCTTGTCGACGATCACCAGCCGATCGGACGTGTGATCGAGCGCGTGCTGCACGAGGTTCGAGCCGATGAACCCCGCGCCACCTGTGACGAGGAGAGTCGCCATGCAATTTACAATTTTACAAGTGGGCAATTTACAAAGCGAGGGCAGAACTCTCTTTGTAAATTGTCAATTCCCCAATCGTAAATTGCCTAGACTGCGGCACCTTCCGGATACATCAGCGCGAGCCGCAGCTCCTTGGCCAGCGAATCGACCGTCGTGCCGCTCCGCTTCCAGGCGCCTTCGGTCTCGAAGCGGAGGTCGCCGATGCGGCGGCCCCACGGCGCGATGACGCGGCCGATCGCGCGGAAATCCGAGCGATCCGCGTGCTCCTGATCGAGGCGGCGGATCACGTCCGGCGCGACGCGGATGAACGCGCGCAGCGCCGACGCCGACCGGATGCTGTACTTCCGCCCGTTCCACGCGCCGCTGAAGACAAGCGCGATCTGCTTGAAGTAGCTGACGAAGAACTTCTTCGCCTCTTCGTGCATGTCGCCCGACTTGCGCGAGCCGCCGAAGGCGTCCGCGGCGAACAGCTTCTTCAGCTCCTGCGCGAGCGGCGCCTGCGCGACGCGGCCGCGGCCGACGCCGAGCAGCTTGATCTCGTCGTAGAGCGGCGAATCTTCGCGATCGTTCAACGCGCGGACGACGTCGTGGCCGGTCGCCAGGTTCTCGTCACGATAGAGCTGGCGGCCCGAGAGGCTGACGAGATGCGACGCGTTCAGCCGCGTGTGCTTCGCGTTGATCGTCACGAACATCTGGACGACGTGGTCCTCGGGGAGGCGGTCGAAGATGATCGCCGGGACGCTGAAGTCCTCGCCCTGAAAGCGATCGATGTCCGCGTGCAGCGCGAGCAGGCGGTGCTGGCCGTCAATCGCGCGCAGAATCCCTTCGCGCTCCGGCACCTTCAGGATCCCCACGCGCGCATCCTCGGTCGACGGCTGGAACGACAGTTTTTCGTCGGCAGAGATGATGACGGCGCCGGGAATCGACGGCAGATCGCGCGCCTGGCGGCATTGCTCGTAGTACTGCACGAGCTCGTCGATCTTCTTGCGGATGATCTGACGCTGATACGCCTTTTCGCTGGACGCGATGCGCCGCTCGAGCACGTCCCAATTCACTTTCGATGGGGCGGGACCGCCCTTTTGTTTGCCGCCGCGGACCGGCGGCTGCGCGCCGTCGCCGTAATTGAGCACCTCGAAGCGGACCAACTTGTCGATGTCGCTGGCGGTCAGCGAAGCTTGGTAGAATTGCACGCCGAACTGCTGCATCCGAATCGCGGCAACGTTAATCATAGGTTTCTGTCCCGAACGCCTCTAACTGGCTCACCGAGCAGAGCAAAGAGACGGATTGTACCGAGCGGACGGCGGGTATCTCAACGGTTTTTTCGCCGCCGCCCGCGCTATCCGAGCGTGATCGGCCATCCGAATACATCAGCTAAGTATCACGTATATAAGGAGTTCTGTCATGTCATCGTTGAAGCGCCACTCCCGGCTGGCCGCGGTCGTCCTGGCGCTGGTGGTCGTGATTAGCTCTGGTATCATTGCGCAATCATCACAAAACAAACAGGTTACAGGCCAAGATGAGGAGTTTGCACGCCTCGTCAAAGAATGGACGACAAAGCCCGAGTTCATGAGTCCGCTCGTGGATCACTTGCCCAAGGTGGCCGGAGTCCCCAGTCCGAAGGACGTCCTCGGGCATTACATCGGCGAGCCGAAAAAACTGACCTACTACGCGGACATTCTTGGCTACTACCGCGCGCTGGCGGCGAAATCGCCGCGCGTGAAGGTGCTGTCGATCGGCAAGACCGACGAGGGGCGCGAGCTCGTGGTCGTGTTCGTCGGCGCCGAGGAGTCGATCAAGAACCTCGAGACCTACCGGAAGTATCTCGGCCAGCTCGCGGATCCGCGCGGATTGAGCGACGCGCAGGCCAAAGAGATCATCGCGAAGGCGAAGCCGATCTATCACGTGATGGGCGGCCTTCATAGCGGCGAGGTCGGGCCCTCCGAAATGCTGATGGAGCTCGCCTATCGCGTCGCGACCGAGGATTCGGCGCTCGTCAAACAGATTCGCGACAACGTCATCGTGTCGATCACGCCGGTGGCGGATCCCGATGGCCGCGACCGCAACGTCGACTGGTATTACAAGTACGGCATCCACGAGCCGGCCGACGGCCGCGGCGGCACGGCGGGCGTTCCGTACTGGGGCAAGTACGTCTTCCACGACGACAACCGTGACATCAACTACTCGCAGATCGAAATGCGCGCGCTGCTCGACTGGTACCTGCAGTGGCACCCGCCGATCATGCACGACCTGCATCAGGCGCAAACGCTGCTCTACACGTTCAGCGGACAGGCGCCGCAGAATCCGACGCTCGATCCGATTCTGTACGGCGAGATGCCGATGATGGCGAACTTCGAGATGGCGCAGTTCGCGAAGTACGGCATGCCCGGCGTCTGGACGCACGGGTTCGTGGACATGTGGTCGCCCGGCTATCTGGCGTTCATGTCGTCGAACCACAACGGCATCATCCGGATGTACGAGATCCAGGGATTCAGCGGCGCGAACACGCAGCACATGCGCCTCGGAGCCGGCGGCCGTGGAGGCCGCGGAGCCGCGCCCAACGCTGACGCGCCAATCGAAGCGGCGGCGCCGGCGGCGTTCGGCGGCGGCCAGAGCCAGCGCGAGTGGTACCGCCCGTGGCCGGCCACCGGCGAATTCGACTGGTCGCTGCGCAACAACACGAACTACGGCGAGACGGGCGTGCTGACCGCGCTGCAGTACACGTCGATGTTCTCGAAGATCGTGCTCGAGAACTTCTATCAGAAATCGCGCAACTCGATCGACGCCGGCCGCAAGGACGCCGTCGCCGGCTACGTGATCCCCGCCGGCCAGCACGACATGACGCGCGTCGCGACGCTCGTCAACATGCTCCGCATGCAGGGCATCGAGGTCGGCCGCGCTTCGTCTGACGTGAAGCTCAAGGAAGGCACCTTCCCCGCCGGCTCCTTGATCATCAAACGCGATCAGCCGTACGGGCGGCTCGCGAAGATCCTGCTCGAGAAGCAGGTGTATCCGGACCCGGCGCTCCGCACGTACGACGATGCGGCATGGACGATGGGGCTGATGAGCCAGGCGGACGTGAAGGAGATTCAGGACAAGGCCGTGCTCGACGTCGCGGTCGATCCGGTCAGCGAGATGCCGGTGCGAGGCGCCGTGAGCGGGACGGGCGCGATGTTCGCGGTGGCGCATACCGGATCGAACAACATGATCACGCTGCGCTATCGGCTCGGGAAAGACGTCAAGGTCCAGGCTGTCGA
>Ga0193726_1001511_pt1 | contig 18170 bp, 9 predicted proteins | sample H2c1metaG_FD_144928 | JGI IMG/M metagenome (GOLD analysis project Ga0193726, IMG submission 144928) | Soil microbial communities from a riparian zone of the East river system, Colorado, United States - H2c1 | ecosystem: Environmental > Terrestrial > Soil > Riparian zone | place: USA: East River... | reverse complement strand
CGGGACCGGAATCTGGCGATGCTGTACGTCACGCATGACCTGGCGACCGCCCGGCACTTCTCCGCCCAGATCATGGTGATGTACCGCGGGGTGGTCGTGGAGCGCGGGCCGAGCGACGACGTCATCCTGAACCCGGCCCATCCCTACACGCGGGTCCTGGCCAGCGCCGCGCCCGACCCCACGGCGTCCCGCCAGGCGCTCGCCGACGCGCGGCGGGAACGGCAGGCCGCCCGGGCCGCGCGCAGCGGCGAGCTGCATGAGGCGGCCCCCGACCAGGGCTGCCGGTTCCGCTCCCGGTGCCCGCACGCGATGGCGGTATGCGCGACCACGCCCCCCCGGGCCGAGACGGGACCCGAGCACGAGGCCCGGTGCTGGCTCTACGCGGGAGCGGGCAACTAGACGGGGGCGCGGATGAAGCCGGGGGCCAAGTCCCTGCTCGTGGAAGGCGGCGGGTCGCATACCTGGGTAATGGTGGCCGACCGCAAGGAGCTGTGGGCAGAACAGTGGCTGCCCTCCCTCAACCGGATCGGCGCGTCTGAGGAATCTCAGCGCTCAGTGCTGGCCGACGTCGCCCGGGCGGCAGCCCCGTTCACTGATATCGACAATGCCCTGTTCGCCGTCGGCGCGGCCTGCACCATGACTTACCTGCACGAGCTGGCCGACATCATGACCAGGACCCTGCCGGCGTCGGCGCGGCCGCCGGGCCGCACTTACCTCACCAACGACGTCGTCCCCCTGTTCTTCGCCGAGCCCGACGACTGCGATCAGCTGGTGGTCATCGCCGGAACAGGCTCGGGAGTCGCGGCCCGCAGGGGGTTCCGCGCCATCAGCCGGGCCGGTGCCCACGAGTACCTGCTCGGGGACGACGGCGGCGCGTACGACATCGGCCGCCACGCGCTGCGGGCCGTCATCGCCCGCCGGGAAGGCCGGGGCCCGGCGACCGCTCTGACGGAACGCGCAGAGCAGCGCACCGCGGGCGCCGAGATTGACCGGTTCGTCTACGGAGCGGCCAGCCCGAAGCAGTCCGTCGCGGAGTTCGCCCGCGACGTTTTCGCCGCCGATCAAGCGGGCGACCCGGTCGCCGGCGAGATCCTGTCCCGGGCGGCCGCCCGCCTCGCCGGCATCTGCCGCGCCGCGCTGGCCAGCGCGGGCCTGTCGGCACCGATCACGGCTACATTCACGGGGAGCCTGCTCACCGAGCCGACGGGCGGCTTTCGGCGGCGCATCGAGGAACAGCTGCCGGACCTGGGCGTCAGCACCTGCCGAGGCGCTGCGGTAGACCTCGGCCTGCTGAAACGCACCTCGCAAGCACTGCGGTGCGACCAGGGAATCTTCGAGGCGATCGTGACGGCGGTCCCGGCCATCCGGCTGTAGGCCGGCCCGCATCGACCGGGTCAAGGCCGCAGCCGGCGGGGCGGGCGCTCCTCACTCCTCCCGGAACAGGCGCAGCCGGTGCTCCCCGACCCGGTCGCGGGCGGCCTGGTCCTCGACGCCCAGGTCCGCGGCGGGCGCGAGGCACAGCACCGACGTCTTGCCGGGGTGCCGGCCCTGCTGCACGGCCCTGGTGGCCTCGCCGACCTGGTCCAGCGGGTAGACCCGGGCCAGCACCGGGACCACCATGCCCAGCGTGATGAGCCGGTTGACCTCCCAGCTCTCCCGGTAGTTGGCGCCGTGGCTGCCGACGATCCGCTTCAGCTTCATCCACAGGTGCCGGTTGTCGTACTCATGGTGGTAGCCCGTGCTGGAGCCGCAGGTCACGATGGTGCCGCCGCGCCGGGCGACGTACACCGAGGCGCCGAAGGTCTCCCGGCCGGAGTGCTCGAACACGATGTGCGGGTCCTCGCCGACCTGCCTCCGGATCTCCTCGCCCAGCCGCCGCCAGCCCTTGGGCCCGTCCAGGCCGCCGTCGCCGAGGCTCTCCCGGTTGATCACGGCCGCGCAGCCGAGCTCGCGGGCCAGCTTCTCCCGGGCCTCTGAGCTCACCACGCCCACCGGGATGCCGCCGCCGTTGCGGACGAGCTGCACCGCGTACCCGCCCAGGCCGCCGGCCGCGCCCCAGATCAGCACCACGTCGCCCTGCCGCATGCCCGCGCCCCGCGAGCTGACCAGCATCCGGTAGCCGGTCGACGCGCACAGCGTCGTGCTCGCCGCCTCCTCCCAGGTCAGGTGCGGTGGCTTGGGCAGCAGCTGGCTCGCCTTGACCACGGCGAAGTCAGCGAGCCCGCCGAAGTTCGTCTCGAACCCCCACGCCAGCGGCTCCTCGGTGGTCATGGCGTCGTCGTGCGCGGCCGGGTCCTCGGGATCGATGTACGCGGGATGGACGACGACCCGGTCCCCGGCTGACCAGCGCCGGACGCCGGCGCCGAGCCGGACGATCACCCCCGCCGCATCCGAGCCCAGCACGTGGTAGGGCAGGTCGTGCCGGGCGGCCCAGCCGCCCTGCCGCCCGTAGCGGGCCAGGAAGGCGAAGGTCGGGACCGGCTCGAACGTCGCCGACCACACCGTGTTGAAGTTGATGGCCGACGCCATGACGGCGATCAGCACCTCGTCCGGGGCCAGCTCGGGCATCGGCACCTCGCCGACCTGGATCGACTGGCGGACGTCCTTGTCCGGCGCGTCACCGAACATGGCCACGTCCGACTTGCGCAGGTAGGCCGCCCGGTAGCTGGCCGGCAGCGCGCAGCGCTCGAGGTCAGGACCGGGCGCTCCGGATCGGACGGCGTCGGTGAGTTCGGTCATGGGGGGCCTCCCTGGGTAGTGAGCAGCGCCTGCAGGTGAGCGGCGACGGCATGGACAGCGGGCGGGTCGAGCAGGTTCAGGTGATGAGCCGCGACGGGAAGGACCTCGAGGTTGCGGCACAGGCGGTCCCAGCCGCGCGTCTCGCCGGTGATCTCGTACCGCGGATCGCGGACGGCCCACGGCGTGTCCTGCTCGGCCCGGTACAGCACGACCGGCCCGGCGTAGGGACCCGCGGCATAGCGCTCCAGCGCGCGCGTGTCCTGGTGCGAGGTCTCCTGGTGGCGGCGGATCGCCGGGCTGAGCTGGGCGGTGAGGCCGGACTCGGCGATCCGGTCCTGCAGCAGGGCGTACTGGGCGTCCTCGTCCAGGTGCAGGAGCTCGCCGGAGTCCAGCCGCACCGGCTGGCCGTAGGTCCGGGTCAGGTAGCGCGCGAAGGCGGTGAACCGCGTGGCGAGCGCGGCGCCGGCGTCCTCCGGCGCGACGGGGAGCGGGATGGCCGCGTCCAGCAGCACCACCAGCGGCGGCGGCGCGCCCGCGGCGGCCAGCTGGCGGGCCGTCTCGTAGGCCAGGGCGCCGCCGAACGACCAGCCGCCGAGGATCCAGCCGCCCGCCCAGCGGTCGCGGATTACCGCCGCGTAGCGGGCGGCCCGGTCGCCGACCTCCCCGGTGGTGCGCTCCAGGCCGAAGACGGGCTGCTCGCGGCCGAGCAGCCCGGCCAGCATCTTGTAGACGCCGGTGGTGCCGCCGGCCGGGTGGGCCAGCAGCAGCGGCGGCCGGGACCCGCCCGGCTGGAGCATCCGGACCAGGATGGCGGCCTCATGCTCGTCGGCCCGCCTGATCGTGCCGGCGGCGGCCTCGATCGTGCGGCCGGCGGCCCACAGCCGGGCGGCGTCCACGGCGCGGCCCGTCTCGGTGGCAAGCCGGGCGGCGATTCGTGCCTCGGCCGCGGGGCTGAGCCCGAGCCGGGCCAGGTCCTGCGTCACCCCGGCCGGCCCGGCCCCGAGCACCTCGGCCGCCACCCGCAAGACCTGCCGCTCAGCCGCGTCCCGGGGCTCCACCGGATCGCCGGCCGCGCCGGGCGCGGCCGGAACCGATGCGAAACGGGGACTGGGTGGCCTGGCCCCGCCTCCAGGCCACCCAGCATCCGGGAGAGTGCCGGGAGCGCCGTCCGGGCCGGCCGCGCCGGGGGGCGCCGCCGGCCCGGCGGGCTCGGCCGCGTCCGGGGGCAGCGCCGCGGCGGCCGCGTCGAGGGCCGCGGCCGCCGACTGCTGCAGCCCCGCCAGGGTGCCCCCGGCCAGCAGCACGGCCGGGTCGATGGTGATGGCAAGATCGTGCTGGATCAGGTTGCCGATCCGCAGGGCGGCCAGCGAGTCCATCCCGGCGTCGGCCAGCGGGGCGTCGGCGGGGAGCTGGCCGGCGGGCACCCCGAGAACATCGGCGACCCGGGACCGTACCTGCTCGTGCACCAGCGCCTGCCGCCGCCGCGGCTCGGCCGCCCGGATCGCCTCCGGGCCCGGCCAGTCGCCCCGGCCCGCCGCCTGCGCGGCGGCGCCGAGCAGCGGGCCGAAGAACGGCAGGCCGGCGATCTCCGGATAGGCCGCGGCCGCGGCCGCCGGGTCGATCCGGACGACGCCCGCGACCGCGCGGTCCTCGGCCAGCAGCGCCTCCAGTGCCTCGACCCCCTCGCCGGGGGTAATCGGCTCGATCCCGCGGATGGCCACGCCGCCCGCCTGGCCGGCTTGCGACCAGGTTCCCCAGTTGACCGACGTCGCGGGCTGGCCCTGGGCGCGGCGCCAGGCCGCGAACCCGTCCAGCCAGGCGTTGGCGGCCGCGTAGGCCGCCTGGCCGGGCGAGCCGAGCAGGGCGGCCGCCGACGAGAACAGCACGAACCAGTCCAGGCCGGCGTCCGGCGCGGCCTCGTGCAGCCGCCAGGCTCCCTCGGCCTTGGGGCGCCACACCCGGGCCAGGCTGTCGCCGGTGACGTCGCCGACCAGCGCGTCGGCGAAGACCCCGGCCGCGTGCACGATGCCGCGCAGCCGGGCGCCGCCGTCCTGCGCGGCGGCCACCAGTCGCTCCGCCGTGCCGGGCTGCGCCACGTCCCCGCGCACCACGCGGACGTCGGCGCCCGCGGCCGTCAGCTCGCCGAGCTGGCCGCGGACCCCGTCCGGCGGCCCGCCGCGGCCGCTGAGCACGATGCGCCCGGCACCGCGGTCGGCCAGCCACCGGGCCACGACCAGCCCGAGGCCGCCGTAGCCGCCGGTGATGATGTAGCTGCCGCCCGCCGCGACCACGGGCCGGGCCGCGCGCGGCCGCGCGCCGCCGTCGGGCGCGACGGCCGGCCACGGGCCCTCCTGCGGGCTGCCGCCGGGCCGGGCCGCCAGGGCGGTCAGCCGTCCCGCGAGCCGGCGGCCGTCCCGCCACGCCACCTCGTCGTCGCCCGCGTCCGCGATCAGCTCCGCCGCCAGCGCGGCCGCCGCGGCGGCCGGCCCGGCGCCCGGATCGGCGTCGGCCAGCGTGGCCCGCAGCCCGGGCTGCTCCAGGGCCAGGACCCGGACCAGGCCCCGGACCGCCGCCAGGCCGGGGTCGCCGGCCTCACCCGGCCCGGCGGCCAGCGCGCCCGCGGTCGCGATCCACAGCCGGGGCGGCCCGGGCCGGGCGGCGAGGGCGGCGGCGAGGCGGGTCGCGTCCAGCACGAACCGCGCGGCCGCCGCGGGCGGGAGCCCGGCCTGCGGCGCGACGAGCACCACGCCGGCGGCCGACGCCAGGTCGGCCGCGTCGAGCTCGGCACCGCGGTCCGGGTCGCCGGCCCGCGCCCGGCCGGCCGCGCCCGGCGCCTCGCCGCCACGGTCCGGCCCGCCGGCGGTGTGCCCGGCGGCCTGCAGGGCCGCGGCCAGGGCCGCCGAAAGTGGGGGAGCCGTGCCGTTCGCGGGCGGCCCGTCGAGCATCACCCACCGGCGGGCGTTCGGGCGGGTGGCGGCCGGGGGGAGCTCGGCCTGCTGCCAGGTGCGCTCCAGGAGCTTGTCCCGGTAGGGCACGGGGATCTCGGAGCGGTCCACGCGGCGCAGCCGCACTCCGCTCAGCTCCAGGACCGGCTGGCCGGCGCTGAGCCGTACGGCGGCGGTGACCGTCCCGTCCTCCTGCGCGACCGTGGTGACCTCGCAGGAGCCGCCGCTCGCGGCGCCGTCGCCGGACACCCGCAGCCAGGCCGCGCCGACCGGGATCTCATCCGGGCTGGCGCACGCGGCCTGCAGGCAGCGGTCGAGGACCTGGGCCGGGATCCGCTGGCCGCGGGCCATCCGGGCCGCCGGGATGGCGGTGACCCGCGGCTCCGGCGCCGGGCTCCGGGGCGCCCGCGGACTGGGCGCGGGACCGGCGGCCGGCGCAGGGGAGTGGCGGGCGGGGCGGCGTTCCGGATCGAGGGCCGCGTCGCCGCTGGCGACCGGGAGCCAGGCGCCGGCCGCGCTCCGGGCGTGGATCCAGACGACGGCCCGGTGGCCGGGCGGGCCGGTCTCGTCCAGGGTGGTGGTCAGGACGGTGTCGGCGTCCAGCGCGAGCAGCTGCTCCAGCCGGAGCGCGGTGACGGCGACGTCCGTGGCGGGGACGTCCCAGGCCTGGCACGCGGCCGCCACTACCATCTCGGCGGCGGCGCTGAGCGGGAACACTCCGCCCGGGTGGCCGCCGATGCCCAGGCCGCGCAGCGTGCCGGGGGCGGCGGGCGCGCGCCAGGCGTGACCGCCGCCGGGCAGCTCGACGTGCGGCCCGAGGAGCGGGTGGCCCGTTACGGCCGGGCGGGCCGGCCGCTCCGCCCAGTGCCGCTCGTGCCGCCACGGGGCCGGCGGCAGGTCGATGATCGTGCCGGCGGCCGGGCCCGGCGTGCCGAACCCGGCCGCCTCGAGCCGGGCGAGCTGGGCGTGGAAGGTCAGGACGCTGTCGGCCGAGCGGCGCAGCGTGCCCGTGACCAGGCCCGGTCCAGCGTGCTCGTGCTGCAGCGTCTCGGTCAGCGCGCGGCCGAGCAGGGCGTGCGGGGAGACCTCCACGAACGCGCGCAGCCCGTCCGCCGCGGCCGCGGCGACCGCCGGGCCGAACCGGACCGGCTGGCGCAGGTTGGCTGCCCAGTAGGCCGCGTCGCAGCCCGGGACGGTTCGGGGGTCGTCGTGCACGGTGGAGTAGAACCGCAGCTGCGGCGGGCCGGGGCAGATCCCGGCCAGCTGGTCCGCCAGCTCGCCGAGCAGCGGCTCGACCTGCGGCGAGTGCCCGGCCCCCGCGACCTCGAGAACCCGGGCCACGGCGCCGCGGGCGCCGGCCCGGCGGGCGAGCTCGCGGATCTGCCCGGCGTCGCCCGTCAGCACGGTCTGGACCGGGGACGACAGGCCGGCCAGGTGCACGCCGGGCAGGCCGGCGGCCAGCTCCGTCACGTCGTCGGCGGGCAGCCCGACCATCGCCATCTCGCCGGCTCCGGACAGCCGGGAAAGCAGCCGCGACCGGCGGCCGATGACCTCGGCCCCCTGCTCGGCGGTCAGCGCTCCGCTGACCACGGCCGCCGCGACTTCCCCCATGGAGTGGCCGATGACCGCGGCCGGGCGGATTCCGTGCGCCGCCCAGAGCCGGGCGAGCGCGACCTGGATGCCGAACAGGACCGGCTGGGCGTGCTCGACCCGGCGCAGGGCCTGTTCGTCGCGGGCGGCCCCGGTCAGCGAGACCCCGGCCACGTCGCGGATCAGCGGCTCGAGCTCGGCGAGGGCCGCGGCGAAGGCCGGCTCGGCGGCGGCCAGGGCGTCAGCCATGCCCGGCCATTGCGATCCGTACCCGGAGAAGACGAGAACCGCGCCCGGCCCGGGCACGCTGGCCGCCGTTTCGGCCACCACGGCGGGGTGCGGGACACCCGAGCCAAGCGCGCGCAGGCCGGCCAGGAGCTCGGCCCGGTCCCGGGCGACCACGGCCGACTGGTGCGGGCCGCGGCCCCGCCGGCGGCCGAGGGTGGCGGCGATGTCGGCCATCGCGTCCTCGGCCGGCGGCCGCTGGTCCAGCCAGGCGGCCAGCTGCGTGGCCTGATCCTGGACTCGGTCCGGCGAGCGGTCCGACAGCATGAAGCGGAGCGGGCGGCCCGGCCGCAGCCCGCCGTCCTCGGCCGCCGCGGGCGGCGCGACCCGTGGCTCGCTGGCCGCCGGCTCGCTGGCCGCCGGAGCGGCGGTGAGCACGACGTGCACGTTGGTGCCGCTGAAGCCGAACGCCGAGACGCCGGCCGTCGCGGGCCAGGGGCGCGGCGGCCAGTCGGCCGGCTCCGCGACCACGGCCAGGCCCAGCTCGGCCAGCGGCAGGTGCGGGCCGGGTGACTCGAAGTGCAGGCTGGCCGGGATCCGCCGGCGGTCCAGGGCGAGCACCGTCTTGATCAGCCCGGCGATGCCCGCGGCCGCCTCCAGGTGGCCGATGTTGCTCTTCACCGAGCCGATCAGCAGCGGGCGCTCCGCGGGCCGCGCCGCGCCGAGAACCTCGCCCAGCGCGCGGGCCTCGATGGGATCGCCCAGCGGGGTCCCGGTGCCGTGGGCCTCGACGTAGTCCACCTGATCGGGGCTGAGCCCCGCGGCGGCGTACGCGGCGCGCAGCAGGTCGCGCTGGGCGCCGGCGCTCGGGGCGGTCAGCCCGTTGGACCGGCCGTCGGAATTGACGGCGGTGCCGGCGATCACGCCCAGCACGCGGTCACCGTCCCGCTGCGCGTCGGCCAGCCGCTTCAGCACGACCATGCCGCAGCCCTCGCCGCGGACCATGCCGTTGGCGCGGGCGTCGAACGCCCGGCAGCGGCCGTCCGGCGAGGTCCCGCCGCCCGCGTCGAAGGTCATGGTGATGACCGGAGACAGCTGCAGGCTGGCCCCGCCCGCCAGGGCCAGGTCGCTTTCCCCGCTGCGCAGGCTGGCCACCGCGAGGTGCACCGCGAGCAGGGACGACGAGCAGGCGGTATCCACCGTCAGGCTCGGCCCGCGCAGGTCCAGCAGGTAGGAGATCCGGCCGGCCGCGATGCTGGCCGCCGCCCCGGTGACGGTCCACCCGTGGACCTGGCTCAGGTCGGCGGTCGTGAGGTGGGCGTACTCGGTGGCGCTGATCCCGGTGAACACGCCGGTCGCGCTGCCGCTGAGGGACGCCGGCGGCAGGCCGGCGTGCTCGAGCGCTTCCCAGGCGACCTCCAGCAGCATCCGCTGCTGCGGGTCCATGGCCGCGGCCTCGCCCGCCGAGATGCCGAAGAACGCGGCGTCGAACCCGGCCACGTCGTCCAGGACCGCCGCCCACCGGGTGACCGCGGACAGGGCCTCGCCCGTCGCGGCCGAACCGTCGTCGAAGGCGGCCCACCGGTGCGCCGGCATCTCGCCGACCGCGTCGCCGCCGGCGAGCAGGAAGCTCCAGAACGCCTCCGGGCTGGTCAGCGATCCGCCCAGGCCGCCCGGGAAGCGGCAGCCCAGGCCGACGACGGCGATGCCGTCGCCGGCCGGGCGATCTGGCCGGGGACCCGGGGCGGCCGGGTCAGGCGTCGCGGCCGGATCGGTGCTGCCGGCCGCCTCGCTGTCTGTCGCCTCGCTGCCGGCGGCGCCGGGATCAGCCGGGGACCCGGCCAGCGCTCGCGCGAGCCCGCTGATGGTGGGGTAGTCCCAGACCAGCGTGGGGGGCAGGGGCCGCTCGATCAGGAGCTCCAGGTCCCCGGCCAGCACCAGCGCGTCGCGCGACGAGAGGCCGTACTCGTGCAGCGGCCGGTCCGGGTCGAGCTGCGCGGCGGCCAGGTCACACGCGCTGGCCAGCTCCTGCGTGATCAGCTCGCGGAGCTCGGCCTCGTCCCAGGCCCGGGGCTCCGGGCCGGCCCCCGCTCCGGACTCGGGCCGCGGCGTGCTGTCGGCGCTGATGGCGGGCCTCCCTCATATCCGGGGCCGGTGTCCCGGGGCGATATCGGCGCCCGGCGGCCGGGCGCTGTCCCGACGCTAGACGGGCAGGACGGCGAGCCGCTCCGCGCGAATCCACAGATTCCGGCGGCGGCCTTGTCACCGCCGTGATGGACCGCACGCCGCCCCGCACGCGGATGAGCAGGGCGGGGACGCGGATTTGCGCGCGGTGACAAGTGACCGGCCGGCCGCTCGTGCCGTACTGGGAAAATGGAGACGCACGGAAGCCGCAACGCGGCGGCGGGGCCGGGCACGACGGACCTGAGCGCGCCCGGCCCGGGCGCGAGCGCCGCGGCGGGCGGCCGGCTGTGGGTGACGGCCGCGGTGGCCATCGCGGCCTTCCTGACCACCATCGACAGCACGATCGTGAACGTGGCCCTGCCCGCGATCCAGCGGGACCTGGGCATGTCGCTGCCCGGCCTGCAGTGGGTGGTGACGGCCTACCTGCTCATGTTCGCCGCGCTGATGCTCGGCGGCGGCCAGCTGGCGGACCGCTACGGCAGCCGCCGCGTCCTGCTGGGCGGCCTGGCGGTATTCACCGCGGCCTCGCTGTCCGCGGGCACCGCGCGCAGCGCGGCCGTGCTGCTGGCGTCCCGGGCGGTCCAGGGGGCGGGCGCCGCGCTCGTCCTCCCGGCCGCGCTGGCGCTCGTGGCGGCGGGCCGGACCGCCCGGGAGCGGGACACCGGTGCCGCGGTGTGGATGGCGGCCCTGGCCACGGCGCTGGCCACGGGGCCGGTGGCCGGCGGCTGGCTGAGCCAGCACCTCGGCTGGCATTGGATCTTCCTGGTGAACATCCCGCTCGGCCTGGCCGGGCTGGCGGCCGGGGCGATGGCCGTCCGGGATGCCCCGCGCGGCCGGGCGCCCGCCGTCGACGTGGCCGGCCTGGCCGGCTCCGCGACCGCGCTGGGGGCCGTGACCTTTGCCCTGACCGAGGGACCGGGCCTGGGCTGGCACTCGCCGGCCGTCCTCGCGGCGGCCGGCCTGGCCTGCGCCGCGGCGGCCTGGTTCGGCCGGGCCGAGCGCCGGTCACCGGCCCCGATGATCGACTTCGCCCTGGTCCGGGAGCGGGTGGTGGCGGGCGGGATGGCCGCGTCCGTCCTGTGGGGCGCCGGAGTCAACGGCATCCTCTTCTTCACGTCCCTGTTCCTGCAGCGCGCGGCCGGGTTCTCCGCGACGCGGACGGGCCTGGTGTTCCTGCCGGTGGCCGTCTTCGTGGTCCTCGTCGCCCCGCTGACCCCGGCCCTGGCGCAGCGGCTCGGCCCGGCGCGGACCGCGGCGGCCGGCCTGGTCCTGGTGGCGGCCGGGCTCGCCGCGGTGGCGCTCGCGACCCGCCAGGTCAGCTTCCTGCGGCTGCTGCCGGGCATGATCACGATCGGCGCCGGCTCGGCGCTGACCGTCCCGCTGACCACGAGCGTCCTGGCGGCCGTGCCGGCCGAGCGCGCGGGGGTGGCCGGCGGCCTGCTCGGCGTGGCCCGGGAGGCGTCCGGCCTGCTGGGCATCTCGGTCCTCGGGCTGATCGTCGCGGGCGGCCGCGCCGTTCCGCCGCATGGCGCCCTGCCGGCCGGGTTCGCGCGCGGCTACGGGCTGGGGCTGCTGGCGGCCGCCGCGCTGGTGGCGCTGGGCGCCGTGATCGCGGGCCGGACGCTGCCCGGCCCGGAGCGGCCGTAGGACTGCCCGCCCCGCAGGCCGGGCCGGCCTGCCGGCCGGGCGGTGGCCTTCAGCTCGCGCCGGCGTAGTCGCCGGCCAGGTAGCGCTCCAGGCACGCCGAGCGGGCGATCTTGCCGCTGGACGTGCGCGGGATGGCGCCGGGCCGCAGCAGCCGGAAATCGTGCAGCCCGATGCCGTGGTGCTCGGAGACGGCGGCCCGCACCGCGCGCGTCACCTCGGCCAGGTCGGCCGGGCCGGCGGCGCGCTCCGCGACGACTACCAGGCAGGAGCCGTCCTCGACCGGGGCCGCGAACGCCGCGACCCGGTCCCGGCGGATGGCGGGGTGGGCGTCCTGCGCCGTGACCTCGACGTCGTGCGGGTAGTGATTGCGGCCGTCGACGATGATCAGGTCCTTCAGCCGGCCGGTGACGAACAGCTCGCCGCCGTGCAGCACCCCGGTGTCCCCGGTCCGCAGCCAGCCGCCCGGCGGCAGGTCCGGCGGGGCGCCGGCGAGCGTGGCGCCGAACACCTCCGGGCTGTCGGCCGGCGGCCGGAAGTAGCCCGGCGAGACGTTCGGCCCGCAGACCCAGATCTCGCCGGCCTGCCCGGCCGGGCGGGCCCGGCGAGTCCCCGGGTCGACGATGGCCACGTGCTGCCCGCCGGGCCTCCCGCAGGAGACCAGCGAGATCACGCCCCCGCCGGCGACAGGCCCGGCGGGCCCGGCGGGCGGCCCGGCCGGGCCGGGGCCGGCCGGCCGCTCGACCGCCGCGCCGAGCTCGAGCGCGCGACGGTCGAAGTCGACGACCCGGCTCGCCTCGCCGGGCGCGCCCGAGCTCACGTACACCGTCGCCTCGGCCAGCCCGTAGGCGGGCGTCATCGCCTGCGCGGGCAGGCCGCAGCCGGCGAAGGCCGCCGCGAACCGGCGCATGGTGGCGGGCCGGACCGGCTCTGCCCCGTTGAGGAGCGCGCGGACGCCGCTCAGGTCGATGCCCGCCTTGGCGTCCGCGCCGATCCGCGCCGCGCAGTAGTCGTAGGCGAAGTTCGGTCCCGCGGCGAACACCTCGGAGCGCCCGGAGGCCAGCTGCAGCCACCGGACCGGTCGCATGAGGAACGCCGCGGGGTCCATGAACACGGCCTGGGCCGCGGCCGCCATCGGCATCGCGACGGTGAGCACGAACCCCATGTCGTGGAACAGCGGCAGCCAGCCGACCGTGGTGACCTGGCCCGGCTCGATCCGCAGCCGCTCGGCGATCTGCGCGGTGTTCGCGGCCAGGCACCCGTGCGTGATCATCACCCCGGCGGGCTGCCGGGTGGACCCCGAGGTGTACTGCAGGTAAGCGATGTCGCCGGCGCCGATCTGCTCGTCCGGCCCGGCGGCGGCCGGGTCCGGCTCGATGGCGTCCACGGCCAGCACGAGCCGCGGCGGCGCCGGCGCCCGGCTCAGCAGCGCGGTCACCGATTCCCGCGCGGCGGAGGTGGTCAGCACGCAGGCGGCGTCGGCGTCGGCCATCACCCTCGTCAGCCGGTCGGCGTACCGGGGCAGGTCCGGGGTGAACAGCGGCACGGCGATGACCCGGGCGTAGAACGCGCCCAGCATCGCCACCACGTAGTCCAGGCCCTGCGGGGCCAGGACCGCGGCCCGCTCCCCGGCCATCCCGTGCCAGCGCAGCACGGCCGCCAGGGCCGTCGCCCGCCGGTCCAGCTCGGCCCAGGTCAGGCACTGCGCCTGCCCCTGCGCGCGGGCCTGGTAGTCGACGAACGTGTAGGCGGGCCGGTCGGGGCTCTCCGCCGCCAGCTCACGGGCGCGCTGGACGAGGGTGGTGGCTGCGGCAGCCGGCGGGGCGGTCACCGGCCGGCCGCGGCGGGCGCCGGTTCGCCGGAACGCTCGCCGGACCCCGGCGCGGCCTCGCTCAGCAGAAGGCGGGCCTGCAGGGCGACCTCCAGGTCGAACCGCGCCGCGGGCTGGGCCAGCGCCTCGCCGAACAGCTCCTGCAGGTGCCGGAGGCGGTAACGGACGGTCTGCGGGTGCACGTGCAGCTGGCGGGCCGCGATGTTGGCGTTCCCGGCGCTCTGCAGCCAGGACAGCAGCGTCTCCGCGAGCGTCTCCTGCTGCTCGGGCCGCAGCCGCAGCAACGGCGCCAGCCGGGCCGTGACGCAGACCTGGGCCAGGTTCTCGTCCGCCAGCAGCAGCAGGGTGGACAGGTGCTCGTCGCAGCGGACCAGGCCGCTGCGCTGGCCGATGACGCCGCGGCGGACCAGGGCGAGCACCTGGCGCGCCCAGCGCAGCGAGCGGCCGGCCTGGCTGAGCGGCACTACCGGCCCGAGCGCGCCGGTCCACCCGCGCAGGCCGCGCTCGATCGCGTCGATCCGGCCGCTGCCGTCCGGGTCGGGCACCAGCAGGCACGGATCCGTGCGCACCATGTCGGCCAGGACCTCCGCCGGCAGCGCCGGGAGGGGCGACAGCAGCTCCTGGCCGCGATCAGCCAGGACGACCGCGGCGACCGTGCGCGGCAGGGTCCAGGCCGCGGCCCGCGCGCGGTCGGCGATCGCGTCCTCGGAGGCTGGCGGGTCGGCGACGAGCACGTCAAGGAGCCGCCCCCGGCGCCGCTTCAGCTCGTCGGCCATCTCGGCGCCGGCCTGCATGTACCCGTCGGCGCACGCGGCGGAGAGCTCGTCGATGTAAAGGAAGATGGCCTCGCCGATCGCGCCGAGGACGTCGATGCTGACGATCCCCTTTCCCGCCTTCACGCACAGCCGGTGCCAGGCCACCCGCGCGCCGGTGCGCATCGCGGCCTGCACGATCTCGATATTCTGGCCCTCCGTTGCCGCGCGGCGGCCGATGGCCAGGCCCAACTTCACCGATTCCTCGCGCGGCGTGCTCGGATCGGCGACGAGCTGGACGAACTGCCTCAGCATCTGGTGCACGGACCGGTGCACGTTGCTGGCATAGCTCTCGTCGCGCGGATCGGCGTACTCGGGCACTTCCCGCTGAATGGCGCTGATCATTTCCTCGGCTGTATGAGCAAGCCCCGGAAGCATGATCTCCGCTGTGCCGGGCGGAAAGGCAGGCCACTTTGCCGCCAGGCTGGCCAGTTCCGTCATGCCGCCCCACCTGCCCGGCTCCGCCCATCCCGGGCCGGCCGGCCGATCGCAACGTTGCGTAACGACATAGGCCGACATTACCTCAGAAATCCGCCCAAGTCAGCGGGTGCTTTTATCCGGGCCTGATAAATCAGCGGCGGCGCATGCTGACCCTGGTGAGCAGGCCGCGCGCTGGCAGGGCAGCTGGCTTCCGGATGACCAGCATAAATGATCAGCATGGCTCCGAGCCAGGCCACCCCTTTGTCTGGATGTTACAACCAGGTGAACAATAACGCTGACCGGTCTTAGCAGCGCCTCTTAGGGGCCTGGTGTCATATTGCCCATAACCACGCCTGAGCGTGGCCCGTTCAGCTCATTTCATAGTGCCATTTCCTGGCACGATCATCGCTTTGGAGGCGTTGATGCAACATCGCTTTATCCTCCGGAAAGCTGCGCTGGCGGCGGGCGCGGCCGTCGCCGTCACCGCGGCCACGCTCTCCACTGCCGCGGCCGCCAGCGCCGCGCCCGCGCAGCCCGCGCGCAGCATGGCGGCCGCCGCCGCCCTGCCGGTGAACTTCAACTTCCTGGCCGGGTTCCTGGCCACCGAGGGCTCGCCCACCACCGCCCCGCCGGGGGCGAATAACTTCAGCTGCAAGCCCAGCGCAGCGCACCCGCTCCCGGTGGTCCTGGTGCACGGCACGTTCGAGAACGAGAACGACAACTGGCAGGCGGCGTCCCCGGAGCTGGCCAACCACGGCTACTGCGTCTTCGCCTTCAACTACGGCGGCTCCACGGCGACCAATGACATCCAGGGCACCGGCGAGATCGCCGCCTCAGCCGGGCAGCTGTCGACCTTCGTCAACCAGGTCCTCGCGGCCACCGGGGCGTCGAAGGTGGACCTCGTCGGGCACTCCCAGGGCGGCATGATGCCGCGCTACTACATCAATTTCCTCGGCGGCGCGGCGAAGGTCGACAAGCTGGTCGCCCTGGCGCCGTCCAACTTCGGCACGACCCTGGACGGCCTGGTTACCCTGGGCCAGGACCTCGGGCTGAGCTCCACCATCAACGGCGCCCTGAGCAGCGGCTGCGCGGCCTGCGTGGAGCAGGAGCAGGGCTCCGCGTTCCTGGCCAACCTCAACGCCATCCCGACGGTGCCGGGAGTGCAGTACACCGTGATCGAGACCAGCGGTGACGAGGTGGTCACCCCGTTCGCCAACGCGTTCCTGCCCGCGGCATCGAACGTCACCAACATCACCGTCCAGAACCAGTGCTCGCAGGACGCGAGCGATCATCTCGAGCTCGCGAACGACCCGATCGCGATGGCCGACATGCTCAATGCCCTGGACCCGCAGAGCCCCGTCACCGTCCCGTGCCTGACGGTCGAGCCGCTGTTCGGCCCGATCGGAACGGTGCCCTCCTTCTAGGGGCAGCTTTCCCGATGGCCCGCCGGGAGCCAGGTCTGGCCCCGGCGGGCCATCGTCATGCCTGGTGCTGACCGGCCGGGCTCCGGCCGGCCCGGTGATCAGCCGCCGGGCGGCCGCGTCCCCAGCGGCGCATGGCCGGCCGCTCGACGAACCGGTACAGCAGCGCGCTGAGCAGCAGGGTCAGCGCCAGGGCCAGGATCAGGAAGCCGGCCGCCCCCGGCGCGCTCCAGGTCCCGCCGCCCAGGGCCAGGTGCAGGTAGTGCAGGACGGGCCAGTGCACCAGGTAGAAGGCGAAGGAGATCTCGCCCAGCCACACGAACCGGCCGCGGCCGAAGACAGAGCCGCGCCCGCTGATGTCGGCGCTCGCCCCGGTGCCGAGCACGAGCACGAGCGGGCCGACGAACGGCAGCATGAAGTCGAACGGGACCGGCAGCGCGAGCGAGATCAGCCACCCGGCCACCAGCGCTCCGGTCACCCAGCGCAGCCTGACCGGGTGCCACCGCCCGGAGATCACGATCCGGGCCAGCAGGATGCCCAGCACGAAGTCGAGCAGCCGGACCGGGGGCAGGAAGATCGTGAACCAGAACCGCCAGAACGGCAGCGGCAGGCCGAACAGCGTGGGCTGGTCGGGCAGCAGCAGCGCGATGAACGGGACCGCGATGATCCCCGCGGCGACACCGCCGGCCCACCGCCAGAGCCGGCCGGCCGGGATCCTGCCGACGAGCCGGGCGACCAGCGGGAAGCTCAGGTAGAAGAGCGCCTCGCAGGCCAGCGACCAGTTCGGCCCGTCGGTGCCCTCGATGACGGGCACGCTGGGGATCCAGCTGTGCACCAGGAACAGGCTCGGGATCATGTCCGGGAGCCGGAACCGGGTGCCGCTGGCGACCAGCAGCAGCAGGCCCGCGGTCCACGTGATGACGTGGTTAGGCAGGATCTTGGCGGCCCGCCGGCGCCAGAAGGCGGTGCTGGTATCGCCCGGCCGGGCCGACCAGGTCAGCACGAACCCGCTCAGCATGAAAAAGAAGCCGACCGCGGCCTCGGCCAGGCTGGCGGTGAGGCCGACCAGCAGGAAGTTGACGGTGTGACTGCGGAATACCGTCTCGAGTCCGGCATGGTCGGCGAACACCGCCAGCGCCGCGACGAAGCGCAGACCGGTCAGGCTGTCCAGCCGGGCCCGCGCGGGCTGGGCGCCGGGCACGCTGCGCTAGATCCCCAGCGCGGACTGGAGCATTGGCCACGACTGGGTGAACGCGGTCTGCCAGAACGGCCAGTCGTGACACCCGCCCTGGTAGAAGTCCGCGGTGAAGCCGATGCCGTCGCTGGTCAGGTCGTTCGCGAACTGGTTGACGCCGGTAGCGACGATCGATTCCAGGATGTTCCCGCCGATCCCGGCCGGGCAGGTGGTCTGCTGGCCCGAGGCGGTGAAGCCGGTGCCCACCGACAGGAAGATCGGCGTTCCCTTGAACTGGGCGGCCAGGAAGCAGGGGTCATGCTGCTGCCAGGCGGCGCCGTTCATGAACGGGGGACCCCACAGGTTGTTCGGGAGGACGTCGGCCCGGATCATGGCCGCGAAGATGGTCGTCACCGACTGCCCCAGCTCCGTGCAGTCCAGGCCGCTGTAGGAGGCGACCGCGGCGTACTTGCCCGGGTTGTGGGCCGCGATGAACAGGGCCGCGCCGCCGCCGGTCGACACCCCTCCGATGGCCTGCACGTGGCTGGCGTGGAAGCCGGACTGCAGGATCTGCGGCAGCTCGGTGGCGGTGAACGTCTCGTAGTTCTCGCCGGCCGCCCCGTTGTTGAGCCAGTTGCTGTAGAAGCCGACCGGGCCGCCGTCCGGCGTGGCGATGATCGCCGCCGCGCCCGCGGTCTGGGCTTCCAGGTTGGTGTTCTGCGTCCAGCCGCTAAAGGCGTCACAGCAGCCGTGCAGCAGGTAGAGCACCGGCCAGGTCGTGCTGGTGGAACCGGAGGTCCAGCCCGGCGGCAGCAGCAGCTGCACCTGCACGGTCGTGCCGACGGCGGGCGAGTTGATCGTGATGTTGAGGGTCCGGGAGCCCACCTGGCTCTCGGCGGTCACGCTCGCCCCGTCGGCGGCGACGCCGGGGAATGCGGTTGCGGCGGCCGCCGTCGTTGTTCTCAGCGGTGCGGCGCTGGCGGCGGTGCCGGCGCCGGCTATAAGTGCGGTCACGAGAGCCGCGGTAGCGGCCAGGCGGGTCATGCGCATCAGGATTGCCTCGTCTCGGCGATGGGACGGCCGACCGTCCAGTGAGCGGGGGCGATGCGCGTCCAGCCAGCATTCCCGCTGGCCACGGGCTCGCCCGGGGTGCGCCCAGCGAATCACCCGAACGGGGAAGCCAGC
>Ga0193726_1001510_pt1 | contig 18178 bp, 27 predicted proteins | sample H2c1metaG_FD_144928 | JGI IMG/M metagenome (GOLD analysis project Ga0193726, IMG submission 144928) | Soil microbial communities from a riparian zone of the East river system, Colorado, United States - H2c1 | ecosystem: Environmental > Terrestrial > Soil > Riparian zone | place: USA: East River... | reverse complement strand
GATGGCCTGAGCAATCTGTCCTTCAGATACGGCGCGGATGGCCTCACGTCCACCGAGAACATCAAAAGCCCCCGAGCTGGCGAGCGCACGTACCGTGCCGCTATTGAGCCCAATCTTGGGTGCCCTACGAAGATAGTCTTGCCACGAGTTGTACGGCGCGTTCCCCACAATAGGGAGTGCTGCCGCTCCGCCCACCCCTTTGATCGATGTGAGACCATAGTAGATTCCTCCAGAACCATCAGGTGTCCATGTTAGACCGCCGTTCACTGACGGTGGCAGGATTGCGATACCCATTCGGCTAGCCTCGGAGACGAACTCCGTTTGCTTGCTCTCTTCGTCTTCAGCCTTCTTACCTGATCCTTCGAAGGTGAGCACAGCAGCCATGTAAGCTTCTGGGTAGTGGCATTTGAGGTAGGCAGTCCAGTAAGCGAGAACAGCGTAGCCATACGCATGCGCCTTGTTGAACCCGTAGTCCGCGAACGGGACGAGCGTGTCCCATAGTGCCCGCAGCGATTCGTCGCTGTAGCCATTCTCCCTACCCTTCCGATAGAACTGATCGAACTCGGCCGCGAGAAGTTCGCGGTCCTTCTTACCCATAGCCTTACGGACTAGGTCTGCTTGTGCGAGGCTATATCCGCAAATTGTCCTAAGCGAAGACATGACCTGCTCTTGGTAAACGATGACGCCGAAAGTCGGGCCCAACGTCCCTTCAAGAGCGCTAGCGAACTCGGGATGTGGATACGACACCATTTCCCGCCCGTTGCGACGGTCAGCGTATTCGAGGTGAGCGTTAACTCCCATCGGTCCTGGTCGGTAGAGTGCCAACACGGCAGCAATATCCGAAAAGTCTCGTGGACCCAGTCTCTTAAGCAGACTTCGCATCCCTGGAGAGTCCAACTGAAAGACTGCACGGGTTTCGCCGGTACGGAGCAGCTCAAAGGTTGCCGGATCATTTCTTGTTTCTGGCAACCGCCCACCTGACATTCGAAGTGCACTCTCGATCACGTCTCCCATCTGAAGACCTAGAGGGTCTAGCTTGACTAGCCCCAGTTTCTCAACATCCTTGTGGTTGAATTGTGTCGCCGGGATGCTGCCCTGCTTCTTTGGTGGGATGAATATAGGGAGGACATCGATGATCGGAACTGGCGATATGACGAGACCAGATGCGTGCACCCCGGAAGTTCTTGCCAGCCCTTCGAGCCGTGATGCAAGATCAAAGACCTCAAGATCCTCCACTTTAGACATGTCCGCCTCAGACAGAGAGGGCATCCGCCCAGCTCTAGGCTTCGGGAGAGACCAGGTAAGTCGTGTTCCAACTTCATGAGGTCGGCCCAGCACTCGTGCCGCATCTTTAAGTCCGTTCTTAGCTCCGATTGTTCCGATGGTGATAATCCGAGCGACGCGGTCCTCTCCGTACTTCGAGATCGCATAGCCTATGACCTCGTCACGGCGGGACGCTTGAAAGTCAACGTCAATGTCGGGAGGAGCAATGCGCTCTGGGTTGAGGAACCGCTCGAATACGAGACCGTCTTCGATTGGATCGAGGCCAGTAAGCCCGAGAGCGTAAGAGACCAACGACCCTCCGGCCGATCCACGTCCAGGACCAACCCAAATACCTTGCGACCTTGCCCAAGATACCAAGTCCTCCATGACCACGAAGTAGTCTGGAAAGTCCGCACCCTCGATGATTTGTAGCTCATCGTACGCCCTTTGTTCGTAGCGGGAGTCCCCGCATTGATCGTAGTTGAGTCCCCGGGACAATAACCCCAACTCGACGAGCCTGCGTAGTTCGCGGGCAGGGTCCTCGTTTCCGGATGATGGCATCCGTTGGACGTGGCCGAAGGCGTCACTGCAATCACCTATCTGTTCTGCGATATAAAGCGTGTTGTCGAGGGCCGACTCCGGTAGCTGTAGGCCCTCCATTTCCGCCCGCGACTTGACGTAATATCCGTTACCATCAAAACGCATCCGCGTCTCATCAGATAGCTTCGCGTTAGTCCCCAGACAGAGCATCGCGTCGTGGAGAAGGTTATCGTCCTTCCGCGTGTAGTGCGAGTCGTTCGTAGCCACGGCCCTAACTCCATAGCGTCGAGCAAGCGACAGTAGACTAGGGGTGTGCCGGGACTCGGCCTCAAAACCATGGTCCATGATTTCGATGTAGAAGTTCTGCCCAAAGACATCCTTCATCCTCCTAACGTATGCGTCAGCTTCGTCTTCTTGTCCAAGGGCCAAGCGAGTGAGTAGTTCTCCACTAAGGCATCCCGATAGCACGATGAGGTCTTCCTGTAAACTGCCAAGCAGTTCAAGGCTAACTCTAGGCTTTGAATAGAAGCCCTCAGTGAAGCCGAAGCTGGAGAGTTTGAAAAGGTTTCTAACTCCTCTTGATCCCTTAGCAAGCAGAGTGAGGTGAGTGTAGCTTCCTCCACCGCTGAGATCCGAGCGCTTTGTTTCCGGGGCGCCATCACCCCAATGGACTCGGGACTTATCTTTGTGGTCACCCGGGGCCACATACGCTTCAAAGCCGATGATTGGTTTGACACCATTCTTGTTGCACTCCTCTTGGAAGGTATATGTACCGAAGAGCTGGCCGTGGTCAGTAAGCGCAATTGCGCCCTGCCCGATTTCTCCGCTCCGCTCCACCATACCCTTGATAGATTGCGCGCCATCAAGCAGACTATGATCTGAGTGGTTATGGAGATTAACGAAGTCATCCACGTTTGTCCTCAAAATTCCCGTAATCCGGAAAGCCAGGCATAAATCTCCATGTCTCAGATTCCATGCTCTAAGTGTATCTCATCTCTGAACGCACGGGCGCTTCGCGCCCTAGGTGTAAAAGACCTTGAAGAAATTTGGGCAGACCTTGAGTTATTGTGCGTCAGCCTCGGCCACGTTCTTCTCGATGACTGAGCATTCCTTTCCGAACATATGAATTCCAGCGTACAGAGGCCAGTCGCAGAGCTTGCACCGGTAGGACTTACGTCGCTGCATCCGTTGAACTCGCTCAGTCACCAGTATACTCCTGTCCCGGAAGGGGGTATGCGTCCTGTCCGAAATAAATTCCCGCAACTCTGTAACATTCGGAGCACAGAGGATTTCCCTTAGCAGTCAGGTGTGTGCTCCGTTCACCACAGCGTTGACACGGAGGACACGAGAGCTTTAGGGCGTTGTACTCATCGACAGTCTGTCCGTAGGGCAGGAGCTGGCTGCTCTCGGGACGGGCTGGCCCCTTAGCGATCCAGTCAGCTAGACCATCGATCGTTGCGTCCCCAACGGGCACGTTCTCTCGATACTCTTCGATCCTCCGCTTCGCTGCGGCAGCCCTCACCTTAATAAGCTCACGCTCTGCGATCGTAGAGACGTCATAACCTAGGCTACCCACATCGAAGCTGCCTACGGAAGGTACAGGGCCGTCTAATGGGCCTGCCAGCTCGGGGTATTCACGAAGAGCAGCATCCATCCTTAGCTTAGCAAGCCGATCTTGTTCTTCTTGAACATTTTCGGCCTTCTCTCGTTTATACGCCCTGCTCTCCAGTTGACCAATCTTCGCAAACGGGCGAGAGACCACCCAACCGAGAACACACACGACCACTATCGGCCAAGTGGCAGCCATACCCATAGCCCAATTGCCGCCAGTATCTTCATCGACAAAATAGGAAATAACTCCGGTCGTCGCTCCAACGAGGATGTAACCAAGGAGTATAAGTAAAGGAATCATCGCTTCTCCACGTAATAGAGCATCTCACGGAATCGAACTCGAATGGGGTGCTGTCCTTGTTGGCCCGACTCTGTGTTAGCGCTAACCACAAGACTCGCCGCTAGGAGTGCCACGTCCGCATCCTCACCGAGGACATCAGGATCATCGATAGCAATCCATTGCAACTCATTCTTGAGCCACACGAATGCCTCATGTCGAGACCCAAAGACTTCCTCGATCTCGGGGACTGTCTCCTCAAGCCCGTAGCTGTCAGTTGACGGTCGCCATCCGGCGACCCACTTTTGTACCGGCCCAACGATCTCAAGTGTAGCAGGCCGGTCATAGTAGGGGCTAGACATGGGTCGTCCTCCATCGCTCCGCTCGGCATGTTGCACAATAGCCATTTTTCTTAGGATGGCCGCGTTTACAAGTGTCTTTACGCCTTGCCGCCGCTTCGCTGCCGGACTTAGCATCATGGCAAGTCTTGCATAGAACCTGGCACTTCGCCAGCTCGACAAGACGGTCCTTCTTGTTAAGGTGCCATAATCTCTTAGCGTTTCCATGACCCTTAAGGCGACGGTCCTTAGTGGAAGGATCTATATGGTCAATGGTAAGAAAATACCAACTACCGCAGGATACGCAAGGGCCATTCTCGTTGATCCAATTCTGCCGCCGCTGATGCCCGGTGATCTTTGCACGCTCCCAAGGTTTCAGCGCCGCCCAAGTAGCGCGGTCATACCCAGGAAGTGGTTTGTATCTGTAATTATTGGCAGCCGACAAAGGGGGTGCCTCTGGGGCCCAATCAAAATCGCCCCTGGGAAGGGGAGGAGTGTTCTGGAGCCCACGGGCGCTAGCAACGGGCGGTATCAGACTATATACCATTACTCAAACTCCAACCTTAGACTCAGACTCAAGTGGATAGACCAACAACGCATAATCGTTAGCCTCGAAGTCATGGACCTCGTGAATCTTGAACCAATCGTGATGAGTTGAACAGTACAGTGGATCGTCGTAATACTTCTGATCGACTGCGTACTTCTTGTAATAGCTGTCGTGTCCACACACGAGTACAATACGCGTGCGCATAAAGTCAGGCTCACACTTCGAACCAACATACTTCATGGTTGCTCCCTGTCGAACCATGACCTTAACCTTCTTGGTCATAACCAGAGCTGCACGCTGATGGGGCTTACCACCGTTAGCACGAGCCTTAGCACGCTCATTGAAGCGACAACGATTCCTAACTGAGTTAGGGTTCTTACACGCCTCAATGGGATGTCCCCATGGGCAAATGCCAGATTCAAGATCCCACTTGGTTGTAACACCAGGTGAGATCATACTCTTAGTTCTATCGTATGCCACATCAATTCCCTAATGTAATATGAAGAGATTAGCGCTAGCGCTAATAGGCTGTAATAGGACAAGCTTACCAGACTACAAAAACATCGACCACATTGGATATTTTATAGCATTAGCGCTAATAGGTTGTAATAGGGTGTTAAGCGCTATATATCTGTAATAGCGCTATAGCGCTGTAATAGACTGTAATAGCGCTAGCGCTAATAGACTGTAATAGACACCCCCAACCACAAATCATCACCCAAAATCTGACAAACAAGACAACCTCAAATCCGGAAGATCAACGACCGATTTGCCTGATAGTTCCGGATCAAAACCGGATGTCCAGTTTGGTGGATGTTGGCCACCATTATCGGACAGACCTTCCAAAGTGGACATAAGCCCTATCTAGCCAACCGTTTTTAAAAGTGAGAGCGTAAAGGGTTTCATCGATTGGTTGACTACGGGTTGTCGTGCCAGCAAAAAGGCCAGCCCGTAGGCTGGCCTCTCTACCTGATGTCACTGCATGTCCTCAATCTCGCCCGTCAACTCACGGACGTAGTCGCGAGCATCCTCACTGGACACCCGACCCCTGTTCGCTCTGCTCACCAGCCCTAGCCTCATGAGGTAAGGCTCAATGTCATTGGCGACCGTCTTGTAGTCGACCCCTAGCGACACGGCGAGGTTTTCGCCTCCCACTGGCCCACCCCGGAAATGCTTGACCAGCTCGATAAGATACGACCGGTCAAGTTGGGTCAACCCCAAAGAGTCAACCCCAAAGAATGCGAAAGCATTGTCCGCTACCGCTTCCGTGATCACCGGCAACCCCTTCACTTGCGCGAAGTCGCGTATCCGTCGTAGGTACTGATTCATGACCCGGGGGATACCCCGTGACCTATCCGCGATGTCAATCGCGGCTGATGTGTCTAGGTCAAGCTCTAAGCCCTTAGCAGACCCTAGAGCAATACTCGCCATGTCGTCAGAGTCGTAGTAGGTCAATTCCACTGTGAATCCGAAACGATCCTTCATTGACTCTGTGAGGTCACCCGGATTAGTCGTTGCGCCAATCAGAGTGAAAGGCGCGACCTTACGACGTTGGGGACCCGTAGGCGTATCGATGTCGACTAAGCCATCTTGCATAGCTCCATAGAGAGTGAGCACGGCGCCCTTACTTAACGCGTGGAACTCATCAATCAATAGGGCAGTGAATGGCTTAAGCGTGCTTAGGATCTTGCCTAAGGCATTAGCTGAAAGCGTCGTTGCTGTCGTTGCGATAAGCGGAGCGCCCATCTCATGAGCAATCATGTAGGCAAGGGTGCTCTTACCTAAGCCTCCCGGACCGATCATGAGCATATGGTCGATAGGCTCGTGTCGCGCTTTAGCAGCCGTAGCCATCAAAGACAGTTGAGCGATTGCCGCTTTCTGCCCGATGAACTCATCGAACGTGATTGGCTGGCCTTTAGACACGCTCACAGGCTCGCTAGCGAGCGAACTACGGTCAGCCTTACGGACCATTAGGTCACGCATAGTCATGCGCTTACGCATCATTGTACCTCTCTTGCGCCCAGTCTGGGAACGCATGAAAGGGAGCCTACCCGTAGGCAGGCTCCCCAACAAATGCTCTCAGATGACCTGTGTGAGGATCATAACCACGATGGCTACGATCATCAGCACGTGACCCGCAAGGAAGCCTAGGGACACTGTTGCGCCCTTAGATGCTGTCTCGCCTGTCTTCGCGGTTATGCTCGGCACGCTCAGCGAGACGCTCCAAGCGTCTAGCCTCGTCTCGGATGTCACGGAACGGGTTGTGTCCGTCCGCATCCATGCCCATGCGTCGTACGTCGGAGTCTCGTCGAGTAGCATTGAGAACGACCTTACCTTTCGTGAGTTTGGCGATTGCCTTAGCGAGCAATCGAATTGTGTGATGATCAAGAATCATGCCCAACACGGACACGATGATTAGACCCCAGGTTGCCAGCACATCAGCTTGCATAATGTACCTCCATATCACGTCGCTTGCGCGCATCGATAGGGTCAAGGACCGAGTGTGCCAGAGCATCGGTCCAATCGCTATCGAAATTCCAATCAGGATCGGCAACCACAGGTTCGCCAATGACCCAATTCGCTTTAGCGGCATACCACTTAGCGACAGGGTTATCGGTCCTGCCATAAGTACCAAACCATTCTGTGCCTGCCTCTGCCCACGTTTCGCGTTCACCTCCCGTGATTGCATAGGTCGAAAGGAATCCGAGCCTAGCCGGATAAGAAGGCGGAGTCATACCCGATAGCCATTCATCGTAGCCGGTAGGACGCGTATCAAGAATATGCATCCATTCATGTAGGCACGTGTGATCAAGCAAGGACATGCCTCCGGCAGGCGCAAGCACGGTGTATTTGACCCATTCACCATTACTCCCGTTGATCGCATCGGGATAAATGCGAATTCGCGCGAGTGCGAGGTTAGTTTCACCTGTCACGCCATCAGGCTCGCCAGTGTGCTTGACGCTGATGTGAATCCGAAACGCATCGTTAGGCGAGGGTGCTAGCTTAACGGCACGCGCAAATGAATCGCGGATGTCGCTGGTTACGTCTTTCGCGAAAGCAAGTGGCAACATCAGATCATCCTCATATCTGGCAATTCTATTACCCCGACTGATTCCTGATTGAGTTCATCTTTCACTGAGTTGATAACTCGCGACAGCGAACCGAAGTCAGTAGCGGCGGTAACGACATAAGCCGTTTCCCTTTCGCTTCGCCAACTCCCTAGGCCAGCTATCATCGTCCAACCCTCCGGAAGGTGCCTATCGAGGATTGCCTTAAGTCGTTGGGCGAAAGACTGTCCGTCCATGAATGGGTTGGACCCAATGAACAGTTGGTAGGTCGCGTCTGTGATCATCATGCTGAGTCCTCTCCAATAAGATAGGTCATGGCGATATGCGCGATATCCTCTCGCGACTCACCCTTGATTAGGGTGGAGTATGTTGCGTGATGGATGTATGCCTCAAATCCTCCGATTATTGGAACGGCACTAAGCCCTATTTGCGCAGCGCGCTTGCACTCGACGTGAGTGCACTTAGGGACAACGAGCGGATAGCGGCTAGCGTAATCCGCGTCCGCGTCATTCATCATTACCGATTCGCCATTCATGCTAAGCCATCCTCTACACGTTGCGCCAATTCCAGAGCGAGCAGACGAAAGTACGTCGCATTCATCGCCATCAAATTGTCTGAGTGGCCGATCTCGTTTATCTGATCAACGAGAAAGGTCGTTGTCTTTTCTTTCATGAATCGATCCTCGCTAGCGAGGTAATCCATTTGTGCCTTATCCATGCGCACGCTCCCACTGATCAACAAGCTTAAGGAATTCGTCGCGACTCCAAGTCATGGCGAACATGACAAAGTCGTTACCTAACTCTGGCAATTCATGCTGAGTGGCGACATCCCACACATGCATAACGAGTTCACAGCTACACCAAATGAACACGCGCCCTTTCGATTGAGTGATCAGCATATCGGGGTCACTAGGATTGTCCGTGACGTCGGGAGACACGACGGACAGCGGAACGCTCACAGGTACATGCCGAAGCGGATAACCTCGATCACAGGCTCACTGACAACCGTTCCGTGGGCTTCACAGTCACGTTCCGCGAAATGGTTACGGATACCCGACAGGAATTGATCCGCCTCATTCAAGAGGTCTGCTAGGCGGATGCCAGCTTCCGCTACGATCAGGCTTTCCTTCTCAGTGAGCTTATCGCTGGCATACAGAGCTTTGAGATCCTCGTAAGTCTCGTCGAGCGCGCTCATGATTCGTCATCCTCTCCGAATATCGCTTGCGCCCATTCCATAGGGAGCATTCCGTCAATGGTCCAAACACCATCGATGTTGATAAGGTCGCTTGGGCGGATGTCGCTACCGAAGGTGCGATTGATCAGCATGCAGATTGCTACGGGGTCAATCATGATCTATTCCAATCATCAAAGACGCCGTAGTGTGAGGCGGCATCCATGACGACCGTCAAGCGACTCTCATATGTGCGCTTGAATCGTCTTTCGCGACGGATGTTCGTGTTGCCTCACGGCAATCATCAATCCTCTGGGTCACGCGCCCGGCCGAAGCATCCAACCTAGTGGACAAGCTCTCGCGACGTGGTGTGAATCGCATAGGTCGCTTCTCAGCGATCGTGTCGGGCGAGTCCTTACGCTCCGTTCCCAACACAGATGACAATCCTCTGTTTGGAGAGTGCTGTCAAGCGGAATGGCAAGATTCTTTAGATCCGTCTGAGAGCCAATCTAACAAGATCGACATGAGCGTAAGTCCGCGTCTGGATAGTTGTAAGCCGTAGTGGAAAGATCTTGCCCTGTGGACGATCCTGGGTTGGAAGCATCCGCAGTCAACCCATATGACGACTCGTGAATGATGGGTCATGATCGACTACAGCCATGATCGTCAAGCTGCTACGGGAATCGTAGTAGACGTATCTCCATACGTCCATATACCAAGATCTCTATATGCGATCATGGTACAGTGACTGTACATATTGTCCAGTGTCTATGAGCACGTACTAGCACACCATTGGTACATGTGCATGTATGATCACTATCCACATAGCACACACACTATGATCATCTATATAGATCATCATATGTAGTCATGATCATTGATGTGATCACATAGATCATCATCATCATAGATGAACATTGATCATCCAATGTAGAACCATTGATCATCATCAATCATCATCACATCGATGAACTTCACATTCACCTATTCGCATATTTGAATATCGATAGACATCGACACTGAGTCGCAATCCCTTACGTAGCAACACATCCAATGACATCCACAATCATAGATTGATCGACATCCACACTGATCGATCAGTGTATAGTGACCATCTTCAATGTATAGTGACCATGCGATCAGTGACCATGATCTATATTCATGGTCATCAGTTGGATCTCATTCATGGTCATCAATACCAACCCATTGATACATCTGCATCCGTTAGCCTGCAAGACATCCACGAGCATGCATCCCCCTCCAACCCTTCCGGAAATTTCTACGAACCACGGTTCTCGGTCTCCCCTAAGATTCTGTACAATTTGTAGCCATTGAGACATTTGAATGTACAAATTGTCCAAGATCTCACATAGAGATCATTGGATATGGACCCAGCGGTCCAATTTACAGCTCAAAACGAGGAGATCCACATGTCTTCAGGCGCAGATTTCACAGATAAGAACCTGACCGGCGCCGAGATGAAGGCTGCCGGATTGACCTTTGCTTGCCGCTATCTTTCTGGCCATTCTGGCGGATGGAAAGAGCTTTCGCTTGCGGAGGCTAAGGACAAGACCGCACACGGAATCTTGATCGTCTCGAACTGGGAAGACACTGGCCGTCCGGCCAACACTGTCGCCCAAGGAGAGAGTGACGCGAAGCGTGCTTTGGCTGAGGCTCACGCCTGCGGCATGCCGCTTAACCGTCCGATCTACTTCTCCATCGATCATGACGTCGCTGTCGACGGAGCGGACAACTACTTTAAGGGCATCAATAACGTGTTTGGTGGTCCGGGTAACGTGGGTGTTTATGCATCCGCAGGAGTGATCCAGCACCTTCACGGTAAGGGCCTCGTTAAGTGGGGTTGGCGCACAATGAGCACGGGTTGGCATGGTGGTGCTTCCACTGTCGACTCACAGATCGAGCAGACTGGCGGGTCGACCGTTAAGGGAACCTCGATTGACAAGGACAAGGGTCTCACGGCTGATGTCGGTGGGTGGCTCGTTGGCCACGACTACACCGTCCCGGTGACCCCGCCTGTTAAGCCTCCGGTTACACCTCCGGCAGCCCCCAAGTACTCGCACGAACTGATCAATTCGGTCCACCCGAAGTTCGATCAGGAGGCCAAGGACTGGCAGGCCCAGATGAACAAAGCTCACGGGACGAAGCTCACCGTTGATGGACTCTATGGGAATCTCTCGAAGGCTGCCTGCAAGAACTTCCAGCGTGTAAACAAGCTCGTTGTTGACGGCGTGGTAGGTCCGAAGACATGGGCTGCGACATTCAAGTGAGGTCAATATGGCGAAGCCAATCAAAATCAAAAAGGCTAACAAGGGCAAGCTCCACAAGACTGTTGGGGTTCCGCAGGGAAAGAAAATCCCTGCCGCTAAATTAGCCGCTGCGGCGAAGTCGAAGAACCCAGTTACCGCGAAGCGGGCTCAGTTCGCGATCAACGCCAAGAAGTTCAAGCACAGTTAAGGCGCGGAGCGCCACCGACAGCCCCAGGAGGGCATAATGGCAATGACTGGACCGTCGCCTAAGAGCGACGCAGAACGGGAGAGGCGGAACGCCCCCCGATTCGACACGGACGTAGTTCGCTGGGATGGTGTTATTCACGGACCTGTGCTCCCAAAGAGCCGGGTGTGGTGCGATGAGACTAAACGGTGGTGGCTTACGTGGCGTAAGTCTGACCAGAGCATGCTTATGACCTCCACGGACTGGGAATTCATGCTTGAGACGGCTCTGATCCACAATCGGCTGCATTCCTCCAAGGAATTGAGCCATACGGCCTTCGGAAACCTGATGGCAGAGCTTCGGCAGCGCATGATTCAGTTCGGTGCGACCTACGAGTCGCGAAAGAAGCTCCACCTCGAAGTTCCGACTCCGCAGAGCGAAATGGACGAGGAAATGGCCGATCCGGCTACCGCCGTTCAGACTGTGGACTATTCGGCACGTCTCGGGATGACGAAACAGTGATGGGAGGCCCTGATGTCGACATTTTTGCTCCAAGTCCGTCAGGGCGACACCAAAAAGGTCGTCGTGACATACAAAGACTCGAATAACGTGGTCGTAGACATGACCGGCTACACATTCGAGCTCCATGTCGCCGTAGGCGAATCTCTGGAGACCTATACGGGTACTCCCGAGGTTCTGTCGACCGATCTGGTTCATGGCATAGTCACGCTAGTTCTTTCTGCTACACAGACGGGTGTGTACGACGTAAACGGCGGCACTTACTACTTCAAGGTCACAGCCCCGAATGGAGATGCGACGACCCTGCTGAAGGGAGACGTCGATGTCGACCTCGTCTGACCGCCCAATTGTGACCGTAGAGGTCGAAGAGAACGTAATCGTCGTCGCTCCGCTCCCTGCACACGTTGAGGCCACAGAGTTCACTACTCCGGTCTCTGTATCCGCTCCAGGACCGGCTGGTCCACCTGGACCTCCGGGTCCAGCAGGCGGCGAGAGCTTTACTTTCATTCAGACTGCTTCCGTTAACCATTGGGTCGTTAATCACGGCCTAGGCCGCTATCCGGGCGTAATCATCACTGAGATCGATGGGGTTCGAGGCCGGTACGGCGGAGACGTCAATGACGTCGACCTCAACACCCTCACAATCGACTTTTTGCACCCACATATCGGAGAGGCGGAACTGGAATGAGTTCTACTAAATACACAGGCCAGGGCGTCGATATGGGCGGAGCCCTTATCACGAACTCCGGTTCGCCGAGTGGGGCCACAGATCTCGCAACAAAGGGCTATGTTGACAACCTCGAAGCTGGTCTTGAGTGGAAGCTCAACGTAGCTTGCGCATCAACTGCCAACCTTACCCTCGCCACCGGATATGTCAGTGGACAGGTTATCGACGGGTATACGCTGGTCACTGGAGACCGTGTTCTACTTAAGAACCAGACAGCACAGACCGATAACGGTATTCGTGTGGTCGCTGTCTCTGGAGCGCCCGCTAGGGCTACTGATGCGGATTCGACCGCTGAGCTTAATAACGCGGTCGTGGGTGTCGTGAATGGAACCGCCAACGGCGGTAAGACCTTCCAGCAGACGACCAAGAACCCGACCATCGGTACAGACAACATCGTGTTTACACAGTTCAATGTCGGTATCGCCTATACGGGCTCTACTGGAATCGTCCTCACGGGAACGAACTTCACACTCGATACGGCGGTCGCCGGTAACGGTTTGACCTACACGGGCGGTGTGCTCTCCCTAACGAACTCGGACGGTACGGTCACGGTCGCTACGCATACTGCGAGTGTCGCGCTTGCTTCTGGTGGCCACCTTACCGCCTCTGGCGGAGCTGGTGTCAAGGTCGACGCTACTGTGTCTATCATCTTCAATCAGGCCACGAACGCAAACTCGACAACTGTCTCAGTTACGCATTCGCTGGGCGTCCAGTTCCTTAGCGGCGTAGCCGTCTACATCACCTCTACTGGCGAGAAGATTGCTTGCGATGCTACAGCGACATCTTCCAGTGTTATGACCTTCTCATTCAATACCGCTCCGGCCCTAAATACGTTGACGTTCGCCCTGTCCATCTAGGAGGCTGGCATGCCCCGCGAAATGGGTAGTTTTACGCCACCGTCGCAGACAGCCGATCCTAGCTCGCCAACAGAGGGTCAGGTCTGGTATCGGTCCGATCTGGATAGGCTGTTCATCCGTGATGGAGTTCAGACCCTACAGCTCGTAGGCAAGATTAAGGTCTTGAAGACCGGAACCGTCGCTATCGGGACGACCTTAACTAACATCGCGACCGTTACGCTTGGGGTTGGGAGCTATAAATTTCATGCTCTTCACACAGTTGGCGCAGTAGGTCCACCGACTGGGTATACGCAGACAATAGGTTTCTCGGGCACAGCTACCGGAAACTTTTCCGTGTACGCTCACGCCGCTACTGGCGGCATTTCTGCCGGGATATCCGGACAGGCTACTTTTGGAACGGCGTTAGCCACTATCTCTTCGGTCGGCCCTCTTGTCTATTTGACCGAAGGTGCAATTATTGTGACTGTAGCTGGCGACTTGACTATGGGCGCAACGCGAACAGGTGGCACATCAGCAACCGTCGCAATTGGGGCTTCATTAGAAGCGGAGCGATGGGTATAGCAGTAACACCGCACGGACCAGGAGTCCAAAATGAAGTGTTCTCGATGCAAGCAGGTGAAGCCTGCTACCGAATTCTATTCGGAGAAGCAGGGCTACTGCAAAGATTGCGCAAAGGAATACAAGCGAGACACATATAATGGCGCGAAGCGTCACCGTCAAGACATTAAGGGAAAATACAACATCTCTGATGACCGTTATGACAAATTGTTCTCGGGTAATTGTATGATTTGCGGCGGGATTGACGAAACTAGGCTACACGTAGACCACGATCATTCGTGTTGTTCCGCGCGCAAAAGCTCTTGTGGGGAATGTGTGCGCGGGGTTTTGTGCTCGAACCGCAACACCGGACTTGGCAAATTCCATGACGATCCTAAGCTCCTTGCGTTAGCGATCGATTACCTTCTTCGGGAGGTGATTTAAATGGGGGCGTATACAAAAATCCCGGAACGCACACTTGGGTGGGGTGTTCTTAATTGGTGTTCAACCTGGCTGGCTCAGCCAGACGGAGACGATAAGGGCGACCGTTGGGTCTTTACCAACGAGCAAGCACTATTCATCTTGAACTTCTATGCAGTAGACGAGTATGGCATATGGCTATATCGTAGGGGTGTTTTGGAACGCCCCAAGTAAAAGGGATGGGGCAAGTCCCCTCTGCTAGCAGCTATTTGCTGCGCAGAGCTTCTCGGACCTGTTAAGTTCGACCATTTTGACGACGACGATATGCCTGTCGGCCGCGCACAGCCTTCGGCTCAGGTACAAATCGCTGCGATCTCGGAGGCCCAGACCGATAACACCCTTACCCTCGTGGGCGAGATGTTATTGGACGGCCCTGCCGCGAAGCATTACCACCTTGATGTGCTCATGAGCAAGGTGACGGCTCCCGGTAACCGTAGCTTGACGCGTGTTACGGCCTCTCCGAGGTCGCGAGAGGGTAACCGCCCGACATTCGTCGTTATGGATGAGACTCACTTGTGGCTCCCAGTGGAAAAGGGGCCAGAATTGGCTGCTGTTCTACGTCGTAACCTCGCTAAGACCGGTGGAAGGTCCATTGAGACCACTAACGCTGCCGTTCCGGGCCAAAACAGCGTAGCTGAGCAGTCTTGGGAGTACGCGCAACAGATTATTGCCAAGAAGAGCTTCGACAGCACGCTACTTTTCGACTCCCGGCAGGTGACCGTCGAGAATATCTACGACAAAGAGCAGGCTATGCCTGCTCTGACCTACGTCTATGGGGATGCGGCGAAGACGCCGGAGAATCCTCAAGGCTTCGTCGACCTAGAACGTATCTGGGCCGAGATCAACGACCCCGCAACCACGGAGAACGATGCTCGACGGTTCTATTTCAACCAGCGCCGTCAGGATGAGGCTCAGTGGATTAAGGACCTACAGTGGCTAAAAGCAAAGCGCGACGAACTGACTCTGATGAGGGACGATCCAATCGCTCTCGGGTTCCGGGGTGTAACGCGAAACGCTGCTGCGGGTTTGGTGGCATGTCGTCTGACAGACGGAGCCCTCTTTCTGTTAGCGAGCTGGGACAAACCAGTGGAGCTTGCGGACAATGTGGACTGGGAACTCCCTGTTCAGAATGTGGATGCGACGATTCGTAAGTGGCTAGCCAAGGACCAGACACGTTATCTCGTGGCTGACCCAAGGACGCTGCAAGACGTTATCGGACGTATCTCACTGGACTTCCCTGACATGGTTGAGGAGTTCTACCTCCAGAGCAAAGCGAAAGCTAGCAAGGCAATCGAGATGTTTGAGTCCGCTGTTCTGGCGGAGCCAGCCCGAGTCGTTCATAACGGAGACCCAGAGTTAGCGTGGGGCGTCCTGAATGCCTACACAGAAGAGACCACTACAGGTCACATCCTGGTTAAGGACAAGCCGCACTCCCGTAGGTATATCGCAACCGCAGAAGCTTCTGTATTGGCCTTCTTCGCTGCGAACGTAGCTAACGGACTTGAGGATGCTCCTACAGGAATCGCATATGGATGGTAAGGAGGTAGGGATGGCAGGCAACGCTTTCGAAGTTCTACCAGTCCCGAACCCCTTCAATACGAACCCAGAAGTTGGCTCACCGCAGTGGTGGGTCAACGTCCTGGTCCGACAGCTTATTCAGCGACAGCCGGTTCTTGAGAAGCGGATGCGCTACGTCGAGGGTCGGCACGATAAGCCTAAGGGCGATCCCGCCTATATGGAGGCCCTGCGTAAGTTCCAGAAGCTTGCTGCTACCAACTTCGTTGGAATGATCACCTCAGCCCCAGTCGAGCGGATGCGCGTCTCGGGTTTCTGCTTCGGAGATCCGGGAGCGGCCGATGAGGACGCTGCTGCGATCTGGAATTACAACGACATGGATATGCAATCGGCAACGATTCATATGCACGCTGCGACCTTCGGTCTTGGGTACGCCCTAGTTACTCCGCCCGATGAGGGCGAGAAGTGGCCGACGATCACTGCCGAGGACCCGCGTACCGCGATCATCTATAAGGACCCGATGAGGCCGACTAAGGCCCTCGCTGGACTCCGGATGTGGTCTGACGACATCGCAGGCAAGGTTTTGGCCGTCCTGTACCTTCCTGAGGGCGCCTACGGCTTCATTGGCCCAGATACTTCCACACTGGAGAATCTGACGCTCCGTGAGATGCAGGACCGACTGACCGGAAACGGTCTCGGCATGGTCTCTGGGGGCTTCAAGCTCGCAGGCTTCATCCCGAACCCGGATGGGTTCGAGGAGATCCCCCTGATCGAATATGTGTGGCGCCCGGACACGGGCGACATCCCTTGGGGTGAGTGTGGAGCTGATGTCATCACGATCCAGGACCGTCTGAACCAGACGATCTACGATCGGATCGCAATCTCCTACTACGCTGCTTACCCGCAGCGCTACGCGACAGGTATGAAGAGCCCGCAGGGCGCTGACGGACGCGGTCAGGGTGGCCGGACGGCCCCCAACAAGTTTAAGCCGGGTGTTAACCGTTTCTGGTCTATCGATGACCCTACGGCTAAGTTCGGTCAGTTCGAAGCTGCGGATATCAATCAGATCCTAGCTTCCTGTGAAGCAGACATCTCTCATATGGCTGCTATCTCAAAAACTCCTCCCCACTACTTTATGGGGAAGATGTCGAACATCTCTGGAGAGACGCTGACTCAGGCCGAGACAGGTTTGAGCTCTAAGACACAAATGCGAATGACGACAGTGGGCTGGTCCCACGTTCGTCTGCTCAAGATGTGTTTCGCTTTCATGGACGATGCTCGCAAGGACGAGACTGATGCCTCCGTTATGTGGTTTGATCCACAGAAGGAACTCACCGCCGACCTAGCTTTGGCTGGACAGCAGTGGGCATCCATTGGAATCCCTCTCGAACTGATTATGGAGCGACTGGGCTTTACTCCCGTACAAATCGCGTTCGCTAAGGTCGAACAGGCCAAGCAAGAAGCGAAGGAGCAGGCTCAAGCACAGCAGCAGATGAGTATGCAGCAGGACCACCAGATGGCCCTCGCTAAGGTCTCTGCTACTGCGTCGCCACAGCAGCCTAAAGCACAAGGTGCCCCTGCCGGTCCCGCTAAACCCCCTGCGCAACGCTCGGGCGTGAACAAAAAGGCAAAGGCTGCTAAGAACCCCACCCCCAAGAACGGGGCTAAGCCTACGGCTAAGCCCACAGTTAAGCCAAACTAAGTACTCCAGGAGAGTAACTGATGGAAATCAATGAGCCCCAGGAGGGCGCAGGAGTCAACGAAAATTCCGAAGACAACGAGGATGCACTTGATGTGCTGAGTGGTCTGTCGCCGGAAGACCTAGTCCGAGAGGTGAAGAAGCTTCGTACCGAAGCAGCTCGTCGTCGTACCTCCAACAAGGAGAAGGACGCAGCTCTTGCGGAACTCGCTGAGATTAAGAAGTCTCAGATGACCGAAGCCGAGCGCCTGAAGGCGGAGAACGCCGAGATGGCCAAGACCGTCAAGGAACTCCGTACCGAGAAGCTCCAGACCAAGTTTGCGAAGGAGCACGACATCGAGGACTACGCCGATCTAATCGTTGGCGAAACCGAAGACGAGATGAAGGCTAACGCCAAGAAGCTCGCCGTCCGCCTTAACGGCAAGGATGGAAAGGCTCCCGCTTCGCGGCAGCTCTTCCCTGGCCGTCAGGGCAAGCCTGTCTCTACTGAAGGTAAGGAAGATGACGCACGTAGTGCGTTCAATGCTTACCTCCGTGGCGGCTCAGACACATGATCCATCCGGTCCTGAGGGACCACTT
>Ga0193726_1001509_pt1 | contig 18190 bp, 14 predicted proteins | sample H2c1metaG_FD_144928 | JGI IMG/M metagenome (GOLD analysis project Ga0193726, IMG submission 144928) | Soil microbial communities from a riparian zone of the East river system, Colorado, United States - H2c1 | ecosystem: Environmental > Terrestrial > Soil > Riparian zone | place: USA: East River... | reverse complement strand
CGACCAGCGAGAAGCCCGTGCCCGACTATGAGGCGCTGCTCGAGGGCGGCGTGGCGGGGCTCAGGATCGGCTTGTCGCTGCCCGACGGGGTGGCGCCGGTCGATGCCCAGATCGGCGCGGCGATCCAGGCGGCGGCCGACACGCTGGGCAGGCTTGGTGCCAAGATCATGCCCGCCACGATGCCCGACTTCACCGCGCTCTATCGCTCGGCCGAAGTCATGGTGAAGTGCGAGGCGGCCGCCATGCACCGGCCGTGGATGGAGTCCAACGCGCCCTACGCCAACCAGGTGCGCACGCGCATGGAGGCGGGCTTCTTCATTCCGGCGACGCAATACATCGATGCCCTCCGTCTTCGCGCGCATTTCGTGCGCGAGTTCCTCGAAACGGCGATGAATGGCGTCGATGCCGTGCTGCTGCCGGCCATCCCCTTCCCCATCCCGACCATCGCGGAGACCGACGTCGAGGCGTCGGGCGGCCCCGCCACGCTCAGCATGGTGGCGAGCTTCACCGGCCTGACACGACCGTTCAACACGCTCGGCCTGCCGGCGCTGTCGGTGCCCTGCGGCTTCGATTCGAACGGTGCGCCGATCGGCCTGCAGCTGATCGGCCGGCCGTTCGACGAAGCGTTGCTCTACCGCATCGGCCATGCCTACCAGGGCGCAACCGAGCATCACAGGAAGGTCCCGGCATGAGCGGGCAGGTCGCGTAACAGCTAGTCGTGCAGGATAACGCTCAGCAGCGAGCTGCTGACCTGCAGCTTGCCATTGTAGCTGATGAGGCCGAGCTTCCTGAACTTGTTCATGAAGACGTTAACGCGGGAGCGGGTCGAGCCGATGATCTCCGCCAGCGTTTCCTGGCTGATCCTCGTCGAGATCGGCTGTGGCTCGCCCGCCTTGCCGAAATTGGCCAGAATGAGGAGTATTCGAGCCAGGCGCTTTTCGCTGGAGTTGAACAGCTGGTCGACAAGATCCTCCTCGATGCGGCTGTTGCGGGTCAACAGATGAGCCGTGAAGAGCTCGGCAAAGGTCGGCTCGGCATGCAGGACCCGTAGCATCTCGGCCTTCGCCACGCGCATGACTTCGCTGTCGACCACAGCCTTGGCCGTCGCCAGTCGCAAAGGCTGGCCGATCAGGCAGCCCTCGCCGAAGAACTCGCCCGGGCCAAGAAGGGCGATCACCGCTTCCCGGCCATCGCTCGACGAGACCACGATCTTGATCCTGCCCTTGTGGACATGGAAAACGGCATCGGCCCGGGTAGCCTGCTGGAAGACGACCGCGCCCTTGCGAAAACGGGAGATCTTCCGACCGTGATTCACGGTGGCGAGAAATACCTTTGGATCGAAGGCAGCTTTAGCCCGTTTGGCCATTGTCCGCGGTCGCTGGCAATTACAGACAACAACACTCTGCCACCCCTTGCGGTTCCAATCAGCCGGGTTATTCCGCCGCAGCCAGGCGCTGGTTGTGCGCGACGGCGGTGCGGGCGCGGGCGAAATCTTCGCCGCGCCGCTTGGTGACGGCCGCCCCGCCGCCGGCCGTCTCGGCAAAAAGGGCGAGCTTGTCCATCTCCTCATCGACCACCGGCTCCATCGCCAGATCGGTGTAGGCGTGGCGTTGCGGGTCGTTCTTGACGGACTGGCCGATGCGCCAGCCCTGCCAGGCGAGTCGGCCGTAGATCTTGAGCTTCCGCCAGGTCTCGGCGGCGAGCTTGTAGTGGAACACGCCGAACGGCTCGATCTTCATGCCGTATCGCCGATCGCGCCGATACTTCAGGCGCACGATGCCGCCTTCCAGCGGATGGATGCCTTCGGCCTCGAACATGATCTTGAACATGGTCATGAACCGCGCCGGCTCCGCCGGATTGCGGCCGGGCGTGGCGCCGTGACGGCGCGATACCGTCTCGATATGCTCGGGCGTGTAATAGCTCTTCCAGGCGTCGCGATAGGTCTGGTCGAACTCGGCGTCGCTCATCCTGGGATGATGGACGACACGATGATGAACATCGAACTTGTTGAAGTCCGGATCCATCCACACGCCCTGCTTCCAGAGGACCTGGTGGTCCTCCGAACCGGGCAACGGCGTCAGGATGAAAAGCTCGAGGATGTCGAGCGGCAGCTCCTTCTTGATGATCTCCATGTCGCGCAGGATCGACTCGCGCGTGTCGGCCGGGAAACCCAGGATGTAGCCCGCCCAGGTCGAGGCGCCGCTGTTGTGCCAAGCCTGCAGCATCTTGCGGTATTCGGTGATCTTGTTCTGGCGCTTCTTGGCGGCCAGCAGGTTGTCGGGATTGATGTTCTCGAGCCCGATGAACACGCGGTAGACACCGGCCCAGCGCGCCTTATGAATGAAGTGCGGGATGCGATGGCACTGGGTGTCGACCTGAATGATCAGGGACACTTCTATGCCCTCATTCTCCTTGAGCTCGATCAGCCGGTCGAAGAAATCCTCCCAGTGCTTGTTGCGGGCCATGTTGTCGTCGGTGATGAAGAACGACGTGATGCCCTGCTTGACGTTCTCGCGGACGATCGCCTCGAGATCGTCGGCGCTGCGGAAGCGGCTCTTGCGGCCCTGCACGTTGATGATGGTGCAGAACGAGCACTGGAACGGGCAGCCGCGGCCGAGATCGAAGCTCGAACTGCGGCCTTCGTTGCGCGCCAGCGCCGCGGCCGGCAGGCTGGGCGTCGGCGCCCCTTCCAGGCCAGGCAGGTCGTCCATGTAATTGTAGAGCGGCTTCAGCGTGCCGTCCCAGGTATCGCGCAACACGATGTCGAGCCGGCCCTCCTCGGCTTCGCCGCCGAAAATGGAGACGCCCATATCCATGGCCGCCTGGATCTCCGGCGGGATCACCGGCAGCATCGACAGGCAGCCCGACACATGGAAGCCGCCCAGCGCCACCGGCAGGCCGGCCTTGAGGAACTGGCGGGCGAGGTCGACGGCGCGCGGGAACTGGTTGCTCTGCACGCCGACCAGGCAGATCAGCGCCTTGCCGCCGCCGCGCCGGATGTCGGCGACGATGCGGTCCGGCCGGATGCGGATATTGGTCTCGTCGAGCGGCTTAATGACGATATCGACGTCCGGCCCGAGAACCTGGCGCCGCCGGCAATCCTCGCCCAGGCCATAGAGGGCGGCCAAGGTATTCGAGGGGATATGCGATTGCAGCCACGTGATCGGGTAGCCGTCATCGTCGTAATGCGTCGGCTTGATCAGCACCAATTGGAATGTCGTCTTCTCGGCCTGCACGTGACGAGGCATGTTTGTGCGCCCTCAGTGCGGGATCGCCGGATATTCGGCCCCTTTTCGCACAACTCGGCGACAGGCTTAGGGAGCGGGCGAGACGACGTCTGTATCGAATTGACCACATCGCCTGGCCTTGACCGGCAAATTTGTTCGCGCAGGAGGCGTGCTGACACGCCTTCGCTCACGACACACCGCCCAAGCCGCAGCGACTTCAGGCTCGACCGTATCGGCCCTGGGCTTCGGCAACGCCGACCTTTCCGTCGGCGAGATCGACTTCCAGCGCACCGCGGCTGCGCATCGCCGGTGGGCCGTTGCCCCCGCCCCCCGCTGTTTCGATGACGACGCGGTCGCCGGGCTTCAGGGTCGCCATCATCTTCGACGGAATGATTTCCTCCGTGCCGTCGGCGCGCCTGATGAGGGCATGGGCCTTGGCGCCTTCGCCGCCGCCCTGCGCGCCCTGCGGCGCGAAGAAGTGCCGTTCGCCGCGATAGGTGAACGAGACCTCGCCGTCCAGGATCTCGTATTCCTTGACGACGCCCAGGCCGCCGCGATGCGTGCCGGGGCCACCGGAGTCCTGCCGGAGCGCGAGCCGATGAACGCGGATCGGCGCATCCATCTCCATGGCCTCCACGGGCAGGTTCATGCAATTGGTGACGTCGGTCTCGATGACGTCGACGCCGTCGGAGCGCGGCCCCGCGCCGCTGCCGCCGGCGATAAGCTCGCCCGTGACGAAGGGCTGGCCGTTGCCGTGGCGTCCGCCGAACATGAGCGCCACCAGCTCGCCGGAACTGTCGGCCGGCACGCGTTCGGGCAGCACCTCCTTCAGCGCGCCCAGGATGCAGCCCGTGATGCGCTTGATGGTCGCCGTCCGCGAGTTCACCGGCGCGGGCTCGAGCGGATTGACGACGCTGCCCTTGGGCAGTTCGAGCGTGATCGGCCGGAAGCAGCCAGCATTGGTCGGAATCGCGGGGTCGGTGACCGCGCGCACGGCATAGCAGGCCGCCGCAAGCGAGCCGGACGGCACGCAATTGAACGGCCCGCGCACCTGCGGCGAGGAGCCGGTGAAGTCGCAATGGAAGGTGCCGTCCCTCACCGTCACCGCGACCTCGAAGCGGATGCTCCTGTCAAGATCGATGCCGTCGTTGTCGCTGAAATCGACATAGCGGTAGGTGCCGGCCGGGATGGTTCTCAACGCCGCCCGCGTCAGGATCTCGGAGCGGTCCAAAAGCTCGTCGAAGATCGCGAGCGCATGGTTCTCGCCCAGCTCGGCGGCGAGCCCGGCAATGCGACGTGCGCCGACATTGCAGGCGGCGAGCTGCGCGTTGAGGTCGCCCATGACGGCGTCGGGAATGCGCACGTTCTGGCGAATGATGGCGACCAGCGTCTCGTTGTAGGCACCGGCATCGCGGAACTTGAGCGGCGGCAGGCGCAGGCCTTCCTGGAAAATCTCGGTCGCGTTGGTCGGGATCGATCCCGGCGACATGCCGCCGATGTCCTGGTGATGCGTCATGGTCGCCGAGAGGGCGATCGGCCGGCCGTTGAAGAAGACGGGCTGGACAAGGGCGATGTCGGGAAGGTGCGTGCCGCCGAGATAGGGATCGTTCATGCAATAGACATCGCCCGGCTTCATCGCCGCGAGAGGGAAGACTTCCAGGAACTTAGCGACGACCGGGATCAGCGTGGCGAGGTGGATGGGAATCGCCGTCGCCTGGGCAAGCGTCTCGCCGCGGATCGTGAACAGGCTCGAAGAGGCATCGAGGCCCTCCTTGACGATCGGCGAGAAGGAGGAGCGCAGCAATGTCTGCTGCATCTCGTTGGCGACGCCCTCGAGCTTGTGGCGCACCACTTCGACGGTGATCGGATCGAGCCCGTTGGATTTGGTCATTTCCGTTCGCTCCTCGGTCATCAAATCATGCTCCTCTCCCCCGCTAGGGGGAGAGGATGGGTGAGGGGGATGCGCACGTCGTTTACCCCCTCACCTAACCTCTCCCCCTAGCGGGGGAGAGGAAGAAGATGTCAGAATCAGATTGCCGGCTCGGTCTACGACGCCGGACCACCCCGGCTCGACCAGCGTCGTCGTGTCGGTCTGCTGGACGATCGCCGGGCCCGCGAAGGCGAATCCCTCCGGCAGCGCGTCGCGATCATACACTGTGGCGCTCACGAAGCGCGAGCAGCCGGCCACCAGGATGTCGCGCCGGCCGATCTCCGGCGGACCGCCCGAGGAGGCAAACCGCATCTCGTCGAGAATCTCGCTGCCGCCGACACGGTGCACCGTGCGCACCCCCACGATCCGCGCCGGGCTTTCGACGCTGTGGCCGTAGATGCGGTCATGGGCCTCGAGGAAGTCGCGGTAGAGGCGGGCCGCCGGATCGGCATCGTCGAGCGCCAGGGGAATCTCGAGATTGTACGACTGGCCGATATAGCAGACGTCGGCGAAGTAGCTGACCGCGACGTCGGCGGGCCTGACCTTCTCCGCGGCGATCAGCTCGGCCGCCCGGCGATCGATCTCGCGCAACTTCTCACGGAGCGCAGCCAGGTCCAGCGTCGCGATGGGCGTGGCGAACTCGGCGGTGACCTCGTGCTCGATCGGCGCGGCGAGCAGGCCCGCGGCCGACAGGACGCCCGGAAGGCGCGGCACGACGATGCGACGGATGCCGAGCTCGCGCGACAAGGCCGTCGCGTGGAGGCCGCCGGCGCCGCCCAGCGGGACCAGGGCATAACTGCGCGGGTCGATGCCCTGGCGCACCGACACCAGCCGGATGCCTTCGGCCATTTGCGCGTTCAGCACGCGATGGATGCCGAGCGCCGCCTCGGCCGTGGTCATGCCGAGCGGCTTTGCGACCTGGCGGTCGACCGCCTCCACCGCTTTTTGCGGCTCGAGCTTCAGCCGGCCGCCGGCAAAGAAGCCGGGATCGAGATAGCCCAGCACGACCGAAGCGTCCGTCACCGTCGCGTCCTTGCCATCGCGGCCGTAGCAGGCGGGGCCCGGTTCCGAGCCGGCGGACTGGGGGCCGACGCGCAGGCCGCCCGATGCGTCGAGATGCGCGATGCTGCCGCCGCCGGAACCGATCGTGGTCACGTCGACCATGGCCACGCGCACGGCGTAGCCGCCGATGACGCCTTCGGACCGCAGCATCGGCTTGCGCCGGCTGATCAGAGCGATATCGGCCGACGTGCCGCCGACGTCGATCGTGATCAGGTCGTCGGTCGAAGCCGACGCACCCACCATCTGGCCGCCGATCACGCCGGCGGCCGGACCGGACAGGAACAGGCGCACCGGCCGCTGACGCGCGACCTGGGCGCTCGCAAGCCCGCCGCGCGACTGCATCACCTGCAAGGGCGCCTCGATGCCCGCCGTCGCGAGGCCCTCTTCGAGGCGCGCCAGATAGGTATCCACCCGGGGCTTCAGATAGGCATCGAAGGCCGTGACGACCGTGCGTTCATATTCGCGGAACGCCGGATCGACCTCGTGCGAGAGCGACAGCATGAGCTTGGGATGGCGTGCCCGGATGAGCTCCGCCGCGCGACGCTCATGGGCCGGATTGCGGAACGAGAACAGGAAGGAGATCGCGATCGCCTCGACGCCCTCTTTCACCAGCTCGTCCGCCGTGCTGACCACGGCCGCCTCGTCGAGCGGCATCAGGACCACGCCCTTCGCGTCGATGCGCTCGGCGATCTCCCGGCGATAGCGGCGCGGCGCCAGGAAGACCGGCGCCTCGGGGTCGAGGACGATGCGGTAGACCTCCGTCCTCAGTTGCCGTCCGATCTCCAGCACGTCACGAAACCCTGCGGTCGTGAGCAGGCCGATGCGGGCGCCCTTGCGCTCCAGCACGGCGTTGGTGGCGACGGTCGTGCCGTGCGCGAAGCGGCTGACCTCGGCGGCCTCCACGCCCCATCGTTCGCGGAGCTCGGCGATCGCCTGGATGACGGCGGTACTGGGGTCGCCCCGGCTCGTCGGCACCTTGAGGACATGCATGCCGCCGCCGGACTCGCGGCACACGATATCGGTGAAAGTGCCGCCGATATCGACGCCGATCTCGAACCGGCGCCGGCTCCCGGACGATGTCATGCTTTGTCTTTCGCGGCGTTCCGGCGCTGGTGTCCGCTGCAAGACGCGTGGTCGTAATGATCGGGCTCAGCCAGCATCTTTTCCCTCGGACGTGTCGCTTCCGCCGGCCGAGCGTACCCGAACGTCATCCTCACGCCAGCGCGGCGACTGCGGGCCGCCCATCTTTTCCGCTTGCTGGCTCGGCGTCGTTCTCGCGCAGGCGACGCCCAGGCCACCGGTTCGCCTCCCTCGACCGGCGCCAGGGTGGCTTGAACATCCGATGTTCCCAGCTTATTTTCCCGCCAGTTCCAACAGGATGTGCAGCGATGGATTTCCACCCGACAGCAACACCCACTCGCCTTGCTTTCGGGGAAATCCGTCTTCATGTCCGCTTCCATCACATTCTCCCATCTTGCCTGGTCGACGCCTGAGGGCAGACCTCTCTTTTCCAACCTCGATCTGAGTTTCGACGCCGGCCGGACCGGCCTCGTCGGGCGAAACGGCGTGGGCAAGACCACGCTTCTGAAACTGGCGGCCGGCGACCTGCAACCTCAGTCCGGCACGGTCTCCGTGAACGGCACCTTGGGTGTACTCCGCCAGGTCGTCCAAGTGGATCCGACCGAAACCATCGCAGACCTGTTCGGCGTGAACGAAGGCCTGGCCCTTCTCCGCCGCGCCGAAGGCGGCGAAGCCGGCATCGAGGAACTCGCCCGTGCCGACTGGACCCTGGAAGCACGCATTGCTGCCGCCCTCGGCCGACTCGGACTGGAGACGCCCCCCGAAATCCCTCTGGCGACGCTCTCCGGCGGCCAACGCACGCGGGCCGGGCTTGCCGCGCTCCTTTTCGCGGAACCCGATTTCATCCTGCTCGACGAACCCACCAACGATCTCGACCGGGACGGCCGCCAAGCGGTCATCGAGCTTCTGGGCGCCTGGCGCAAAGGAGCGCTCGTCGTCAGCCATGACCGCGAATTGCTCGAGACCATGGACGCCATCGTCGAGCTCACCTCGCTCCGCGCCACGCGCTACGGCGGCAACTGGAGTCACTATCGCGAGCGCAAGGCCCTGGAGCTCGCGGCAGCACGGCACGATCTCACAGACGCGGAGAAGCGCGTGGCGGAAGCAGCCCAACGCGCCCAGACGGCGGTCGAGCGCAAGGCGCGCAAGGATCGCGCCGGCCAGGCGGGGCGCGCGCGGGGCGACATCCCCCGGATTCAGTTGAATACGATGCGGGGCCGCAGCGAGAACACCAGTGGCGAGAACGCCCGCTTGGCCGAACGCAGGCGTGCCCAGGCTGCCGACGACGCGTCGGCGGCCCGCCAGCGGATTGAAGTTCTTCAGCCCCTCTCCGTCGTCCTTGCACCGACCGGCTTGCCGGCCAACAAGACGGTTCTGAGGATGGACGCGGCGAGCGCGGGCTTCGAACCGGCTCGGCCGATCATCCGCGACCTGTCCTTTGTCATCACCGGGCCGGAGCGCATTGCCGTCACTGGTCCGAACGGATCCGGCAAGACGACGTTTCTCGCGCTGGTCACTGGAGCGCTGCAGCCTTGGACGGGAACGGTGCGGGTCATGACCGACTTCGCCCTGCTCGACCAGCGGGTCGGCCTGCTGGATCCGTCGCTGTCGATCCGTGACAATTTCCGGCGCATCAATCGCCGAGCCGACGAGAATACCTGCCGGGCCGCTCTTGCCCGGTTCATGTTCCGGGCCGACGCGGCGCTGCAGATCGTGGCCCGCCTGAGCGGCGGACAGTTGCTGCGGGCCGGTCTGGCCTGCGTGCTGGGCGGTGCCGCGCCACCCGCCCTTCTGATCCTCGATGAGCCGACCAACCATCTGGATATCGACTCGATCGAAGCGGTCGAGGCCGGGTTGCGGGCCTATGACGGCGCCCTGCTGGTCGTCAGTCATGATGAAGCGTTTCTCGAGGCCATCGGGATTTCGCGAAGGCTCGAACTATCGCCACGCGATAGCATGCGGTAACGACAATCCGCCGACCGTGGCAAGATCGACTGCAAGGAACGGAGAAAACACCCATGCCTCGCATGACTGGCGGCGACGCCATTGTCGACTCTCTGCTGCGCCACGGCATCGACACGATCTTCGGCCTGCCGGGCGTGCAGATGTACGGATTGTTCGATGCCTTTGCGCGCAACGCCAACCGGCTGCGGGTGCTGAACGCGCGGCACGAGCAGACCACGGCCTACATGGCGATGGGCTATGCCCAGTCGACCGGCAAGCCGTCGGCCTTCACGGTGGTGCCGGGCCCCGGCGTGATGAACACGATGGGGGCGCTCACCACCGCCTGGGGCGTCAACGCCCCGGTGATGTGCATCACCGGCCAGGTGCCGAGCGCCATGATCGGCCGCGGGCGCGGCCAGCTGCACGAAATGCCGGACCAGCTCGCCACGCTGAAGACGCTGCTCAAGTTCGCCGAGCGCATCGAGCATCCCACCGAGGCGCCGCAGGTGATGGCGCGCGCCTTCCAGGCGATGACCTCCGGCCGCCCCGGCCCGGTCGCCGTCGAGATGCCGTGGGACATGTTTCCGGCCAGCGCCGACGTCACACCAATGGAGCCGCTCGGCAAGCGCGCCAACCCTTTGCCCGATCCCGAGAAGATCGCGGCGCTGGCCAGGCTGGTCGACGGCGCCAAGGCGCCGATGATCTGGGTGGGCGGCGGCGCGGTCGATGCTGGCCCTGAGATCCTGGCCTTGGCCGAGAAGATCGGCGCGCCGGTCGTGTCGTTCCGCATGGGTAAGGGCGTGGTCGATTCGCGCCATCCGCTGTCGCTGAACACGCTGGGCGGCTTCGAGCTGTGGGACAAGACCGACCTGCTGATCGGCATCGGCACGCGCCTCGACGTGCCGATCGCCCGCTGGGCGCCGGCGCCCGCCGGCCTCAAGATCGCGCGCATCGACATCGACCCGGCCGAGCATCGGCGACAGCCCGTCGACGTGGCGATCACCGCCGATGCCGCCGACGGCACGCGCGCGCTGGCCGCCGCCGTCGCGCGCAAGGACGACCCGGCGCGTCGTACCGCCATCGCCGCCGCCAAGACCGCCGAGCGAGCGGCGATCGAGAAGGCCGATCCGCAATACTCGTTCATGAAGGCCATCCGCGACGTGCTGCCCGACGACGGCATCGTGGTCGATGAGGTCACACAGCTCGGCTACATCATCTGGTACGGCTATCCGGTCCATCAGCCGCGCCGGCTGGTCTCGTCCGGCTTTTCCGGCACCTTGGGCTACGGCTTCCCGACGGCGCTGGGCGTCAAGGTGGCGAACCCCGATCGTGCCGTGGTGTCGGTCACCGGCGACGGCGGCTTCCTGTTCGGCGGCTCCGACCTCGCCACGGCCAAGCAGTTCGGCATCAACCTCGTCACTGTCGTCGTGAACAACGCCTCCTACGGCAACGTGCTGCGCGACCAGCAGCGCCTCTACGAGGGACGGCATTCCGGCGCCGTGCTGCACAACCCCGACTTCCAGGACTATGCGCGCGCCTTCGGCGTCGCCGCCTGGCGGGTCGAGACCCCCGACGGGCTGCGCGGCGCGCTCAAGGAGGCCCTGGCCAGCGAGGCGCCGGCGGTCATCGAAGTCGTCTCCGACATCGCCAAGGACTATCCGCCCTACAAGTTCCACCAGCCCCGGCTCAGCTGAGGCATGATCGATCGGGACTATGACTACATCATCGTCGGCGCGGGATCGGCCGGCGCGGTGCTGGCGGCGCGGCTGAGCGAAGACCCGGCCGTCCGCGTGCTTTTGCTCGAGGCGGGACGCGACTTCCGGTCGGCCGAAACGCCCGAGCATATCCGCATCCCGAACCCCATGCGGGCGATCGGCGACGACGATTATCGATGGCCCCATCTCGTGGCACGCCGCACCGAACGGCAGGAGCCGAAGCTCTTGTGGCGCGGCCGCGCGGTGGGCGGCAGCTCGACCATCAACGGCCAGATCGCGATCCGCGGCGTACCCGACGATTTCGAGCGCTGGCGTGACGCCGGCTGCGCGGGCTGGGGCTGGTCGGATGTCCTGCCCTACTTCAACAGACTGGAAACCGACGTCAATTTCGGCGACGCGCCCTATCACGGAAAGACCGGCCCGATCCCGGTCTATCGCGCGCCCATTCCCGACTGGGGGCCGGTGGATCGCGCTTTGAAAGAGGCCGCCGTCGGCCTCGGTTACGGCTGGTGCGAGGATCACAACGCGCCGGAGGGAACAGGCGCTTCGCCTTATGCGATCAACAGCCGGGCCGGTGTCCGTGTCTCGACCAACGATGGTTACCTCGAGCCGGCGCGCGGCCGAGCCAACCTCACGATCGTCGGCAATGCCCTGGTGTCGAAGTTCCAGTTCGAAGGCAATCGGCCGCATGTCAGCGGCGTCGAGGTCAAGGTCGACGGCCAGGCGTTTGCGCCGCGTGCCATCCGCGAGGTGATCCTCGCCGCGGGCGCCATCCATTCGCCGGCCATCCTGCAGCGCTCCGGCATCGGCCCGGCCGCCTTGCTGAAATCGCTGGGCGTGCCGGTGATCGCCGACCTGCCGGTCGGCCGGAACCTGCTGGATCATCCGGCGATGCCGCTCTACCTGCACCTCAGGGAGGAGGCGCGGGTCGGCACCCTGATGCATCGCCACACCAATTGCTGCCTGCGCTATGCCTCGGGCCTCGGCGGGGCGGGCGAGAACGACATGATCGTCATCGCCGGCAACCTCGTCTCGCTGGAGGGCGGCGACACGTCGCGCGGCCGCCTGATCGTCTCGGTCTACCAGGCGTTCACCCAGGGCAGCGTGCGCATCACGACGACCGATCCGGGCACCGATCCCCAGGTCGACGAACGCATGCTGTCCGACCAGCGCGACCTCGTCCGCATGCGGGACGGCGTGCGCCGGCTGCGCGCGCTCGCGCTGCACGACGGCGTCCGCGCCATCGCCACCCGCGTCGACTACGGTTCCACCGGGCGATCGATCGACGAGGCGCTCGATGCGGCGGATCTCGACGACTGGCTGTTCGCCGAATGCTCCGACGCCCAGCATGCCAGCGGCACCTGCCGCATGGGCGCGCGCGACGATCCGCACTCGGTCGTCGATCCCGATTGCCGCGTCATCGGCTGTACGGGCCTGCGGGTGATCGACGCCTCGGTCATGCCGGAAGTCGTGCGCGCGAACACGCATCTCACGACGGTGATGATCGCCGAAAAGATGGCCGACAAGCTCCGGCGCTGACCGGAGCGTTCTTGGAAGGGGGAAGCGATGGCAAAGGAAACCACGGTCGAACGGACGCGGCGCGCCTTCGTGCCCGACGACGCATGGCTGGCCAGGCAGGCGCGCGAGCCGATCCTCGAGCCCGACCTGCCCATCGTCGACCCGCACCACCATCTGTGGGATCACGCCAATCATCGCTACCTGCTGGACGAGTTGCTGGCCGACACCGGCACCGGCCACAACATCACGGCGACGGTCTATATCGACTGCCGCTCGATGTATCGCGCCGACGGCCCGGCCGAGATGAAGCCGGTGGGCGAGACGGAGTTCGCCAACGGCGTGGCGGCCATGAGCGCCAGCGGCCTCTACGGGCCGACGCGCGCCTGCGCCGGCATCATCTCCTATGTCGACATGACGCTGGGCGCGCGCGCCCGCGCGGTGCTGGAGGCCCATGTCGCCGCCGGCAACGGCCGCTTTCGCGGCATCCGCCACGCCGGCGGCTGGGACGCGAGCCCCGACGTGCGCAACAGCCATACCAACCCGCCGCAGGGGCTCTATGGCCAGGCGGCCTACCGCGAAGGCGTGGCCCAGCTCGGCGCGCTCGGCCTCACCTACGAGGCCTGGCAATATCATCCGCAGCTCAAGGAAGTGACGGCGATGGCCCGCGCCGTGCCGCAGACCACGATGATCCTCAACCACTGCGGCGGCCCGCTGGGAATCGGGCCCTATGCCGGCAAGGCCGACGCCGTGTTCGCGACCTGGAAGGCCGACATGGCCGAGCTGGCGCGCTGTCCCAACGTGGTGGTGAAACTGGGCGGCCTCGGCATGGATATCGGCCTGTTCGACCATATGCGCCGGCCGGTGCCGCCTACGTCGCGCGAGATCGCCGACGCCTGGGGCCCGTGGATCAAGACCTGCATCGAGACGTTCGGCGCCGGGCGCTGCATGTTCGAAAGCAACTTCCCCGTCGACAAGCTGTCGACGGGATACGCCGTGCTGTGGAACGCGTTCAAGCTGATGGCGGCGGGCGCTTCCGCCACCGAGAAGACCGCGCTGCTCAGCGGCACGGCGCGGCGGGTCTATCGGTTGCCATAAGAAGATAAGCTGTCGTAACGAAGGATCTCATGTCCGAGACTGTCGGGCTGGGAAACGGTCTTGCCATTTTTCCTCCCAATTGCACCTCGCATGTCAAACGCTTCGCCTCGGCAATTCAAACCTAGGCGGTATACTCGCGGACAGCGAACAGAGGTCCGAGGAACACCTTGTCATCACCGTGGTGGTCGATCCCCCAGGCAATCGTCTGGATCGTGACGCGCAGCGAATCTCAGGTGTTGCGAGCCGATGGCGTCCGGACGGCGGCCAGGCTTGGGCGCATGACAGGAATGAGGCGGGTATCAGGCCTCGATGAGCCACCTGTGTCCCTTTCGGCAGCGCCGGATGAACTGCTGCAAGCCTGGCAGGCTCGGCGCGTTGCTCTTTTCGGCCGCAAGGGGGGCAAGGAGCCGTCGCGATTGATCCTTGGGCCAAGAGGCCTTGGCCTTCGTGACTATCGAGGGGAAGTGTGTCTCGGCGATAGGACCCTCTACTTCGATAGGCATCCGTTCTGGTCGAACCTGTCGGTGCGCGCCGACGATTGCAAGCGATGCTGGCCCGAGCCTGCCACGCGAACGCAACCGGCTTCTGGGCCTTTGGCATCCGCACGCCGCCCCTCGGACGGCGAAGTGCGCGCGTTCATTGAAGAGAAGCGGAAAGCGCTCAGAGCAGAACGAAAGAGCGCGGGCCGCGACGTGCTGCTGAGAGCGGCCATGAGCCACTTTGGCCTGTCGCGAAAAGTGGCTCTCGATATCTGGAACGGCGTACCGCGTGATCGCAAAGGTGGGCGACCGACGAAGGACAAACCTGATCCTCGCAGACCGATCGCCAAAAGAGTGAGGTAAATCGAGCCTCAAAACATGGAGTGCCGAAACATGGCAACTCCACGTTTCAGGTCCAGGTTTTCGATCGTGAATTCTCCAGGTCGCCAACTTGGAGATCTCGCGATGTTCAACTTCTCTCTTTACCCCTACGCGCGCTGGCTTGGCGACGGATCGCTGGACGACGTGCCGGGCTTCAACATCGGTGAAAGCGAGGTCCCCCCGGGCAATGGGACTTCAGTCGGCGGAGTGTTTGCAGCGCCGCCGATGCCACAATATCCGAGCTGGCCGCGAACGCTGAGGGCAACCCTGGGTCCCCAGAACTCTCTGAGGTCAGCTCCGCCGGGCGACCCGCCGGGATTGTGGGTCACACCGGCGACCAACCTGCCTGGCTTTCGTCTCAACCCTCAAGATGAATTGACCAGCTTCAATCTCAACGAGAATGACGGTTCGTCTCGAGAGGGAACTTGGCCCGACGGAATGCCTCCGGATGTGGCGACGCCCGAGTATGACGACAGCGCGCCAACGTGGACGCTCCCGCCAGGCGTAGAGGAACCGGCCCAGCCAGTACCATCGGGGATTCCTGACTGGCTCTACAAGCTGGTGACCACGCCGCTGCCGCCGTTGTCGACTGCCATCGATCCGCAGACTGGCCGTCGCATCGTGCCCTATGGGCCGCTGGTTAACCCGATCAGATCTTATCAAGGCACAGATCAGAACGTGCCCCCTACAGGGAACATGCATACCAATGTCGGCGGCATCAACCCGTTGCCGCACCTCAGTTCAGTCAAAATGCCCCGTGCTGAACAGTGGCCGTTCCCAAACACGTCCGAGCAACCGGCAGACATCAATATACGCACCAACGCTGCCACCGGGCAGAACACCAATCCCCAATCTGCAGCCCGCGAAGCGATCTGGAACACTCGGCTCCAACCCCTGACGGCCGGCCAGCCATATGCCCAGGTGAATGGTGGCAAACTCCAGGACCCACGGAGCGCCGGGATGGCACCGCATGGGCCAGGCGTTCCTCCGGCACGGTCGGCCGAGCCTCTCGCACACCCCAACCTCATTCTCGCGAACGCCGGTGATGCTGACATCCAGCAGGCCCAGCAACAGGGGCCGCTGGCGCAGGTTCAACAAACGCAACAGCAAATTCCGACGTCTCCATCGGATACAGGGGTGGCGGATACGCCGCCAGCGCTTCGCACCCATGAGAAGCGCCAGCCCGAACAAGAGCTCTCGAAGTTCGTTGAGGAGTGCCGGCGCGCAGCGGCCGACCTGACACAAGAGCTTGCGCGCGCTGCGGCGCGCTTTGGAACCCGGTTCTACGAAGACACGATCCTAAAAGTCGGAAGCGATATGGCGCTTCTTGCAGAGCGATTTGCCAACGACCCGGACGAGACGGCCGATAGCCTTCTGGCCAGTTTTCCGCAGATGCGCGTAGAGGGAGAGTTTTTTGCAGGCTTTGCGGCTGTATTCACCATCTTGGCGAACGCGGTGCACGGTGGCGAATTTGAACGAGCAGTGCTCAAGGCATTGGAAGCTGCAAAAAATAAGACTAAAATCGGCGTGGAAGGTGTGGGTCGATCCATCCCTGACGTATTGAATAAGGGCGTTAAGGAAATAAAGAGCGGGGTGGAAATAGACAGTTCCCAGCAGCTAAGAACACAGCATGCCTGGGCTCAAGAGCATCGAGTGCCGTTTAACCTTGTCGTGGGTCCGGCCACGCGACGCGTCAGCAAGATTGTACAAGAGCTAGTTTCCGAGACCGGAGGAACAATCCAAAGGTTCGATCCCGCGACAGGTTCCTTTACACCGTTCAAATGATCAACGTCTTCTTCGAAATCCTAAGCCCTCTGCCTCTCAACAGGCACCAGGATGCCCGGAAACTATTTCAACTCTGGGCTGAAAACGCGTTTAACTTCTTGCCAAACAGATGGGGGCTTTACGAACCTATACGGCATCACTTTTCAATGTCGTCTTTGGATGAGGCCATTCGCACCTGGGAATTATATTTTCTCGTGAAGAGAACCGCCTCGCCAAAGCTCGAAGGCCGTATCTCCATGCAATACGGTCCGCATCGGAGCCACAGCGCATGGAAGATCTCACTGAACAACGTTAAGGATTTTGACCAGCCAGCATTCTGCAAGCTGTTGGAATGTTCTGCTCCTGCATTCTCAGCAGACTTTGGCTTTATTCACAGGATTACAGAGGCGGAGATATCAAGAGGAAGAGCGAACGGCTCAATCGCCTTCTTGGATATCGATCAGACTGAGACGAACCTCTATGTTACCACTCGAATCCTAAGCAAGTGTGTGCCGGACGTCTATTGGACGACAGTGTTCGGCAGGCCTTACGTGGAGTTATTTTCCCGCGAACGACTCCTGTCCTGTCCGGCTCATCGTATAAAGGAGTTGGATAATGGCGCGATTGTCATTCAGCTCACGCCGGAGCTGAAAGACATAGCCATTGAGGAAGCGGCATTTGAACGGGCGAGACAAGACGCTCGAAACCATCTCGATAATGACGCGATCTTCGATCCCGCCAAGGGGATGGAGTATCCGTACCGGGTCCCTGAGTTCGTGTGGGGACCCATCCTTCAGTGAAAACTATCGGTACGAAGAGCCCACGGTGGCTCACGCCCTCGGCACCGCTCTCTTCGCTGCGAGCGCATGTCACCCATCGCGACATCGCTGCCGCCATCTAGCGCTGGCCCTAACCTCACACCGCCAGATTCACCGTCACGCTCTTGCGCTGGGTGAAGCTGTCGAGCATGCCTTCGAGCGAGAACTCGCGGCCGATGCTGCTCTGCTTGTAGCCGCCGTAGGACATGCCCGGCACCTGGCCGCCGCCCTGGTCGACCTGCACCCAGCCCGATTCGATGGCGTGCGCCGTCCTGAGGCCGGCGTCGATATCGTGCATTCAGACATAGGCGGCGAGGCCGTAATGGCTGTCGTTGGCCATGCGGATCGCCTCGGCCTCGTCGCTCCAGCGGATCGCCACCAGGACCGGGCCGATCTTCAGCGCCCAGCCGCTGTGCAGGCTGCCGATCGGGACAACCCCAACGTGTTCGACGCGCACCTCTGCGGGAGCGCCGGCCGCGTGCTGCGCGTCGTGCCGCCGGATACCGGCGGATGACGAGATCGCCGCCGGATCAATCCGGCGGCCGATGCGGCGGGGGCCTGACCATTCTTGAATTCTTCGCCGAGCCATGCGGCGCTCACATGCGCCTGATGCGCCAATGCCTCGATTGTAAGGCCACGCTCCTGGGGTACTCTGCGGATGTTCCAGCCGACGAGCTGTTCGACCTCCATGCAGAGCAGACGACCAGCTTGCCAAAGCATGGCGACAGTCGGTCTCCCGGCTATTCGGTGACCGGGTGCGGGGTTTCCATGCGGTATAGGGCGATTGTCGGGGTGATGATCGGGGCGCTTGCCGCCCCAGCCCAGGCGCAGACGATGCCACCGTCCTTCGAAGACATGACGCAGATAATCTGCATCGACCGGGGCATGGCCATCGAACTGCTGGATGTCTACGAGGAGGAAACCGATCGCGGTGAAGAGCTCCTGGCCGACCGTGAGGCGCGCGGCCTGTGCGAGCGGACGACGTTCAGCGGCAAACCGGTGGCCGACGTGACCCCCGGCAAGACACGCCACACAGGCGCACTAAGAGAAGGCCACGTCTTCGAGGTAGATGTGACGAGTGGCGAAGTCCTCGAAGGCCTCACCAGGGTCTACATGCTGGTGTATGTCATCCACGACAACGAGGTGTGACCAAGGACGCGGGCCACCCGTATCTGCG
>Ga0193726_1001508_pt1 | contig 18197 bp, 14 predicted proteins | sample H2c1metaG_FD_144928 | JGI IMG/M metagenome (GOLD analysis project Ga0193726, IMG submission 144928) | Soil microbial communities from a riparian zone of the East river system, Colorado, United States - H2c1 | ecosystem: Environmental > Terrestrial > Soil > Riparian zone | place: USA: East River... | reverse complement strand
AGGGCCTTCGCCATCTCGCGCTCGGCGCCGATGGACACGACCTGGCTGCGCGGATTCACGAGCGTGTCGGGATAATTCGGCAGCGCGTCGAAGTTCAGTCCGAACTTCGCGAACTGCGTCCGGTAGAAATCCGCCTCGCCCGCGCGCAGCGTGACGTTGCGGGCCGGCAGCTCCGAGGCGGGCAGCGTTCTCGGATCGAACTGCAGCGGCAGGCACGATCCGGTGAGGCAGGTCGGAAAGCCGAATTGCCCGGGCGTCGCGGTGTAGGTCGTGAACCCATCCAGCCCGCTGATCAGCGAATCCCCAATCAGATTGGACTGAATCTGCGTGTAGTACAGCCCGTACCCGCCGCGAATCGCGGTGCGTGAGTCGCCGTTCGGATGCCAGCCGAATCCGACGCGCGGCGCGAAGTCGTTCTTCGCGTCGGTCAGCGTCTGCACGTCATAGCGGATCCCCGCATCGAGCGTGAAGTCGTTGGTCACGCGAATGCTGTCCTGCGCGTACCCGGAGATCAGCCACTGATTGAGGTTGTAGGTTGTGATCCCGTAGCTGATCGGCTGCGAGTAGTTCTGCACGTCCGCCAGCGTCAACTGATCGAACGGCTTCGTCGTCGTATTGAGGAACGTGAACGTGCCGAGCACCGCGAAGCCTGGTTCGTTGCCCTGGCCGCCGGACATGTGCCGCGCGAGGCTGCCGCCGAAACGGACGGTGTGCCTGTCGTGCGACCACGAGAGCGTGTCGGACAACTGCACCTGGCGGCTGAATGTGTCGGTGAGGCGCGACTGGCCGATGGTGAAGGGCACCGACCCCGCGCGCGTGTACGCCGTCGAGAGCGACTGCGCTTCCCAGCGGGTGACCGGATCGCCGTCGAGGAATGCGATCCGCCCTTCGTTGACGAGATGCGATCCCAGGACCGACGTGAGATTCACCTGCCCGGTCACCGATCCCCGCGTGTAGCGGCGCGCGACGTTCGGCGCGCTCGTGCCGCCGACGGCGTCGTTCGGGTTCGTGTCGTAGAACCGATCGAAGTTCACGCGCGCCATCAGCGTCTGGTTGGGTGTGACCTTGTGATCGAGCCGCGCGTCGATCAGGCCCTGGCGATAGTTGCCCGTGTAGGCGAGGTTGCCGTCCGCCGGCAGCAGAAACGCCGGCAACGACGTCGAGAGGAACGTCGTCCGATCCTGGCGCGTGTAGTCGCCGGTCACGAAGAGGAACGTCTTGTCCTTCACGATCGCCGTGCCGAACGAACCGGAGACCTGGCTCAGCGTGTCCGGCACATCCGCCGGGTTGATCGCGGTCAGCGTCGTGGGCGTCACGCACGAGGACGCCGACGGCGCGCAGAAGCCGTCCGTCCCGAACGTCTTCGCCTGCCATCCCGCGGGACGGCCCATGAAGAGTCCTTCGCCGTGCGCTTCGTTGGTGCCGGATTTCGTCACGATGCTCACCGCGGGGCCGGCGGTCCAGCCGAACTCGGCGGTGAACGCGTTCGTCAGCGTCGTCATCTCCTGAACGGCGCCGAGCGGCAGCGTGGACATCATCGTCTGGCGCCCCCAGCCTTCGTCGTTGTTCACGCCGTCGATCGTGAACGTCGTGGTGCGGCGGCTGCCGGCGCCGGTAACGAAATACGTGGCGTTGACGAAGAGGTCGCCGGTGCCTTTCGCGGATCGGAATCCGGAGTTGAGCAGCGGCACCGAGCTGACCTTGCGCCCGAGAATCGGCGTCTCGTCGATGATCGCGCTGTCGAGCGTGCGTCCGAGCTGCGCGTCCGCGCGCACGCCCTCGGCCGTGCCGTACACGGTGACTTCGCTGGTGCCGCCGCTCGCGACGAGCTTCACGCGGACGGTCGCGGTTTCGCCGGCGCGAAGGTCGACATCCCGAATGTCTTCGGTCTTGAAGCCGTCCATCGACACCGTGACCTTGTACGTGCCGGTGATCGGCAGCGCGGACAATGTGGCGGATCCGTTCGTTCCCGACACCGCGTCGCGGACGGAGCCGGTGTTCGCGTTCGCGATCCTGATCTGCGCCGCCGGAACGACCAGCCCGCTCTCGTCGGTGACGGTGACGACGATCGTCGCCGTGTTGGGAGATTGTGCGCGCGCCGGCGCGGCGATGGCGCAGAGCGCGATGAAGAAGAATGTACGCATCATCGGGTCACGACGAAGTCTTTGAAGTAACTGGTGCTGTCGGTCTTCGACCACAACCCGATCTTTCCGGCGACCGGTGCGCGCAGGACCGCATTGTTCGCGGGCGAGAGATCGGGGTTCGGCGGAGCGCCGCCGCGGCCCGGGCCGGGCTCGCTCCCGAGCGTGTAGTCGAGCGCGGGCTTGCCGTCGAGCCAGGCGTGGAAGTCGGCACCGTCCACCGACATCTTCAATTCGTGCCACGTGCTGCGATCGAGCATCCACGTGCCTTCGGGTCCGCGCTTCACGGAGCGCCGGATGCCGTTGTGGAATTCCCACAGCACGACGTTGTTCTCGGTGTCGTTGTAGCGGATGGTGAGCCAGTCGCCGTTCGGCTTGACGTTGAAGAGGATGCCCGAGCAACGGTCCGCGTCGCCGGCGATGGTCTTGAACTTCAGGCTGATCGTGCCGTTCGTGAAGTTGTCGACCGTCTTGAGCACCGCGACCGGGTAGTACGCGAACTGCTTCGCGTTGTCCATCAGCTCTTCGTTGTGCGTGCCGTACAACTTGCGCGCGCTCTCGACGATCAGCTTGCTCGGCGTGTCCTTCGCGGCGACCCACGGGCGGCCGTCGACCATGATCACCTTTTCATTGCTTCCAGGGCCGTCCTGCGCCACGACCCACGAGCCGACGATCGGCTCGAACACGACGGGCGGCCTGCCGACCGTTTCCTTGCTGAGATCGACCTTGACCTCCGCAACCGCCAACAACATCATCAACGCCGACACGACGACGCGTTTCATGCTCGTCTCCTGCGAACGAAAAACAAACCCGCGACGATCGCCGCGGGCCAGATTCCGTAAAACACCGTCGCCGCGCCCTTCGGCGGCACCGCGAGCGGATGCCCGCGGAACTCGTCGTCTTTTTCGACCGGCACCGGCACTCCGGCGATCGAGTAGATCGCCTCGAGCACGCCTTCCGCCGTCGTCATCCGGCTCATCGTCTTGCGATCGCCGAGCTCGTACCAGATCTCGCCGTAGTGCGCGCTCGTCTGTTCGAACAGGCCGATCGACGTGGCCGAGACGTAGTTGACCTGCACTTTCGGCATGACGCGCCGGAGCTTGCCGATCGCGCGGTGCTCGAGGTCGAAGCGCCGCGGATCTTCTGGCGCGAGGTGCGCCTCGATCTGGAGGGGCAGCCGGATCTGGCGCAGCGCCGTCTCGTCCGATTCCGCGAACGAATTCGCGCGGCTCTCCGACGTGTCCCAGCTCGTGTTGACGAACGCGCACGCGAAGATCGCGGCCGCGGCGATCGCGGCGACGGCCACCGACTCGTACACCCGCCGGTGGATCGTCACGCCCAGGCGGATCCAGATGGCGGAGAGCGTCAGGCCGGCGGCGATGAGCGCGAGCGCGACGAGCGTGACGTCGAGCCGCACGAGGCCGTGCTGGAATTCCGCGACCATCGCGGTCGGCGTGTAGCCCGCGGCGCGTTCCCACACACCGCCGTTCACGGCGGCAATGAAGTTGATGATCCACGTGCCGACGGTGACGCTCAGCGTGAGGATCGCCGCGGTTGACGGATGCTCGGTGAGCGACGCCGTCGCGGCCGCGAGCGCGATCGTCAGCCCCGCGTTCAGCAGATGTCCCATCGCGACGGTGGCGACCTCCGGCGGATACACGCTGCCGCCGTAGCTTCGCCACAGGAGAATCGCGGCGAGCGGAGCCGAGAACGCGACGAGCCAGCCGGCGAACAGCACGAGCGCCTTGGCGCCGATGCGCGCGAACGCCGGCATCGGATGCTGCAGTTCCATCTTGAGCGCGCCGCTCTGTTTGTCGCCGGAGACCAAGCGGATGCCAACGAAGGGCAGCAGGAACGCCGCCGCCAGCTCGCACGCGCTGAAGGTCGGCGCCCAGATGCCGATGAGCGGTGAAAACGCCTCGCCGACGCCGGCGGACGTGCCGTTCAGTCCGCTCGCTTCGCCGTACACGCGGACGGCGCTGATGAACGACACGCCGACGAGCGGGCCCATCGCGAGGAGCAGCACCCACCACGCGCGCGACGAGACGAGCTCGCGCCACTCCTTGCTCACCAGCCAGCGGAACGCGGACCTATGTGAGCGCAAGGAAGATGTCCTCGAGATCCGACGAGCGCGCACCGCGCGCCGCCGCGAGCGCCGCCAGTTCGTCGCGCGTGCCTTCGCCGCACGTGCGGCCGCCGCTCAGCAGGACGAAGCGATCGCAGACGCGCGCGGCGTCGCCGATCTGGTGAATCGAGAGCACGAGGGTCCGCCCGGCGTCCGCGAACGCACGCAGCGCCTGCGCGACCTCGCGCGTCTGCCGGAGGTCGAGGCCCTCGAACGGCTCGTCCGCCATCAGCACCGGCTGCGGCATCAGCAGGCCGATCGCGAGGAGCGCGCGTTTGCGCTGGCCTTTCGACAACGTCGCGATCGTCGAGTCGAGGAGCGGCCCGAGGCCGAGGCGCAGCACCACGTCGTCGCGGATCGCGGCGCGGCCGCCGAAGAATCCGATCGCGAAATCGAGCGCCCACGTCACCGTTTGCGTCGGCCAGGGCGTGATGGCGTCGGGTAAGTAAAAAATAGTCGCGATGCGCTCGGCCGGCGTCAGCGGACGATCGCCGCCGAGCAGGACCCCGCCGTCCGCCGGCAGCACGCCGCCCAGGCACTCGAAGAGCGTCGTCTTGCCCGAGCCGTTCGGGCCAATCAGCCCGAGGACCTCGCCGTCGCGGATCGAGAACGAGACGTCGCTCAGCGCGGTCAGGTTGCCGTAGCGCTTGGTGAGATTGGTGACCTGCAGAAACTTCAATCTAACGGGCGGTTTTGATTACTACCAGATGCCGTAGGTGGCTGCCGGCATCACGAAGTCACGAAGAGCACGAAGAACACGAAGCATCCAAATAGTTGTTCTTCGTGTGCTTCGTGTTTCTTCGTGTCTTCGTGAAGAGCGGTCGTTGCTACCGCGCGGCCTCGGTGGTCGTCCTCGGCGGCGCGTTCTTCACGTATTTGTCGAACCAGTTGATCCGTTCCGCCAGGACGTGGAGCAGCGTCTCGCGCGCGGCGTAGCCGTGCGCCTCGAACGGCAGCGTCACGTAGCGGACCGTCGCGCCGAATCCCTTCAACGCCATGTAGAGGCGCTCGGACTGAATCGGGAACGTCCCCGAGTTGTCGTCGGCCTCGCCGTGCATCAGCAGGATCGGATCCTTAATCTGGCTCGCAAACCAGAACGGCGACATCTTCGCGTAGAGATCCGGCACTTCCCAGAACGTGCGGCGCTCGCTCTGGAAGCCGAACGGCGTGAGCGATCGGTTGTACGCGCCGCTCTCCGCGAAGCCCGCGCGGAAGAGGCGCGAGTGCGCGAGCAGGTTCGCCGTCATGAACGCGCCGTAGCTGTGGCCGCCGACGCCGATGTGGTCGCGATCGCCAACGCCCATCTCGACGACCTTGTCGATCGCCGCCTCTGCGCTCGCCACCAGCTGCTCGACGTAGTGATCGTTCGCCGTCTCGCCCGGCCCGACGATCGGCATCGTCGGATTGTCGAGCACGGCGTAGCCGGACAGCAGCAGGAACAGATGCGAGTACCCGTTGACGATCGTGAAGTGGTCCGCCGAGCCGGTGACCTGGCTTGCGGAGTCGGGATCGCCGAACTCGCGCGGATACGCCCACATGATCACGGGCAGCTTGTCGCCCTTCTTGTAGCCGGGCGGCGTGTACAGCGTCGCCGACAGCGTGACGCCGTCCTTGCGCTTGTACGTAATGAGGTGATGCTCGACGCCGCGGAACTGCGGCTGCGGATCGACGAACGACGTCACCGCCTTTTTCGACGATGCCGAGTCGCGGTTGCGGGTGTAGTAGTTCGGCGGCTCCGTCTGCGACTCGTACCGCGTGAGGAAGCGGTTCATGTTGTCGTCGAGCGGCGCCACGACCGTCTCGTACGCGCCGGACGCGGAACGGAAGACGCGCTCCGTCTGCAGCGTCTTCAGATTCAGCCGGTCGAGGAACGGCCGGTCGCCTTCCGGCGACGATCCGGACCCGGTGAGGAAAATGTAGTCGCCCGCCTGCATGATCGGGCCGCCGCCGCCGCCACCACGCCCCCCGCCGCCGCCGCGGCCGTCACCAGAATCGCGGCGCGTCATCGGCGTGCCCGGATTGTCGTACGCGGAATCCTGACGGCGATCCCACAGCTTACGCGGCTCGGCGCCCGGCTCGATGATCCACGTGCGCACGTGCCGCGTCGCGCGGTCGGACTCGCTGAGCAGCGCGACACCCTTGTCGGTGAACGAAATGCCGCCGAATCGCCATTCGGTCTTCGCGATCTCGGTGGGCTGCGCGGTGAACGGCGCCGTCACGGCGACGACCTTGTCGCGGAACGGGACCTTGTTCTTCAAGTCGCCGCCGTCGAGCGCTTCGGTCCAGATGAGCGACGCGGGCTGATCGGCGCGCCAGTGGTACCCGCGCGGGCCCGGCTCGACGCCGGTGAGCGTCGTCCCCTCGCGGCTCGGGCGATCGGCGATCTTCCGCGCGACCGCGCCTTTGCGATCCCAGATCTCGACGTCCTCGGGGAAGCCGTTCATCGGGATCAGGTGCGAGAACGGGCGCTTCACGCTCGTGACGAGGAAGTACGCGTTGTCCGGCGACGGCGAGACGCTCGCGATGATCGCATGGCGCCCCATCGGCGTCTTCGCGCCGGTGGCGATGTTGATCGCGGTGAGCTGGCTCGTGAAGTAGTACTCGAAGAGATCCTCGTCGTGCGCGTCCTTGATCATGTCCTCGTACGTCGCGGCCGGCGAAGGCTTGCCTTCGTTCTCCTGCACGTTCGGCCCGCTCGGCACCGCCGGGGCGACGGGCGCGGGGCCGCGGCCCGTCGGCACGAGATTGCAGACGATCGTGGTGTTGTCCTTCAGCCAGTCGCACGGATCGCCGGTGGTCTCGTTGATGCGATCCGCGCCGGTCACCGCCTTCGCGGCGCCGCTCGCCGTGTCGGCGATCCACAGCTCGATGCCGTTCTCTTTCGTGTTGAGGAAGGAGAGGTGCGCGCCGTCCGGCGAGAACTTGACGTTCGAGAGGTTCGCCTGCGGCGGCACGGCGACCTTCAGCTCGCCGCCGTCGGCGAGCCGCTTCATCGTGATCGCGTAGATAAGCGACGTCCGGTGCGGGCCGTACGTTTTCGGGTTCACGCGCGAGCCGGCGATGCGCAGCACCGGCTGCGCCAGCTCGGCGATGCCCGGCTGGCCGTGGCGGTACGTCAGCGCCAGCGTCGTCTTATTCGGACTGAGCGTCGATCCGGGCAGCGGTTCGACGTTGAACGCATCGACGATTTCCTTCGGCGGAAGGAGGTACTTCGTCGGTGCGTCGGGGCCGGCAGCGGTTCGCGCCGCAACGACCGGCGCAACGAGGATGGCAAGCAGGAGAACGATGCGCCCGCGTCGAGAGGCAAACATAGGCCGCTCCTTTAAATAAGGACGGGATTGTAACCCACCGGCAGCCCGACTGGCGCGTCGCGTGCATCAGCTCCGCCGGAGGGTTATGGTGAAGCTCATCGGTGTGCTGCTGATTGTCTTCGGGCTGGCCGCGCTGGCGGTCGGCGGATTCAGCTACACGAAACGCGAAAAGGTGCTGGATATCGGCCCGCTGCAGGCGACGACCGAGAAACACGAGACTGTGCCGCTCTCGCCGATCCTCGGCGTCACCGCCGTCGTCGCTGGTATCGCGCTCGTGGTCGTCGGCGCGAAACAGCGCGCCTAGACATCTGGTCAATTGGTCATCTGGTTGGTCATCAATTGAATTGACCAATCAACCAGATGACCAGATGCCTAATTGTGTATGGCCGGGGCCGGGCCGAAGATGTCGTCGATCGTGACGACCTTGATCGGCCCCAGATTCATCGCGCGCACGCCCGGCTCGATCTTCTTCAGATCGCCGACCACGACGACGACGAAGCGCGCCGGCTGGATATATTTCTGGGCGACGCGCTGGACGTCTGCCGACGTCACCGCCTGAATGTGCTGCACGTACGTCGAGTAATAGTCGTCCGGCAGGTGATACAGGAGCTGATCTTCGAGCTTCCGGGAAATATCGCCCGTGGTCTCGAAGCCGCCGGGAAAACGCAGCGCGACGTAGTTCTTCGCCCGCGCGAGTTCATCCGCCGGCACCGGCTGCAGGATGGCGTTGAACTCGTTGAAGAATTCCTTCAGCGATTCCGCCGTCTTGTCCGTCTGCACGCCCGCTGACGCCGCGAAGGGGCCCGCCCCGGCGCGCATGTCGAATCCCGACCCGGCCCCGTACGCGTAGCCGTGCTTCTCGCGCAGGTTCATGTTCAGCCGCGAGCTGAACGATCCGCCGAGAATCGTGTTCATCACCTGGATGGGGAAGTAGTCGGGCGTCGAGCGCGGCACGCCGATCCAGCCAATCCTGATCTGCGACTGCGCGGCGTCAGGCTTGTCGATCAGATAGATCTGCCGTGTCGCCGGTTCGGGCGCCGCCGCCAGCGCCGCGTGCGCCACCGCGCCGGCCTGCGTTTTCCAGCCGCCGAAGTTCGACTCCAGCATCGGCATCACGCGATCCGCCGTCACGTCGCCGACCACGAGCAGCGCCGCGTTGGAAGGACGGAACGTCGCGGCGTAGATCGCCCGCAGATCCTCCGGCGTCAGCGCTGCGATGGTCGCGCCGGTGCCGAGCATCGCCGTGCCGTAGCGATGCGTCGGGCCGTAGAGCATGCGCGAGAAGCCGAGCGCCGCAATCGTCGCCGGATCGTCTCGCGCCTGAAGAAGATTCGTCAGCCGCTCGCGCCGCTGGCGCTCGAGTTCGTCTTTCGGAAACGTGGGCCGCATCACTTCATCGGCCATGATCGGCAGCGCGTCGGCGAGACGCGCGACCGGCACGTGCAGCCGCACACCGGCGCCGTCGATGCCCACTCCCGCGCCGAGATCGGCGCCGAGCAGATCGACGGCGTCCGCGATTTCGAGCGCCGACCGCGATCCGGCGCCTTCCTCGAGCATCGCGTTCATCAGGCTCGCGACGCCGAATTTGCCAGCGGGATCGTCGGCGGTGCCGCTGAAGATCTGCAGGTTCACCTGCACGACCGGCACCTTGTGCATCTCCACCGTCCACACCGGCATGCCGTTGGAGAGCTGGCGTTTCTCGATCTTCGGCTGCGCGAGCTCCGACGGCGGTCCGGGCTGCGGCGGGTGCGTGCGGTCGGGGGCTTGCTGCGCCGCCGGAGCCGCCGTCGCGATGACGACGGCCGCGATCAGCGTAAGAGCGTAGCGGCGGAGCGTCACTTTGATCCCTCCGGCATGACGGTCAATTCCACGCGGCGGTCTTTCGGAAGGAACTGCGCGGCCGCGGCCTGGACGTCCGACGCCGACAGCGCGCGGTACCGTCCGAGGTCCTCGTTGAACCAGTCCGGATCGCCGGTCTGGGTGATGTACGCGTTCAGCTGATCGGCCTTGCCGCCGAATCCGCCGGTGCGCTCCATGCGGTTGTAGAACGACGCTTCGATCTGGTTGAAGGATCGCTCCATCTCGTGCTGCGACGGCGATTCGCGCTGCAGCTTCGCGATCTCCTCGTCGATCACCTTCTTCAGTTCGTCCACCGTGTGACCGGGGCGCGGCGTCGCCTCGATCAGGAAATGCGACGAGAGCGCCTGCGAGTTCTGGGCGGCCGACACGTCCTGCGCAATCTGCATGTCGTACACGAGCCGTTTGTAGAGCCGGGAATTCTTTCCGCCGGCGAGGATGTCGGACACGATGTCGAGCGCCGCGTCGGCGGGCGCGAGATGCGGCGGCGTCAGCCACGCCAGCGACAGCCGCGGCAACTGCACCTTGTCCGTCATCGTCTTCTGCTGGACGCCGTGGAGCGCGACGCCGGGAACGGTGATCGGATCGACCGGCGCGCCGGCCTTCACGTCGCCGAACCACTTCTCGACCAGCGCCCGCGCCTTGGCGGTGTCGAGATCACCGGCGACGACGAGGCTCGCGTTCGACGGCGCGTAGTACGTCTTGAAGTACGCCACCACATCGTCGTAGCTCGCGGCCGTGAGATCGGGCATGTAGCCGATGACCGGCCAGTGGTACGGATGGCCTTCGGGATACAACATCTCGCCGAGCGCGATGTCGGCCATGCCGTACGGACGGTTCTCGTAGCTCTGTCGCCGCTCGTTCTTGACGACGTCGCGCTGCGCGTCCACCGTCTGAGGCGTCATCGTGTCGAGCAGGTAGCCCATGCGATCGGATTCGAGGAACAGCGCCAGCTCGAGCGAGCTGGACGGAATGTTGATCCAGTAGTTGGTGCGGTCGTTTTCGGTGGATCCGTTGTTGTCGCCGCCTGCCGCTTCGAGCCATTCGTCGAACTGGCCCGGCTTGACGTGGCCGGAGCCCATGAACATCAGGTGCTCGAAGAGGTGGGCGAAGCCGGTGCGGCCCGTGCGCTCGCGCGCGGAGCCGACGTGATACCACACGTTCACCGTGACCATCGGCACCCGGTGATCCTCGTGGAGGATCACGCGCAGGCCGTTGGGCAGCGTGAACTGTGTGTAGGGGACTTCGATCTTTGCCGTTTGCGCGAAGGCCGGCGTGGCCAGCGCAAGAACCAGAAGGGCTGCTGCGGGCTTCATGCGGTCGATTCTAACTCCGCCCCGCTGTCCGTTTGTGGGATCGCGTTTCTGTGGTGAAATAAGCGCATGCATGCAGCTGCGCCACTGGTCGGCATCATCATGGGGAGCAAGTCGGACTGGGACGCCATGAGCGGGGCGGCCGAGATCCTCACCAAATTCGGGATCGCGCACGAGGCGCGCGTGATGTCGGCCCACCGGACGCCGGCGATCGTGTCCGAGTACGCGTCAGGCGCGATCGATCGCGGGCTTCAGGTGATCATCGCCGGTGCCGGCGGCGCCGCGCACCTCGCCGGCGTCGTCGCCGCGCACACGACCCTGCCGGTGATCGGCGTGCCGATGCAGACCGCGTCGCTCGGCGGGCTCGACTCGCTGCTCTCGACCGTGCAGATGCCGAAGGGCATTCCCGTCGCCACCGTCGCGATCGGCGCGTCGGGCGCCGCGAATGCCGGCCTGCTGGCGGTCGCGATTCTGGCGACGTCGCGTCCGGACGTCCGCGCGAAGCTCGTGGCGTACCGCGAAGAGCTCGCGCAACAGGTCCGCGCCGCGACCTTACCCACAACGTAAAAAGGGGTACGGCCCCTTTTCGCTCGGCTCACTCCCGCGGCGCGAGGTTTGCTTGGCTTTGTCGCATGTCGGGTCTGGGCCGCCGGCTCATCCATGGCGTCGTCGTGGGGCTGCTGGCTGGGTGCGCGCTCGGCCACGCGCGGGCCGCGTCGAATACGCTGGTTCTGCAGCGGTTCCTCGCGCTTCACGACCCGGCGCCCAGCGACTATCGCGCGCTCCGTCATCTCGACGCCCGCAACGATCACTTCGAGTCCAGCGCCTGGATGGATGTCTGGACCGATGCCGACCGTGTAGACGGCTTCCGATATCACGTCGTGTCGACAGGCGGCTCGGAGTACATTCGATCCAAGGTGTTCCTCGCGACGCTCGAGATGGAGCGCAAGATGTGGGCGTCCGGCGAGCCGGATCGCGCCGCCTTCACGCCGGAGAACTACACCTTCGAAGATCGCGGCGAGCGAAGCGACGGGCTGACGGGGTTGTCGGTCACGCCGCGGCGGAAGGATCTGCTGCTGCTCGAAGGGTCGATCTTTCTCAGGCCGGAAGACGGCGAGCTGATGCGGATCGAGGGGCATCTGTCGAAGGCGCCCTCGTTCTGGACGCGGAAAGTGGACATCGTCCGCCGGTATCAGCGGATCGCCGGTGTGCGCATGCCGGTGGCGCTCGAATCCGAGGCGAACGTCCGCATCGCGGGGCCGTCGACGTTTCGGATGAGCTATGAATACGAGGTCGTCAACGGCGAGCGCGTCGGGGCTCCGCAGGTGCGGGCGGCCGCGTCGCCGCGGTGACACTCCTCCCGCCGGCTTCGGATACGATCAAGACACGCCACGTCATCTTCCTCGACTGATCGCGGTCTCCGCGGCTGCCTGCGCGTTGCTCACCGCGCACGCGTCGGCGCGCCAGGCTGCGCCTCAGCAGGTATTGCCTTCTTCATCACCTTCTATCGTCGAGCGGTTTCTCGCGCGGAAGGATCCGCCGCCGTTTCAGTACCGCGCCCTGCGTCATCTTGACGCGAAGAACGACCACTTCGGCGTCGAGGGCTGGATGGACGCGTGGACGGACGTCGATCGGACCGGCGGTTTCCGGTATCAGGTGGTCGCCGAAGGCGGCTCCGGCTACATCCGATCGCACGTCCTGCGGGCGGCGCTCGCGGGCGAGCAGAAGATGTGGACGTCCGGCGACTCGGCGAAGGCCGCGCTGACGCGCGACAACTACGCCTTCGACGAACAGACACGCGCCGCGGACGCGCTCGCGACGCTGGGCGTGACGCCGCTGCGAAAAGACGTCCTGCTCGTCAACGGCTCGGTGTTCGTCAACCAGGAGAACGCGGATCTCGTGCGCGTCGAAGGCCGTCTCTCGAAGACGCCGTCGTTCTGGACGCGCCGCGTCGAGGTCGTGCGCAAGTACGAGCGCATCAACGGCATTCGCGTCCCGGTCGCGATTGAATCAGTCGCGCAGGTGCTGATCGCCGGCCGATCGACGTTCAAGATGACGTACGAGTACGAAGCGATCAACGGCGAGCACGTCGGCACCCCGCAGCCCCGCGTAGCCCATCCTTAGATCCCCTCCAGGCGCTATAATCCGCGCGTCTGGAGGTTCTTATGCGAGTACCGCTTCGGTCCGTCCGGTGGGCCGCCGTCCTTCTCTTCCTCTGCCTCTCCGGCGCCGGCACCGACGCGCGGCAGGCCGGTCCGTCACACAAGAAGCCGATCACGCACGACGTCTACGATTCCTGGAAATCGATCCAGGGCACGAAGCTGTCGCGCGACGGCGTCTGGCTGGCCTACTCGCTGACGCCGCAGGACGGCGACGGCGAGCTCGTCGTCCGCAACCTCAAGACCAACGCGGAACGGCGCGTGCCTCGCGGGCGCGACGCCGTCATTACTGCCGACGAAAAGTTCGCCGTCTTCAACATCGCGCCGATCAGGAAGGATGTCGACGCGGCGCGAAAAGCGAAGAGGTGCCAGGAAGACATGCCGAAGCCCGGCGTGGGCGTCCTGGATCTCGCGAGCGGACGGGTGACGCCGCTCGCCGACCGTGTGAAGAGCTTCCGCGTCTCGGACGAGTCGCCGCGGTTCGTCGTGTACCAGATCGCGCCACCCGAGAATCCAACGCCTGTTGGCGGGTGCGACGAGAGCGCGTCGCGCAAGCGTGAAAAAAGGAAAACTCCCGGAACCGATCTCGTCATCCGCGAGCTGGCCAGCGGTACGCAGGCCACCGTCGCGGAAGTCTCCGACTACGCCGTCAGTCGAGACGGCGTTCATGTTGTCTATGGCGTGTCGTCGAAGCTGCCGGCCAAGGACGGCGCGTTCGCGCGCAATCTTGCCGACGGCACGACGCGGACGCTGATGGCCGGCAACGGCCGCTACAAGGACTTCGCGATCGACGGCAAGGCCACCCAGATGGCCTTCGTGAGCGATCGCGACGACTTCAAGTCGGCGGCTCCGCAATTCAGGCTGTACTACGCGTCCGGCTCCACGCCTGCCGCGGGCGAACTGGCGCTGCCCGCGAACTCGCCCCTGGTCGTCAGCGAGAACGGCCGCGTGGAATTCTCGAAGGACGGCAGCCGCCTGTATTTCGGCACCGCGCCGCCGCCGCGCGAGGAGTCCGACTCCGCGGATCTGATCAAGGTCGACATCTGGAATTACAAGGACGCGGAGCTGCAGCCGATGCAGAAGATCCGCGCCGAGGAAGAGCGGAAGCAGAACTATCGCGCCGTCTTCCACCTCGCCGACAAGCGCTTCGCGCAGCTCGCGGGCCTCGACATGCCCGACATCCGGACGGGCGACAACGCCGCCGGCGGACTCGGCATCTCGAACGTTCCGTATCAGCAGCTCGTGTCCTGGGACGGCAGCTACGACGATTACTACCTGGTGAAGCTGGCCGACGGCAGCCGCCGGAAGATCCTGGACAAGGAGCGTTTCGGCGCGACGCTTTCGCCGGGCGGCGGCTTCGTTCTCTATTTCAGCGCGGACGACGACAACTGGTACGCCGTGCGGACGAGCGACGGGCAGAAATCGAATCTGACCAAAGGGCTCGGCGTGAAGTTCCAGAGCGAGACGCACGACTCGCCGTCGCATCCGACGCCGTATGGCCAGGCGGGGTGGACCGAAGGCGACAAGTCCGTGCTGCTCTACGACCGCTACGACATCTGGGAAGTGCATCCGGACGGCAGCGGCGCGCGCATGATCACGGCCGGTCTCGGCCGGAAGCAGCAGATCGTCTTCCGGCACAGCCGCACTGAAGCGCCCGTGGCCACTGAAGAGGAAGGCGGCATCCAGCGGCGCCAGGCCGAGGAGCCGCCGATCTCGACGACGAGGCCGGTGCTGCTGTCGGCGGTGGACGATCGGACGAAGGCGAGCGGCTTGTATCGCGTGTCGCTGTCAGCCGCGACGGCCGAGCCGACGAAGCTGCTGATGGTGGACAAGGCGCTCGGCGTGCCGATCAAGGCGCGCGACGCGGACGTGTACGTCTTCACGCAGTCGCGTTTCGACGAATTCCCGAATCTCTGGACGTCGAGCGGTTCGTTCGCGGACGCGCGGAAGGTGAGCGACGCGAATCCGCAGCAGGCCGAGTACAACTGGGGCCGCTCCGAGCTGATCGACTACGTGAACGCGGACGGCAAGCACCTTCGCGCGATCCTCACGAAGCCGGAGGATTTCGATCCGTCGAAGAAGTACCCGATGCTCGTCTACATTTACGAGCAGCTCTCGAACAACCTCCACCGGTACGTGGCACCGGCGCCGGGCACCAGCATCAACGTCACCCGGTACGTGAGCAACGGCTACATCATCCTGCAGCCCGACATCGTCTACGAAGTCGGGTATCCCGGGCAGAGCGCGCTCAAGTGCGTGGTGCCGGCGGTGGAGCAGGTGCTGGCGATGGGCTTCGTCGATCCCGCGCGTGTCGGGATCCAGGGACACAGCTGGGGCGGCTATCAGATCACGTACATGATCACGCAGACCAACATCTTCCACGCGGTCGAAGCGGGCGCGTCGGTCTCCGACATGTTCAGCGCGTACGGCGGGATCCGCTGGGGCACCGGCATGTCGCGCGCATTCCAGTACGAGAAGACGCAGAGCCGCATCGGGCCGACGCCCTGGCAGAATCCACTGCTCTACATGGAGAACTCACCGCTCTTCTCGATCGATCGGATCCACACGCCGTACCTGACGATCGCCAACGACGCCGACACCGCGGTGCCGTGGCAGCAGGGCATCGAGTTCTTCTCGGCGATGCGCCGCCTCGGGAAGGAAGCGTACATGTTCGTCTACAACGGCGAGGAGCACGGCCTGCGCCAGCGCGACAACCAGAAGCACTGGACCGTGCACCTGGCCGAGTACTTCGATCACTACTTCAAGGATGGCCCGCTGCCGGAGTGGATGGACAAAGGCGTGCCGTACCTGGAGAAAGGCAAGCGCGACGTGTCGCCGTTCTACAAGAAGGCGACGGACGGGGGCAGGTAGGGCGGGGGCGGAGCACGCTCCGCCCCTACACCTAGTTTCTATCCATCAGCCTCAAGGCGATCGCGAAGAGCAGGAACCCCACCGCGCCGCGCCAGTAGCCGACCGGCGGCAGCAGGTACGGGTGTCCGGTGAACGCGAGCGCCGTGCCGGTCGCAAATGCGATGGCGGCGAGTCCGATCAGCAGCCAGCAGAGATTTCGCATGCCGCACAGACTACGGCGTTCGCGTCACCCGCGCAACGATTAATCAGCAGCCGCCGTAGCCGTAGTACGGATCGCACGGCTCGGGCGTCGTCGGCGCCGCGGAGCCGTTGATGCTGCCGACCATCGAGGTGTGGATCACGCAGTGGAAGTTGCTGGCCGCTCCCTTGAGCGTCGCCGACTTGCTGGCGCCGGGCGCAATCTCGCCGATGTCCGCCGACCCGTCGTCCATCACGAGATGATGCGTCACGGTATCGTTGTTCTTGAACGTGATGGTGCCGCCCTGGCTGACCGTCACCGGGTTCGGCGTGAACGACTGGTTGCCCGCCGAGCCGATGATCGACACGGTAGCCGCGTTCGACGTCGTGTTCGTCGGCGTGGTGCTCGATGGCGCGGAGTAGGAGCTCCCGCCGCAGCTGGTCATCGCGACCACTGCGAGTGCGAGCGCGGCGAGATGTAAAGAAGATCGCATGCTGCTGTTCCTCCAACGGAAAATCGGTGCGTCAGAGGAAAGAGCAAGCGTGATACCAGAGTTAAAGTATTTGGAATCAGCCGTTTACCTATCCAAGTCCTTACCCCGGTCGTAATCGCTTACGCGGAACGTGCAACGTGTGCGACGGTCTTCTCCACGAGCCGCAGGTACGCGCGGATCGTCGCCTCGAGTTGCGGGCCCGGCGTGTCTTCCTCTTTGCAGTGCGACAACCCGTTGGACGACACCGCGAAGAGCATCACGACCGGCATGTGCGGCACCATTTCCGCCGCGTCGTGCAGCGGGCCAGACGGCAGGCGCGGCGCGTCGCCGGTCTCCTCGCGCACCGCGTCCTCGCACAGCGTGAGCAGCGCGGGATCGAACGGCCGCGGATCGATCTTCCAGAGGTCCTTCCAGTCGACGCGGACGTTGTTTTCGCGCGCCGCCCGCTCCGACGCCTCGTGCGCCTCGCGCAGCATCGCCGCGAGGATGCCGGCGTCGAGCGCCCGCTGATCCAGCGAGATCTCGCACACGCCGGGCACGGCCGTCACGATCTTCGGCTCGACGTTGACGATGCCGACGGTGCAGACGACGCCCGCGCCGGGTTTGGAGTGCCGGAGGCCGATCGCGCGGCATTCGAGCGCCGTCTGCGCGGCAGCGAGAAACGCGTCGCGGCGCATCGGAATCGGCGTCGATCCGGAATGCGCCGCCTGGCCCGTGAAGCGGATCATGTGGCGCTCCACCCCGAACGTGCCGAGGACGACGCCGCTGGCCTTCGACATCGATTCGAGCACCGGCCCCTGCTCGATGTGCAGCTCGAGATACGCGCCCGCCTCGATTTTCTTCAGCTCATGGTGCGCGTCGAGCATGCGATCGAGCGAGACGCCGTTTTCGGCGAGCGCGTCCACGAGGGTCGTGCCCTGGCGATCCTTGAGCCCGCGCACTTCTTCGATCCGCAGGCTGCCTGACGCCGCCGACGATCCCAGGAGGCTGCGTCCGAACCGCGCGCCTTCTTCGTCCGCCCAGTCGACGAGCTTCAGCGTCACCGGCGGCTGCGCGCCCGCGTGCATCCGCAGCGCTTCGAGTGCGGCCATCACGCCGAGGCACCCGTCGAGCCACCCGCCGTTCGGCACGGAATCGAGATGGCTGCCGACGATCACCGTCTTCTTCGACGCGCCGGGCAGCGTCACCCAGTTGTTGCCGGCCGGATCGGTTTCGACCGTCAAGCCGAGTTCGCCGACCTTGGTCTTGAACCACGTGCGCGCCTCGCGCCACACCGGACCCCAGGCCAGGCGCTGCGCGCCGTCAGGCGTGGACGTCCGGGCGGCCAGCTCGCGCAAATCCGCGACGACTCGTTTCGCGTCCATGCCGGGAGAGTATATGTCGTGCTTGGGTGCTTAGGTGCTTAGGTGCGTGGGTGCGTGGGTGCTGCGAGAGCCCAAGCACCTCGCACCGAAGCACTCAAGCACGACACGCTCCCGTTTTATTCGCTACGCAACACGATCATGGGATCGACTGCGCTCGCGCGACGGGCGGGGAGGAACGCGGCGCCGACGGCGACCATCACGAGGATCCCCGCGGCGGCCGCGAAGATCGCCGGGTCCGCCGCACCGACGCCGAAGAGGAGGCTCTGGATCAACCGCGTCAACGCGAGCGCGCCGGCAATCCCGATGGCCGCGCCGAACGCGGCGAGCCGCGCGGCCTCGCTCAGCACCATGCCCTGCACGTGCCGCGCGCTGCGCCCAGCGCGAT
>Ga0193726_1001507_pt1 | contig 18201 bp, 16 predicted proteins | sample H2c1metaG_FD_144928 | JGI IMG/M metagenome (GOLD analysis project Ga0193726, IMG submission 144928) | Soil microbial communities from a riparian zone of the East river system, Colorado, United States - H2c1 | ecosystem: Environmental > Terrestrial > Soil > Riparian zone | place: USA: East River... | reverse complement strand
TCCAGTTTGCGCAGGATATCTGTGTCCACGGAATAACTTCCTCCAAAATCAGCGCGGCCTTCCATCAGATCATCAGGCTGGGCCAGACTACAGATTCTTACCTTCAGGCAAAGGCATGGCTTTACTTAACAACATGGCTGATTTGTACGCCGGGGGATACAAGGCGGGCGCTGCCCGGAAACATCGATTAAGGCTTGCGTAACCTCGTTTGCTAACGGGTACGCCATTTGTGCGTCGTATTCATATCCTCGGGGGTTATTGAATGCGAAGATTGCTTTCCAGCCTGTGGGGTGGGTTCGGAACGCGCCGAACCACGGCGGTCGGGCCGCATCCCATTGCCACGTCGATTCGGCCGGACCCGGTTCTCTGGCTAATCCTCTGCGGCGGTCTGCTGGTCACGGCGATCATCCTCGGCACGGCGGTCATGGTCGGTGAGTTCCGCGAACGTGCGCTCAGGAACAGCGAGCGCGAGCTCGAAAATACCGTGCTGCTGCTCACCCGCCATTTCGACCAGCAGTTTGAAGACTCCGTTTTCATTGCAAACAACCTGATCTCCCAGATGCAAATTTCCGACATCGCTTCACCGGAGCTGTTCAGGAGCCAGATGTCGACTCCCGACGCCCACCTGACGCTGCAGTCCAAGACCAGCATTTTGTCCTACATCGGCGACGTCATGATCTATGATGCGCAGGGAGAGCTGATCAATTCATCCGGACCCTGGCCGCTGCCGGCCGTCAACATTGCCGAGCGGGCCTATTTCAAAGCCCTCAAATCGAATCCGCAGTCGACGATGGTGTTGGCCGAACCGGTTCGCAGCTATTTCACCGGCAGCTGGACCACAGTCCTTGCCCATCGGCTGAGCGGGCCGAACGGGGTCTTCCTTGGCGCGATGGCGAGGCGGATCGACCCCGTCCATTTCGAGAAATTCTTCGCATCTGTCGCGCTTGGAACGGGCGCCGCGATTTCCATGTTCCATCGCGATGGAACGCTGCTGGCGCGTCATCCTCACGCCGATTCGATGATCGGGCAAAAGTTCAAAACGGCTCCGCTGATAAGTAAAGTGCTGAACGAGGGCGGCCATCAGACCCTGCGGGTGCGCAGTCCCGTTGACGATCAGGACCGGCTCGGTTCGGCGGCCGAGTTGAGCCAATTCCCAATTGTGGTGGTTGCGACCACGACGGTCTCGGCAGCGCTCGCCGACTGGCGTGCGCAAACCAAGTTCCTGATCACGGGCGCGGTTCTGTCCGCGTTGGCGATCGCCTTCATTCTGTTCCTGATCGTCCGGCAGATGAACCGGCAAAATCAGGACTCGCAGCAGCGGCTGGAAGCGGAAAAGCAGAGGCTCGACACCGCCCTGAACAATATGACGCAGGGCCTCGTGCTGTATGACGCATCGGGACACATTGTCATCTGCAACCAGCGCTACATCGATATGTATAAGCTATCAACAGAGGTCGTAAAGCCGGGTTGCCACTTTCACGACCTTATCCGGCATCGCAAGGCGACCGGATCCTTCGACGGTGATGTTGATGCATTCTGTTCAAACATTGAACGGAACGTTGCACGAGGCGAAGTCACTCACAGCATTCTTCAATCCGCGGGTCGTTCGGTTCTGATCGTCAACAAGCCGCTGGCGCAGGGCGGATGGGTTGCCACCATTGAAGATATTACGGAGCGCCAAAATCTCGAACAGGAACGCGACCGCAATTATGCATTCCTGCATCAGATCATCGATCACATACCGTCCCAGATCACTGTAACAGATGCGCGTGATCGCCGTTACCTCCTGGTCAATCGGGTCGCCGAGGCTCAATTCGGCCTGTCGCGCGCGGCCATCGTCGGCAACACGGCCCGCGATCTGTTTCCGAAGGCGACTGCCGATATAATCGCCGCCGATGATGACAAAGCGCTGCAATCCGCCGACGGCCTGTTCCTGGACGAGCACCCGTGGGAAAGCCAGGGACTGGGTCATCGCTTTATCACGTCAAAGCGCATCGCGATTCAAGATCAGAGCGGCGAGGGCCGGTATATAGTAAACGTCGTCGACGATGTGACCGAACGCCGGCGTGCCAACGAGAAGATCGCGCATCTCGCGCATTACGATGCGTTGACCGATCTGCCGAACCGGGTGCTGTTCCGCGACCAGATCGAGCGCGAACTGCAGAAAACCAGCCGGGGCGAGCAGTTCGCTTTGCTGTATATCGACATCGACGAGTTCAAGGGCATCAACGACTCGCTCGGACATCATGTCGGCGATGAGCTGCTGAAGACCGTGGCCGCCCGCATCAGGAACTGTATCGCAGACACCGACCTTATCGCGCGGCTGGGGGGTGACGAGTTTGCGGTGATTCAGACGGCTGTTGGAAATATCGCCGATGTCGCGCAATTTGTGACACGAATTCATGACGCGATTCGGCAACCCTATCAATGCCTCGGTCACCAGCTCTCGACCGATGCCAGCATCGGCATCGCGCTGGCTCCGCGGGACGGCACCGATCTGGATCAGCTCATCAAGAATGCCGATCTGGCGATGTATGCCGCCAAGGCCGACGGACGCCGAACTCATCGCTTCTTCGAGCCGGCCATGGATGCCAGCGCGAAGGCGCGGCTTACCATGGAGCAGGATCTGCGCCAGGCGCTCGCGGACGGCGGCTTCGAAATCCATTATCAGCCGCTGGTCGATCTTCGTCACAACGAGGTGACCGGCTGCGAAGCCTTGCTGCGCTGGCGCCATCCCGAACGCGGCATGATCTCTCCTGCCGAATTCATCCCGGTGGCGGAAGACACCGGCCTGATCAACGAACTCGGCGAATGGGTGCTGAGAACCGCCTGCGCCGAGGCCGCGAGCTGGCCGGATCATATCCGGATCGCCGTCAACGTGTCGCCGGTTCAGCTGAAATGCCAGACCCTGGCGCTGAAAATCATTGGCGCGCTTGCCGCCTCCGGCCTTCCGGCGAGCCGCCTGGAACTCGAGATCACCGAGGCGGTGCTGATCCGCGACGACGAAGCAGCGCTCACCATCCTGCATCAGCTCCGCGCCATCGGTGTCCGCATCGCGCTGGACGATTTCGGCACCGGCTATTCCTCGCTGAGCTACTTGAAGCGCTTCCCGTTCGACAAGATCAAGATCGACCGCTGCTTCATCAGCGACATCGCGGAAATCGACGGCTCATCTGCCATCGTGCAGGCGGTGGTGAACATCGCCGCCGCGCGCAACATGACGACAACCGCGGAAGGCGTCGAAACGCCCGAGCAACAGGAATTGCTTCGCACGCTGGGTTGCACCGAGATGCAAGGCTACCTGTTCAGCGCCGCGAAGCCTGGTCCGGAAGTGAGGAAGCTGTTCGGCCCGCGGCCTGAGCGAGCGGAGGCAGTGGCTTGATGGATCTGTTGCCGGCGGTCAGTCGCCGCCTCTGATCCGCCACCGCGTTACGCCGCCAGCCGGCCGCGATTGTTCTCGGCGAGTATCGGGCGGATCAGCCTACCGAAGCGCTCGGCCTCCTCGTCGTGCAGATAGCCGGACAGGCAGAACGAATGGCAGCCGGCGTCGATGAATTGCTGCAGGGTGTCAGCGCATTGCGAGGGATTGCCGACGACCGCGATCCCGGCGCCCGGCCGCACGCGGGTGATGCCGGTCCATAGATGCGGCAGCAGGAGATCGCCGTGCTCGCGGGCGAGCTGCTGCACCCGCTGGTTGGCCGCGGAATTGTTGTAGAGCGTCTTCATCTCCTGCTTCTGGCGCTCGGTCGAGTTGCGCACCAATATGTCGGCGGCCTCCCACGCGTCCTTTTCATTTTCCCGGCAGATCACCTGCAGGCGCATGCCAAAGCCGATGGTGTTTTCGCGATCATGCGGCCGTGCCATCGCCCTGATCTCGGCGATGTTGGCCGCGATACGTTCCGGCAGATCGCCCCAGAACAGATGCACGTCGGAATGCTTCGCCGACATTTCCCAGGCTTCGCGCGAGCCGCCGCCGAGATAGAATTTCGGAAACGGCTGCTGCAGCGGCCGCGGCCGGATATGCGCGCCTGACAGCGTGTGAAACTTGCCCTGGAAATTCACCGGGCCGCGGGTGGTCCATAGCGCCTTGAGGATCGAGACCTCCTCTTCCATCAGCGCGTAGCGCTCTTGCTTGGCGTAGCGCACGCCCTCGCCTTCGACCTCGCTTTCGTTCTGGCCGGCGATCAGGTTGATGCAGATGCGGCCGCCCGACATCTGGTCGAAGGTCGAGATCATCTTGGCCAGCAGTACCGGATTGATGTAGCCGGGCCTTGCTGCGATCAGCGGCTTGATCTTCGAGGAGCGGGCCGCCATGAACGCGCCGGTGATCCATGCTTCCCAGCAAACCGAGCCCACCGGGATCAGGAGATATTCGAAGCCCGCCGCCTCCGCCGCCTGCACCACACGGTCGCATAACTCCGGCGATCCCGGCACCTGCGCCTCCATCACGCCATAGGCCGTGGTGTCGCCATGCGTGGGCAGATACCAGCCAAATTCGAGCGGACGCATCGACGATCTCCTGTTAGCGCGGCTTTGGATGACGCTGTTTCCTCGGGACATAGTTTACAGGCTGCACCCCGCCGGGCAATCGGGTAGGCGAAATGCACGCGTTGCCGCTTCCTCTATCGCATGAGCGCGGGGAGCGCTCTCGGTGCCGATCGGCCAGCCGGAAATTGCGCGCCAAAGTCCCGGCCCGGGCTTAAGCTTAGCTGGTCAGAGCGCAGTTCGAAGTCCGACAAGGTCGCGTGGTCGTTCCATTGCCGGCCTGCCGGTGGCGAGGATGGCGGCAATGGCCGAATTACCCTCCGCCTCGAGCGCAACGATGGCCTGCCGGGCCCAAAAGTAAGACGCTTCGAAAATCTCGGTGTGGCGGTCGAAGTCCGTCACATCGATCCCAAGGGGAGACGGTGGCCTCATGACGGTATCGAGCGGCGCGGTCGGCAGAGTATCGTAACGCTGATGCGCCACGAGACTTCGCCACAGCACGTTGACAGCGCTCGGCGCCGCCGGAAGCAGCTTCTTGCGGAACGGCATCAGCATCGCCGCAACCAGCTCGAGCCGTCCCGGCAGCGCGGCATACTCGACGTCGAACATCTCGGCCGCTGGCTCGCCGAAATGCACGACCAGATTGGGGCCGCTCTTGAGTTGATGCATTGACGCGAGCGGAACATTGTCGATCAGGCATCCGTCGACAAGCATCGCGCCCTCTGGCGTGTAGAACGGCGGCAATAGTCCGGGGATCGCGCTCGAGGCACGCACGGCATGCCAGAGCCGTCCCGACCGGATCAATTCAAGATTATGGGTCGAAAGATTGGTTGCGACCGCCGCGAAGGGCCGCCAGCAATCCTCGATCCGGCAGTCGTGGCCATATTGATGGGCCAGCGCTCGATCGAATGCCTTGTGGTCCAGCAGGGCGTAGCGCGGCCAGGTCGGCCGCCGGAAGCTGCGACTCCTGACGAAGATCTCGTGTGTGCCGCGCTCGAGATCCTCGGCCTCGAGATTTTTCGCAAATCCGGCCGCCATGGCCGAGCCGACGCTGGTGCCGACAAAGACATCGAACATCACACCCCGCTCACGAAAGGCCTTGTAGATACCGACATGCGCCGTTCCGAAGCTGCCACCGCCAGCGGCAACGAATCCGATCGCGCGACCGGATAGAAACCGGATCAGACTGTCGATATCAATTTGATCCTCGAGCGCGACATGGTGATGCATGAAGCAGGGTAGCCGGGCAAGCCATGCCGTCGTGCCGCTGACTTCGCCGCTGCGTCGATCATGAATGCGAACGAGGCGCCGCGTTGACACCGGATGAACCTCGCACGCGAAAGCCTCGACCTCCGTCAAGGCTTCGGCGGGCGCATCTCCCCGGCACGCGAACACGACCATGTCGGCCTGGCGGATAGCCTTGCGCGCCCATGCCGAAGCTTCGCGACCGCCGAGGTAAACCACCAGCGGCGCGGCGTGTTCGAGTTTATTGAGCCAGTCGGCGACTTCGGGTGTATCCAGCGTGCGCCCGGGAAACATGGCATTGACGCGGGCGGGATCGACGATCTCGGCATCGGTCGCCGCGAGCCCATCACGCAGTCGGCGATCAAAAGCGCCTGGCAACGGCTCGCGGCCGCCGTCGATCAATGCCACGGTTCGCGCCTTCGGCGACGCGCGAACAGGCGTGATACGCGCGGTCTCCTTGGCGAACCGCCGCGCGAGCGCCGCCAGCAGGGCTTCGACAATGGCTGGAGCGTCCTCCGCAAGGTTCTGGTAGGCCGCGCGCGTCAGCACCAGCACGCTCGTGTCGCGGATGGCAATCACATCGGCGGTGCGCGGGACGTTTGCGAAGAAACCGATTTCGCCTACCAATTCGCCGGCGCGGAGTTCGGCGATAGGTTCGATATCGCCGGTTCTGCGGACGGCGAGCGCACCATGCAACACCATGAACAATGAGTCCGAAGCACCCCCTTGTGCAACGAGCGTTTGCCCGCGCACGAGATCCCGGCGGACCATTGCGCTAAAAGCCTTCAGCCGCTGTTCCGGACTGAGCGTTCTGAACAGCGCGAAGTCTTCCGACAGGTTTCCCCACGCAAATGTCGTGCTCACTCCTTTCATTAGCGAAATCCGGTTCGATTGCACGATGCGATGTTAGCGTTGGGCTGCCTTCACTGCGAGCAGTATCAGGATCGATGCGCCAGCCCGCCGCAGCAACGGCTTTTATGGAAGCGCTGCAACATGAATGGCGAAATCCCGCTGGTTGGCGCCCAAGCGCTACCTTCTGGCGCACCCCGGGACGGCTCAAACGTCTGGCCGTTGCCTTCCAGGCCCTGATCCTCGCTCAAATCAACCCTGGTTTGGCCGTTGCCGACCTCAGACCAATCGGCTAAATGAACCGCAACGCACCCGTAGCCACAAGACCGGTTCAGTTGCCCTCCGAAGGCAAAGGTCACACGTTCGAATCGTGTCGGGTGCGCCATTCCTCGCGATTTTGATTTTAGCCGGGCGCGGGGCCTGGAACCACAGCCACGGTGATCGGACGTTCATGTCCGCGCGTGGGCGCACGGGCGGGCGCCGCCAGTCACGAAAAGGCCGACAACAGCCCCACCACAAACAACGATCATTTCGCTTCTTTCGGGCACGGACCATGACTGGGCGGACACTTGCGAAGAGCGAGATCTCTATATCGCGATGGCGTCGTTCCCCGTCGCTTCAAGAAGTTCCTATTGAAGTTGGAGAGATTGAAATAACCCACCTCGTAACAAATACCTGAGACCGGCTGTTGTGTTTCGGCCAGAAGTCGGCAAGCGCGGCCGATACGTAACTCGGTCAAATAATCCGTGAAGCTACGACCCGCGTTTTTCTGAAAGAAGCGACTGAACGTACTTTCGGTCATGCCGGCCACTTTAGCCACATCGGAAAGTGACAAGTCGGAGGCCATATGGTCACAAATGTAACTGGTACAACGCTGCATGATGTCGAGGGCCGAAGAGTTCAAATCCGGGAAAAACCCCGGAGACGAAAGAATTTTATAGGTGCTAGAGGTTGCCAATAGTTCGAGGAGCTGCAGGAATTGGTTCAATCGATCGAGCCCTCTCGCATCTCCCATCGCCTCAAGCGCATTTGCGCCGATGCGGGCCGTATCTCCGAAAAACAAGATTCCTCTCAGCGCCAGCTCAAAAAATTTCTCCAACGCTCCAATCTCGGGCAGGCAGGTGCTCGCCCTTCTCAGCTTCTGGGGATCGAACTGTACGACGAGGTCTCTGGAGTTGACAGTCTCCCCGGCGCGAACATGAGAGACCCAATTGTGGGGAAGGCCGCCGCCTACAATCGTCAGATGGCCCGGCGAGAATTCGCCAATGTAGTCACCGATGAATACCGTGCCGGTTGACTTGCGGATAAGGTGGATCTCGAACTCCGGGTGAAAATTCCATACAGATCGTGCCCAGGGGTAATCGTCGATCCGCCAGAGGAACGTCTCATTTTCCGCCGTCAGCACTTGCTCAAACCGAGGTCGAGCTTCTCTCGCCCTTCGTTCAACCTTGGCTTTATTGACAGTTCCAGCCATCGCCCCAGAGTTTTCCAGCTTTATGGCAGTCGATTCACTCCAGGGAGCGTATCAGCATGGCCATCCGAAAACAGCGCAAACCTCGATATCGCCGCTTGTTGAGCGGAATCCCTTCTCCTTCAACTCATCCATTGCCCACCATCGACATTGTAGGTTTGCGACACGACATAATCGCTTTCCGAGCTCGCCAGGAAAATAGCGCAACCGATCAGGTCCTCCGGCTTTCCCATTCGACCGTAAGGTACGCCTTCGCCAACACGACGCTTCTTTTCGCCTTTTGGGAGGCCTTCGTATCGAGCAAAAAGGGCATCGACGTGATCCCAATGCTCGCCGTCGACGACACCTGGAGCAATAGCGTTCACATTGATCCTGTGCTTGATGAGGTTCAGCCCCGCTGATTGCGTGAGACTTATTACAGCAGCTTTGGTGGCGCAATACACTGCAACCAACGCCTCGCCGCGCCGACCTGCCTGGCTTGCCATATTGATCATCTTGCCGCCTTTGCCAGCCGCGATCATATGCCGAGCGACAGCTTGCATGGTGAAGAGCACACCGTGCACATTGACACTGAAGAGCCTCTCGTAGCTTGCTGGCGTGATGTCTACGATTGGGGCGAGATCGAACAGAGCGGCGTTGTTGATCAAAATATCGATCTTGCCGGTTTTATCGACAACCATATCGACGCAGGCTTGAATCGAACCGACATCGGCCACGTTCATGCATATCGCGGAGCAAGCTGGTCCAATTTCCGCAGCAGTCCGTTCTGCAGCGCTTAGGTCGATATCCCCGATGACAACAGTGGCGCCTTCCCGGACGTAGGCCTCCGCGAATGCCCGCCCAACGCCACGCGCCCCGCCCGTGATGAGCGCAACTTTATCCTGCAGTCTCATTGTCAGGTTCTTCCTGTCTACCGCAAACGTGGGTTTCAGTGTGCTTCTTGAAGAGGCTGCCCGGCATGCCGGGCAACCCGGGTCTGTGGACGCCGCAGCGTCCAGGTGGAATCAAATTACTTGATGTAGCCGGCCCTGGTCATTTCGCGCATCGCGATGTTCTGGGCAGCCGCGAGAGCGTCATCGACTGAGCTGCTGCCGGCGAGAGCACCCGAGAACTGCTGGCCGACCGCGGTCCCTATGGCCTGGAATTCTGGGATGGCGACGAACTGGATACCGACATATGGGACAGGCTTTACGGTGGGATGGGCCGGATCAGCCGAGTTGATCGACTCCAGGGTGAGCTTGCCGAAAGGCGCGGCCTTCTGATACTCGAGATTCTCGTAGAGCGACTTGCGCGTGCCTGGAGGCACATTGACCCAGCCCTCCTTCGAAGCGACGAGTTCGAGATAATGTTTGCTCGTCGCCCAGGCGATGAATTTCTTCGCTGCTGCGACCTTCTGCGAGCCTGCTGGTACTGCAAGCGACCAGGCCCAGAGCCAGTTGGCGTTCTTTCCGAGACCAGTATTCGGAGCCAGGGCGAAGCCGACTTTGTCGGCGACCTTTGACTCCTTCGGATTGGTCACGAAGGAGGCCGCGACAGTCGCATCGATCCACATTCCGCATTTGCCGGCGTTGAAGAGCGCAAGATTCTCATTGAAACCATTCGAGGAGGCGCCGGGAGGGCCGGCATCGCGCATGAGCTTGACGTAGAAGCTCAAGGCGTTCTTCCATTCCGGCTGATCGAACTGAGGCCTCCATTTCTCATCGAACCATCGTGCGCCAAAGGAGTTTGCTGTCGCCGAAAGGAATGCCATATTCTCACCCCAGCCAGCCTTACCGCGCAGGCAGATGCCGTAGGTCTCTGAGGAGTTGACCGTGACCTTGCGAGCGGCGTCGGCGACGAAGTCCCATGTCGGGCTCTCCGGCATCTTGATGCCGGCTTTATCAAAGAGATCCTTGCGATACATGATCATCGAGGATTCGCCGTAAAACGGCGCAGCATAGAGCTTCCCGTCGAGAGACAGACCTGAGCGGATAGCCGGCAGGAGATCGTCGATGTCGTAGTCGGCGCCGAGATCGTCGAGCGGCACCAGCCAGCCCTTCTTGGCCCAGATCGGAACCTCATAAGTGCCGATCGTGGAGATGTCGTACTGGCCCGACTTGGTGGCGATGTCGGTCGTCACCTTCTGGCGCAGCACGTTCTCTTCAAGGGTGACCCAGTTCAGCGCGATGTCTGGGTTCATCTTGGTGAAATCATCCGTCAGCTTCTGCATGCGGATCATATCGCCGTTGTTGACCGTCGCGATCGTCAGTCTGGTCTCCGCCATGGCGCCGGACATTAAAGCGACGGCTGCAAATGCGCCGAGAGAGCTTGTTGCGAGCAACTTCATGGATTTCCTCCGAAGGTCTTTTGAGTTTTTAAAGACGATTGGGAGGCGTATTCCGACGAGCTATGATCGTCTCGATATGCCCAGCCCTGCCTGAGGTTCGGGTGGGACGACCAACGCGGCTAGAGCCCTAGGTGCAAAAGCTGATACTTTTATGCAGTTGCGTTGACGGAAGAGAGGCGCTTTCTCGGACTTACGCGTTCATTCGTGAGGTTGAACCAAGGACCGCCAATAGCCACTATTTGAGGCGTGACTAGCAAACGTCACGGTTGGGTGGGGCATACGCGACGTGCACTTCAAAAGTCGACAACACGGCTTAGAGACTGAATATCCGGGAAAATGAAATCCGGACGCGGAACGGAAGCGTCGAGCTCGATCTGCCGACGGTTGATCCAGGCGATGGTCAATCCGAGCGGCTTGCCGCCGACGAGATCGGTGAACTGTGATTGTCCGGCGTGCAGGATTTCGTCCCTGGCGCAACCTGCATTTTCGATCAGGTAGCGAAACAGCGTGCCGTCGGGCTTGTAGCCTTTCGCTCGCTCCGCCGTGCACACCAGGTCGAAGTTTCGCTGCAACGGCGTCAGCGCCAACAGATCATCGTCGATGTTGGACACTACCGCGAGCCTGCAGCCGCGTGACAGTCGATCCAGCGTGCGGACGACATCGTCGTAGAGAAAGAAGCGCGGAAAGGCCTCGAAGTAGCGATCAATCAAGCGGCTGTCGCCCACAACTTGAAAATGAGCGAACGTTTCGGCAAGCGAGAGTTCACAAATCTCCCGATACGGCCGGTAGGCACCCCAATAGTGCGCGATGTTTCGATGCTCCCAATGTTCCCAGAACGACTTGACGTCAACATGACGCGCGCCGGCGTCGGCCAGGATGCGTTCGAAGGCACTGTAGGAGCTGTCGCGCACACTGATCAATGTACCGAAAACGTCGAACGACATCAGCTTCGGCCGCAGTGCAGGGTGCGCATCGTGGTCCATCAATCCAATTCCTGCTGACAGTTTGTTTCAAAAATAGGGGCACGTTGCCGTGCGTGAACCCTTCGGCGCGGTTATGGGTATTTTCCGCTGCCGCTGGCGGTCAGGCCTTGGCGGAAATCTCGGTGCCAGTCACCAGAACGACATCGCCGTCGAGAATGGGCTTTGCAATGCCGAAGAAACCGGCCACGACCCGCGAATTGTTGTGGGCGTCCATGGCGGCCTGATCGAGGAACCTCTCATAAGTAGTGAAGACGCTGGGGTTGGTCTGGTCCTGCGAAACGAAGAAGCCGATCGTGTTGGGCTCGTTGCTGCGGACATTTTCGGCGACCTCCAGCAGGGCGCGGTGCATGGTGTCTTCGTGCCCCTTTTTGGCGCGGATGACGGCGGTGATGGTCAGCATGACAGAGCCTTTCGATGATGAACTTTCGTGAGACGGATTTTGACGCCGTAACCGATCGACGATCCGGCATCATGGAGCGGCCCGGCGGGTGCTCATGTTAGCGCGCGTCGGGCGATGCCCGCAACTCGGACCGAGTCGCAGCGCGGTCCCGGCGGGTGCAGGGCGTTTAGAGGGCGAGCAGTTGCCCGGCCTGTGCAGCTTCCACTTGCAGTAGGTATCGGTATTGGCCGACAATGGAGACTGAACGAAGCCCGGCAAAATCGAGGCTGCGGCCCGTTCTCGAAGCGAACTGGAGCCAGAGTCAGATTCGACAAGCCACGTGGTGGGCAAGGAGAGCGACGATGAATGGTAACCTATCCCTTGCGGAGCTCGACGATCGCATCGCGATCCTGCGAGACAACCTTCGGCAGCTTGTCGAGCAAGCGGCGGCGGCATCCGGCAGCCAAAACGAAGAGAGGATCGCGGACCGCATCACGCAACAGACCGAGGAACTCGATAAGCTCATTCTGGAGCGCGATAGCCGTGCAAAGAAATAATCCGATCTGACAGGCCATGGTTGATCATCGATCGCGGATGCGTGGCGCGCGGCGAGCAAGCGTGAGGCTGCTGCGCGGCGCTTCTTTCGAGCGAACGGTGTGAGATCCGCTGGACCGCGGCGCTCCCGATAAACTTATGGCGTGCGCGCCACTCGAATATACCATCGCCTCGGTCTAATTCCTCCGTTTGGAGGACGACATCCAAAATTCAATTGTTCAGGATGGTCAACGCGCCAGGACGGCCGAGCCGTACCACCACCGCATGAACTCAGGGCCAGCGCTCAGTCTTTAGACGAAGAATTTGAGGGCGCATCACCATGACCGTTCAAGATCTTCCGAGCAAGGTGTCGACGCCCGAGTTCGAAGAACGTTCAGTGCCAGCCTGCATCGCGGTGATCTGCGCGTTTGCTGCGACGGGTACATTGGCGACCAATATTTTTCTGCCGTCGCTTCCGTCGATGGCGGCGACGCTCCAGGTATCGAGCGCGGCCGTAACGTCCGCCATCACGGTTTATCTGGCGATTTTTGCCGTCGGACAATTGGTCGTCGGTCCATTGTCGGATCGGTTCGGCCGACGGCCGGTAATCCTGATCGGACTGAGCCTTTTTGTCGCCGGCACGATCGGTTGCGCGTTTGCCCGCGATCTTCCGGATCTGCTAATCGGCCGGTCCATCCAGGCCTCCGGCGGATGCGCGGCTTTGGTGCTGTCACGTGCCATCGCGCGCGATCTGTTCGACCGACAGCTAACGCGAGTCATGGCGGCGATAACGGTCGCGACGGCAGCCGCGCCCGGTTTCTCACCGCTGCTGGGCGGCGCACTCGATCATTTCCTGGGCTGGCGGTCGGAATTTATCTTTGTCGCGATTTTCGCGGTCTGCACGGTGACGGCCTATGTATCGTTCGTGGGCGAAACCATTCGATCCGCCCGCAGTTCCATGAATCCACTGACGATCGCAGGCTCCTATCTCGCCTTGATCCGGGATATCAGGTTTGTCATGCCGGCCAGGACCGCGGGTCTTCTCATGGTCGGCCTGTTCGCCATTTTCTCGAGCGCGCCGCGCCTGCTTATTGAAAGTTTTGGGTTCTCCCCGATCACGCTTGGCCTGTTGTTCGCGGCCATCGTTTTCGTGGTGTTTGCGGCCTGCATGCTGGCGACGAGATTATCGGCGCGGCTCGGTCTCCACCGTGCCACCGTGATTGGCCTTGCAATTGCCGCCATCGGGGGTGCCACGCTGCTGCTCGCCGGGCTGGTTGCGAAGGGTTCATTGCTGCCCTTTATTACCGCAACCGCGATCTTCCTGCTCGGATTAGGCATTGCGAGCCCGCTGTCGAGCGCTGCGGCGCTATCGCCATTCGGCAACAAGGCTGGCGTTGCGGCCGCCCTGCTCGGCTTCGCGCAAATGGCCGGCGGGGCGCTGGGCACATGGCTGGCGGCGGCCATCTCCAGCGATCCGGCGCTGGGGCTCGGAATCGTGGCGTCGCTGGCATCCCCGCTCGCACTGATCCTTTGCTGGCTCGCCGGACGACCGTCGGGGGTCGGACCGGCCGCCCGAGCGTAGGCGGCGTCAGGCCTTCACGAGACTCTCGAAACCGCCAAAGATCATCCGCTTGGCGTCGAACGGCAGCGACTTGATATCCATCATGTCGGCCAGCCGTTTGTCGGCCATCACCTTGGCGTTGACGCGATCGCGTTGCGCGCGCGACTTGTAGGTGATCCAGGAAAAGATCACGGTCTCGCCGGGCTTGAGCTTGACGCTGCGCGGGAACGAGGTGCGCTTCCCGACCTGGACGTCGTCGGCGACCCATTCGCGATATTCCAGCGCGCCGTGCTCGCGCCAGACCTTGCCCGCCTTCTTCGCCAAACTGCGGTAAGCCTCCAGATTTTTCTTTGGAACAGCGACGATAAATCCATCGACATAAGGCATAAGCATTCCTCCCGTTATGCCTCAGTGTCGCGCGCGATTATGGATTATGTCTGGCAGCAGGCGGCGTGCCCGGTGCGGGCTGATACCGGTCGCGCAGCCGCAGCCAGTCCATCGGGTACGGCAAGCCCTCCTCGTGGCGGCCCATCGGCGTCAGATCGAGATAATGATAGGCGGCATTCATCATGTCGAGGCCGCGCGCGAAACACGAATAGGTGTGGAAGATGTTACCGGCCTCGTCGCGGAAAAACACGCTGATGCCGGGCGCATCTTCGATGCTGAAGCCTGAGGTGCCGAAATTGTAGGCCTTGTCACCTGATTTGAGCTGTTCCGGCGTGAACGAAACCCCGTAATCGTAATTGAAATCGTCATCCGCCGACGATAGCCAGTCGAAGGTCCAGCCCATGCGCGCCTTGAACGCGTCAAGCTTTTGCAAGGGTGCGCGCGAGATCGCCACCAGCGTGGTGTCGCGCGCCGCGAGATGAGGGATCATGCGCTCGAACCCGTCGGCCCAGAACGAGCAGCTCTTGCAGCCTTCACTCCAGTCGGGCGCGAACATGAAATGCTGCACCACCAGCTGGCTGCGGCCGGCGAACAGATCGGCCAGGGTCTGCTTGCCGTTCGGTCCGTCGAACCAATAGGCCTTGTCGACCTTGACCCACGGCAACGCGCGGCGCTCCGCACTGAGCCGGTCGCGAGCGCGGGTGTATTCCTTCTCGTGGGCCAGATGGGCTTTGCGCGCGGCGATCCATTCCTCGCGCGAGACGATGTTGTGTGGCTGCATGACCGGCTCCTCCGCTGGATGGGTTTCAGGCGATAAGTCTTTCAAGCTTGTCGAGCGACCCCAGCCATCCGCGCTCATGGCCATCGCGGGCGGCCTGATCGAACAGTTGCTCGTGGTGCAGCGTCAGCAGCGTGCCGTCGCCGTCGGGTTTCAGCATCACCATGACCAGCGATTCGCGTTCCGGCGTCGAATGCCAGGCCCAGCTGAACACCAGTTTTTCGTTCGGCACCACTTCGCGATAGATGCCGCCGACTTCGTAATACTCGTCGTCAGTGGAGAAGCTGACACGGTAATGGCCGCCGACCCGCGCCTCGATCTCCGCCTGGAACGAACCAGGCTTGGCGTCCGAGCGTCCGAACCATCGGATTATTTTTTGCGGGTCGGTCCACGCGGCGTAGACTTTGGCCGGCGCGACATTGAGACGACGTTTGAAGGTGAGGCTCGGTCTTCCGACGAGACCGGCGTCGCCGGCAACGCTTGATTTGGGTGCCATTCATCGTCCTCCACGAAAGCAGCAAGGCGATCGAGATTTTCGGACCAGAAGCCCTCGTAGTGGCTGAGCCAGTCCATCGCCTGCTGCATCGGTTTTGCGGTCAACCGGCAGGCTACGATACGGCCGGTTTTCGCACGCACGATCAGGCCTGCGTCCGACAGCACGTCGAGATGCTTCATGATCGCCGGCAACGACATCGCGAATGGCTGCGCCAATTCGCTCACCGAAATGCCGTCTTGCTTGCCGAGCCGCGCCAGCAGCGCGCGCCGCGTCGGGTCTGCAAGTGCCGCAAAGGTGCGGTCCAGAGCGTGGTCTTGATACTTAACCATATGGTTTAGTATAGACGCAACCGTATATAAGAGTCAAGCCGCCCGCTGACGCGTTCCCGTCGTCACAATTTGGATACAACCGGCCGCCGTGCCGGCGCATTGCCGCGGGGGGATGGATACGGTGCAGCGCCCAGCGCAAAGCATGAATTCCGTCGGACACGCCGACGGAATTGCTTGATGCTTGCAGAGAGGCTTCAGTAGTAGCCCCGATCAGGCCGTCCGCGCCGCGGTTGGCCAAACGCAACGCGAGGATTGACGTTGCAATAGAGGCCTCGCCCGGATGCGGACGCCATACATTGACCATAAGATGTGTAAGAGCAGTCGCCGGGAATGCCGACACCCCTGCCCTGGACACAATAGGGATAATCGACCGCCGCTGCAGGACCGGAGCCGGCTATCGTGGCGGCACCGGCTGCCGCCAAAACCAACGTCACTAACATTGTGTTGCGCATGAATTCACCTCCTGCGTATTAGTGCAGCCTGCGTCGCCGCAGGTTCAAACGATCCCTTCTGACCAAGATTCGGGCCGTGCCTATTCGACGTGCACACCAGCGGCTTTGACCACCTTCTCCCATTTCTCGGTTTCGGCCACGATCATCGCGCCAAAGGCGTCCGGCGTGCCGATCAGCGGCTCGCCGCCGAGGTCGATCAGGCGGGCCTTGATCGCCGCTTCAGCCAGCACCGCGTTGATCTCTTGGTTGAGCTTCGCGATGATCTCCTTTGGCGTGTTCTTCGGCGCGCCCATGCCGAACAGCGCGCTCGCCTCGTAGCCCGGAACGGTATCGGCGACGGTCGGCACGTCAGGCAGTTGCGAAGACCTCGTCGTGGTCGTCACCGCCAGCGCGCGCAACGAACCGGCGCGGACATGCTGGATGATGGAGGGCATGTTGTCGAAGATCAGCTGCACCTGGCCGCCGAGCATGTCGGTGATCGCGGGCGCGGCGCCCCGGTACGGGACGTGCTGCATCTTGGTGCCCGACATCATCATGAACATCTCACCGGACAGATGCACCGAGGTGCCGTTGCCCGATGACGCCATGTTCACCTTGCCCGGATTAGCTTTCACATAGGCGATGAACTCGGCGACCGTTTTCGCTGGCACGTCATTGCTGACCGTCATCACATTCGGCACGCGATTGAACGCCGCGACCGGCGCTATGTCGCGAACGACGTTGAATTTCAGGTTGGTGTAGAGCGTGGCATTGATGTAGTTCGCAGGGTTCACCAGCAGCAACGTGTAACCATCGGGTTCGGCATTGATCACCGCTTCGGTGGCGATGTTGTTGCCGGCGCCGGGCTTGTTCTCGATCACGAATTGCTGGCCGAGTTTCTCCGACAGCCGCTGTCCGATCAGCCGCGCGATGATATCGGTCGCTCCACCCGGAGGATATCCGACAACCCAGCGCACCGGCCGGGTCGGATAATCCAGCGCCGCGGCGCTGCCGATCGAAGCGATTGCCGAAATGCCGATTGCGATCAGACAAATCGCGGTGCGACGTGACGCCATACATTATTCTCCCTGAAGCCCGGCTCTGAGGTCCGGTTTCATCTGTTGAATTGACAACGGCCCGCGTTGTAACAAACAAAGCCTGACACGGCCAGTGCGGCACATGCGCTTGGACCGAGACAAAAGGATAATCCATGGCTGTCAAAGTTAACGCGCTCGATCATATCGTCATCAATGTCGCCGACGTGGCGCGCTCCGTGCAATGGTACCAAAAACTCCTCGGCATGGAGATCAGGGTGTTCGATCCGGGCCCGGGCAAGACGCCCCGGACGTCGCTGATGTTCGGTAACCAGAAAATCAATGTGCGGCCGCGCGATGCCGACAAGGTCGAGTGGTTCACGGCGGACCATGAAACCGCCGGCAGCGACGATCTGTGCTTTCTCACCACCAGCACGCCGGAACAGGTGGTGGCGCATCTGAAGGCCTGCGGCGTGGCCATCGAGGAAGGCCCGGTCAAGAAACAGGGCGCCCGCGGCACGCTGCGGTCGGTCTATTGCCGGGATCCCGACGGCAGCCTGATCGAGATTTCATCGTATGAGGATGGAAGCACATCTTGATGCATGTGACGGAAAGCCGATGCGGACTCTTTCGTCGTCCCGGCGAAGGTCGGGACCCATAACCACCGGCGCTTGTGGTTACGGAAGGTATCGACCAACGTGCCAAACACAAATGGCACGGCGTATGGGTCCCGGCGTTCGCCGGGACGACGCAAGATGATTGCCAATTGTCAAACAGCAGACGCACGTTTACGACCTCGCCGCGCCATGCGCCCGAGGCGTTGCTGAATCTTCCGCCCAAAGAGGGCGTGGGGAACGCCGGATGCCCGTGGCACCCGCGGCCTCGTGTGCACTTGGTAGTGGTAGAACGCACA
>Ga0193726_1001506_pt1 | contig 18208 bp, 17 predicted proteins | sample H2c1metaG_FD_144928 | JGI IMG/M metagenome (GOLD analysis project Ga0193726, IMG submission 144928) | Soil microbial communities from a riparian zone of the East river system, Colorado, United States - H2c1 | ecosystem: Environmental > Terrestrial > Soil > Riparian zone | place: USA: East River... | reverse complement strand
CATCGGCGGCGGACTCGTGCCGTCGGCCAACGTCGCCGGCCAGGCGGGCGCGATGGACCCCGCGCAGGCGGCGATGGCGGCGGCAACGCCCAGCGGCTCGACGGCGCCGATGCAGACGTTCCGGGTCACGCGCGTGAAGACCGTCGCCGGCACCTGCCCCGAAAAATAAAAGGGGTACGGCCCCTTTTTCAGCGCGGGTCGAACGCCAGCAGTGTGTCGACGATCAGGTTCGCGGCCTCGACGAAGAACGCGCGCGGAATCTTGTCGGCGGTGTCGGTGGGCCGGTGATAGTCGGGGTGATCCTCGACGCCGAAGTACAGGAACGGAATGCCCGCGTCGTGGAACGGCCCCTGATCCGACGCGCGCGTCCAGTTGTCTTTCTCCATCGTGCCCGTCGACGTCGTCGGCGCGTCGTGGCCGAACAGCAGCTTCAGCTGGCGGTCTTTCGCGAGCGCGACGAGCGGCGGCTTCAGGTCCGGCGTGAAGAACGTCCCCGCCACGTAGAGCTCGTTCTTGTCGCCGCGCGCCACCATGTCCAGGTTCACGTCGAGCGCGATCTCGTTCAGCGGCACGGGCGGATGCGCGACGAAGAATGCGGATCCGCGCAGCCCTTCCTCTTCCCCGTCGAATGCGATGAACAGGATCGACCGGTGCGGCCGATGGTGCGAGAAGTACTCGGCCGCCGCCAGCATCGCCGCTACGCCCGACGCGTCGTCGTCGGCTCCCGGGTACACGCGGTCGCCGCGGATACCGAGGTGATCGTAGTGCGCCGACAGCACCGTGAAATGAGTTGGATCCGCCGATCCGGCGATGACGGCGACCAGGTTCTTCGCGTCGGGAAATTTCTCGCCGAAGCTGAAGGGCTGCTCGTACACGGCGCCGGATGCGCCGGGGACGATCGGCGCGAGCCCAAGCGCGCGGAAGCGCGCGAGGATGAATTCCTGGGCTTTGTGATTGCCGGCCGAACCGGTCAGACGTCCTTCGAAGGCCGGCTGCGACAGCGTACGGACGTCGTCCATCAGGCGATCGGCATCGACGCGCGCGGGAGCCTGCGCACCGGCGACAAGGGCGAAGGCAACGACGGAGGCGAGGACGCCGCTCCTCAATGTGGCTTCTTGACCGCCGGTGTCTTGCTGGGAACGAGCTCGCGGATGCGCTGCCGGCGCAGCATCTTGCGTTTACGGTCTTTCTGGTAGCGGGCCTTGTCGCCGTTTCGTGAGGACATGATGCAAGCATACATCCCGCGGCCCGGCAGTAGGCGGCGAGGGCCGAGTGATAGATGCTATTCCGGTGAAACGGACGTGCGGCCGCAGTCGTCGCAGCGAAGATACAGCACAGGGAGCGCTTCCGAGCGGCCGATCACCTTGGCGCCCGGGACGCCACAACGGGGACAGATAATGCCTGCAGCAGGACGTTTAGCCATGGGGGATCTCCTTACAAGGGCTTAGACTCCGGATCGGCCCCAAAAGATTCACCGGAGGCCGGCGCCCGCCGGCCGAGTTCGGCCATCACTTTCCTGACCCACCGCAATTCCACGCGCAACTGTTGAATCGTGAGGGTCAGCATCCAGATCGCCTCGTGAAACGGATGGCCCACTTCGCGCCGGACGTCGCGTAAAACCGCCTGCTCGCGCGCGATCTCGGCTTCGAGAAACAGGCGCCGGCGCTCGAGCTGCTGCTCGGCGACACCCGGCCGGGCGCGCCACGACAGCGCCATCCAGGTGAGAAACGGCGGCTGATCCCGGCGGGTCGTCCAGGCGACCGCTTCGAGCGCGTCGGCCAGCGCCTGCGTGCCCGCGGCCGTGGTCGCCAGGACGCGGCGTTCCGGACCACCGCTCGGCTCGTCCGCGCCGGCCGCGCGCACCAGCCGCATCCGCAGCAGCTTCTCGAGGGAGTAATACACCTGCGGCCTCGAGATGCCGGCCCAGTCGCGCACCTGCCGCCGCTCGAGCTCGGCGTTCGCTTCGTAGCCGTGCATCGGGCGCTCGCTCAGGAGGCTCAGGAGCACGAGGTCCGGGGCCGTCAGCTCCCGGGATCGGGGACGTGTTGCCGCTCTTGACACGCTCATAGGAAACTAGTCTAATTAAGACTATTGGAGGATATCACATCATGACCGTGGATGGACGCATCGATTACGTCGAGTTCCCCGCCACAGACATCGCGAAGACCCGCTCGTTCTACCAGGGACTGTTCGGCTGGACGTTCGAGGACTACGGGCCCGACTACACGAGCTTCGGCGACGGGCGCCTCGCGGGCGGCTTCGCGAAACGGGACCGCGCGGAGGCCGGCGCCCCGCTCATCGTCCTCTACGCCGCAGATCTCGAGGGGTTCGAAGCCAAGGTCCGCGCCGCCGGCGGCGCGATCGTGAAGCCGATCTTTTCGTTTCCCGGCGGACGCCGCTTTCACTTCACCGATCCCAACGGGAACGAGCTGTCAATCTGGTCGGATAAATAGAGGTGTATGAGGTGTAGGGGCCGAGCTTGCTCGGCCCTTCAGTGCGGGTCGCACAGCTGCCGCACGACGGTGATGATCTCGGGAAAGCTGACCGGCTTCTTGAACGACGCCGCGGCCTCCAGTTCCGGAACGCGGTCGCCTTCCGCGCCCGAAAGCACGATGACGGGGATCCCGGCGATGCCGGGATCCGCCTTCTGCTCTTTCCGGAACGCCCACCCGTCCATCACGGGCATGCGGAGGTCCAGCAGAATCACGCGCGCGTGGCCGCCGCCCCGCAGATAGTCGAGCGCTTCCTGGCCGTTCGCGGCGATCACCGGCGTGAAGCCCTCCAGCGACAGGAACTTCGTCATCACGCGCTGAAGGCCCGGGTCGTCGTCGACGAACAGAATTGTTTCGGGCATCTCATCGCGTATTGTACGGCCGCACGTCGTCATCCAGCGTCCCGTGCGCACGCGACGAGCGGTCCTGAGATCGGGCGGCTGAGGTGTCCTCGGAAGTGAGCGATTGCACCCCAGCCGGCGGCTGGAGGTATCGAAACAGGCCTGAATATAAAGATTTCATCTGGCAAGGGGGTTGCGATATGTCCAGGTGGAGGCGGGCCATGAATCTCAGGAAAATGTTCACCTCGGTTGCAGTCGCGACGGTGATCGCGTTGGGAACGGCGGGAGCCGCCAGCGCGCAGCATCGCGAACGCGATCGTTCGCAGGATAACCGGCGCGAGAGCGCGCGGCCGGAAACGGCGCAGCCGCAGCGACGCAGTGAGCCACAGGCCGCCCCGAGACAGCAGGCGGCGCCGAGACAGCAGCAGCAGGCGCCGAGAACGTTCACGCAGGCGCCGCGTCAGGTGCAGCCGGAAGTGCGCCGCGACGATCGCAGCCGCAGCTTCGACAACCGCGGATCCGACAATCGCCGGTTCGACAATCGCAGCTTCGATAATCGCCGCTCCGACAATCGAACCTTCGACAACCGCCGGTTCGACAATCGCGGCTTCGACAATCGCCGGTTCAGCGCGCCGATCGTCCGCGGACGTTCTTACAGCCCGCGGATCATCGTGCCGCGCATCTACCGTCCGGGCTTCAGCCTCGGCTTCGGCCTGTTCTTCGGCCGGCCGCTGCCCTACCGCTACTCGTATCCGGCATACGGATACGGGTACAGCAGGCCGGCGGTGGCGTACGGCGCGATCAGCTTCCAGCTGAATCCGGGTAACGCCGGGGTGTACGTGGACGGCAACTACATGGGCCAGGCGATCGACTTCTGCGATGCGACGCGTCCGCTGAGCCTCACGGCCGGCACGCACCGCATCGAGCTCGACGCGGAAGGGTTCGAGCCGGTGGCATTCGACGTGAGCGTGCAGCCGGGCCAGTTGCTCCCGTATCAGGGCAGCCTGCAGCCAGCCTACTGACGACACGACTTCCTCCATTCACCCGGCGTCCCGCGTCAAGCGGGCGCCGGGCTTTTTTTGTCCACGAGTATACTTACCGTGTTTTGCTGCGGGATCTTCCTCCCCGGGCGCGTTGGTACACCCTCTCGGTGATCGCGGCAGGCGGGCTGGCATTTGCCGTCCTGGTGCCGCGCGCGACCTTCTTTCCCCTGCTTCCGCTCGTCGTGCTCGTGCTCCTCTCGTCGCTGACGTCGGCGTTCAAGGTCCATTTTCCGATCGCCAGCGGCGTCAACATGTCGGTCTCGTACGTCGTCGACATTGCGTCGCTGATCCTGCGGGGTCCGCACGCGTCGATGATCGTCGGCGCCGCCAGCGGGTGGAGCCAGACGACCTTCAACGCGCGGCGGAAGAATGCGCCCTACCGCACGCTGTTCAACATGGCGTGCCTCGCGCTGACGGTGGAAGCGTCCGGCCAGGTCTACCAGCGGCTCGGCGGCACGCCGAACGCCGACGTCTCGACGCTCGCGCTGCCGCTCGCGGCGATGGCGCTCACCTACTTTTTCGCCAACACGATACTGATCGCGACCGCCGTGGCGCTCAGCACGAACCAGAGCCTCTGGCGGATCTGGAAATCGGATTTCGCGTCGAGCGCGCCGAGCTATCTCCTCGGCGCGGTGTCGGCCGCCGCCGTCATCGCCGTCACGGAGAGCTCCGGCTACTGGCTGACGCTCGTGCTGACCGCCGCGCCGCTCTACCTCACCTACAAGCTGTACCGCACCGGGCGGGAAAGCGTGGCACGGCAGGGCGCGATTCTCGAGGCCGCCCACGACGCGATCATGACGCTCGATCCGCACCTGAACATCCGCGAGTTCAATCCCGCCGCCGAGCAGATGTTCGGCACGCCGCGGCTGAACATCGTCGGGCGCAGCATCGAGATGCTGCTGCCGCCGGCCGAGCGGCAGCCGCAGCGCCACGCGCTCGGGCAGTACATGAGGACCGGCGAAGGGCCGCTCGCGCGCCGCCAGCTCGAGCTCACCGGGCTGCGATCCGACGGTACGGAGTTCCCGATCGAAGTCACCGTGGTCCGCATCGGCGCCGACGCGCGGCCCGAGATGACGGTCTTCGTGCGCGACATCACCGAGCGCCGCGCGCTCGAGGAACAGCTGCGCCAGTCGCAGAAGCTCGAAGCGATCGGCCGTCTCGCCGGCGGCGTCGCGCACGACTTCAACAACATCCTCATGAGCATCATGGGATCGGCGGACCTGCTGCTGATGGAGCTCGGGGCCGCCGATTCCGCGCGCGACGAGGCGACCGAGATCAAGCAGGCCGTGCAGCGCGGCGCCGGACTGACGCGGCAGCTGCTCGCCTTCAGCCGGCGTCAGGCCACGCGCCAGCAGCTCTTCATGCTCGGCGACGTGGTCAGCGGCATGGAGACGATGCTGCGACGCCTGATGGGGCCGGAGATCGAGTTCGAGATCACCCGCGACGATTCGCCGGCGATGGTGATGGCCGACCCGGCGCAGATCGAGCAGGTGCTGCTGAACCTCGTCGTCAACGCGCGCGACGCGATGCCGCAGGGTGGCCGCCTCTCCGTGCGCGTCGAGGACGTGGAGCTCGACGAAGCCGCGGCGACGGCGCACGTGGAAGGACACACGGGGCGCTACGCGCGGTTGAGCGTCAGCGACACCGGCACCGGCATCGACGAGCAGACGCGCGTGAAGCTGTTCGAGCCGTTCTTCACGACGAAGGAGCAGGGCAAAGGCACGGGCCTTGGCCTGTCGATCGTGTACGGCATCGTGAAGCAGAGCCTCGGCTACGTCACTGTCGTGAGCGAGCCCGGGAAAGGCGCGACGTTCCTGATCTATCTACCGGTCGCGATGGCGGCTGAGCCCTCACCGGTTTAGCTTCGCCTATGGCTGTGTTTGTGCTATCAACAATCGACCGATATAATCGGGGGTCCGATTCGATGGATCCGATGGTGAAGAAGAAAACGACGCGAGGGCGACCCCCAGTGCACCAGGAGACGTGGTCGAAGGTCTCCGTCGTGCTCTTCGATCGGCAGATCGTTCACCTCGATCGTCTCGCCACCGATATCCGCGGCCGCAGCGGCAAGGTCCTCAACCGCGCGGAAATCATTCGCGCGCTCATTGATGGTCTGATCGACAGTGGTATGGACGTGACGGGCTCGGGTTCGGAGGCGGACTTGCGGGGGCGGGTGTCCCGGCGGCTCGGGTCGTCGTAACGATCATTCTGGGCGCCTGAAATTCACGTCGAGGGCTTCGAGGCGGCGCAGGTGCGTCGCCAAGCGTGCGCGGAAGCTCGCGTAGTCCTTCATCGCTGCCGGCGTCCACACCACTTCGGCCAGCGCGCACATCCGCGGATACGCCATGTACTCGACCTTCCGCGGATCTTTCATGTATTCCGTCCACACCTGACCCTGCGCGCCGAGGACGTGGCGCGCCTCCGCGGGCGTGAGCTCCGGCGGAACCGGCTCGTACGAGTACACCGTCTCGATCGGAAGAAACCCGCCGATCGCGAGGGGCTCCGCGCTCGTGTCGCGCGACTGGTAATGATCGAAGTAGGTGTGACTGCCCGGCGCCATCACGACGTCGTGGCCGGCGCGCGCCGCATCGATGCCGCCCTGGACGCCGCGCCACGACATGACCGTCGCGTTCGGCGCGAGGCCGCCTTCGAGAATCTCGTCCCAGCCAATCAGCCGGCGCCCGTGCGAGGTCAGGAACGCGTCCATCTGCCGGACGAACCAGCTTTGCAGGCCGTGTTCATCCCCGACGCCGAGCTCCTTGATTCGCGCCTGGATCGCCGGACTCGCCGCCCACTTCGTTTTCGCGGCTTCGTCGCCGCCGATGTGAATAAAGGTGCCCGGAAACAGCGTCAGCACTTCGGAGAGCACGTCCTGCATGAACGCGACCGTCGCCGGGTCCGCGTTGAGGATGTCGTCGAACACGCCCCAGCTCGTGGCGACCGGAATCGCCGCGCCGGTCACGCCGAGTGCCGGATACGACGCGATCGCCGCGACCGTGTGGCCCGGCATTTCGATCTCCGGGACGATGGTGATGAACCGCGCCTTCGCGTACGCGACGACTTCACGGACCTCATCCTGTGTGTAGAAGCCGCCGTGCGGCTCGCCGTCGAACGTCCACTGCGCGGCGTCGCGCTGGCCATGGCCGACGAGCGTTTCCTTGCGCCACGCGCCGACCGCCGTCAGGTTCGGATACTTCCTGATCTCGATGCGCCACCCCTGGTCCTCCGTGAGGTGCCAGTGAAAGGTGTTCATCTTGTGAAGCGCGAGCAGGTCGATGTATTTCTTGACGAAATCCACCGGCATGAAGTGCCGTCCGACGTCGAGGTGCGCACCGCGCCAGGTGAACCGTGGCTGATCCTCAATCGACACGGACGGCATCGTCCATGCGGCGCCGGACGGACGGATCGGCGCGTCGCGCAGGATCTCCGGTGGCAACAGCTGCCGGATCGTCTGGATCGCGTAGAACAGCCCGGCCGTTTCCGGCGCGCGGGCGATGACGCGTGACGGCCGCACGTCGAGCTCATAGCCCTCGACGCCGAGCTTCGACAGCCGCCCATCCCGCCGCAGAACGATGCCATTGGACGGGAGCGCGCCGCTCACGCGCACGCGCAGCGTGAAGCCGGTGGCCGGCTCGAGGTATCGCGCAAGCTGATGCGCAAGCGGCGCGTGCGCGGCGTCGCTCCAGATGATCGTGCGCGGCGTCAGACGGAAATGCCCCGCGTGCGGCGTCACGCGCACGGGCTGCGGGATCACCGCGATCACGGACGGTCCCGGCGATTGCGCTCGCGCAGACGGCATTCCGGCACCGAGCATCATCAGTACGAGGCCCGCGACGACGCGCCAAATCTGATATCTTTTGTACACGTGAGCGACTCCTGTCCAGGTTGCGGCGGCCGCGATCTGCATCACTCCCGACTGCGCGGGCGTCTCGAGCGGATCCGATCGCGTCTGACCGGCCGCGTGCCGTACCGCTGCTACTCGTGCCAGTGGCGCGGCTGGCGTCGCGAGGCCGCCGCGCACTCGTCGGCGGAGGCGCTGCGTCGCGTTCACCGCGATCTCACCGACGCCGAGCTCGAGCGCCTCGATCCCGATCGCCGCGCCAAGAAATAGCCTCGATCACGTTCGGCTCCTACGAGTCGACGACAGTGTACCCCGCGACCAGCAGCACCGTCATCGCGAGCACGCCCGCCGCGGAGTAGAACGGCATCGCTTCGCCGAAGTGCTGCAGCGCCGCGTTGCCGCAGACGGGACCGATCGTGCGACCCAGGCTTTCGACGGCGCTCGCCGCGCCCTGCACGCGTCCCTGCTCGTCTCCACGTGCGGCTCGACTCACCAGGCTCGAGACCGTCGGATGCCCGAAGCCGATGCCGAGCGCCAGCGGCACGAGCGCCACCGAAAGCTGGACCACCGAATGCGCCAGCCCCGCGCCCACGAGGCCGACGACGGCGCACGCGAGGCCGAGGATGAACGTGCCCTTGTCGCCAAGCCGCCGCACCGTCGGACGGATGAAGCCGCCCTGCACCACCGCGCCCAGCACGCCGAACGCCGCGAAGAAGTATCCGGTTTTCGGCACGTCGAAGCCAAACCGGCGCTCCGCGTACAGCGCGAACGTCGTCTGAAAGATCGCGAACGCGAACCAGTAGACGAAATCGATGGCCATGACGCGGCCGATGACGGGGCGGCTCAGCAGCCCGGGCAGGAACCGGAACGGATTGCCGGTGCCCGCCTGCGCGCGGTGCACCGTCTCGGGCAGCCAGAGCCACGCCATCCCGGTCGCGACGAGCGTCAGCCCCGCGGCGACCCAGATCGGCGCCGTGATCGCGATAGGCGCGAGCGCGCCGCTCATGGCCGGCCCGAGGACGAACCCCAGCCCGAACGCCGCGCCGATGAAGCCGTACGCGCGCGCGCGATCCTTCGGCTCGGTGATGTCCGCGACGTACGCGCGCGCAGTGGAGATGTTCCCGCCCGACAGGCCATCGACGATGCGCGCCAGGAACAGCATCGTCAGGCTGTGCGCCAGCGCGAGCATCACGAAGCTGGCGACGGTACCCGCGAGACTGAAGATGAGGACCGGGCGGCGGCCGTGGCGATCCGACAGTTCGCCGAGGACCGGCGCCGCGAACAGCTGGCAGATCGAGAAGATCGCGAACAGCAGCCCCACCTGCAGCGGGGAGGCGCCGAACGTCTCCGCGTAAAACGGCAGCAGCGGGATGATGATCCCGAAGCCGATCAGGTTGACGAAAATCGTCAGGAAGATGATAAGAAGCGGACGCGACACCGGTGAGACATTTTATGCGCTTTTTGAGGTACAGTGGGCGCCCATGAAACGCCTGCTCGCGCTGGTGGCCGCGGCCGCCGCGCTTCACGCCGCGCCTCAGGAGCCGACCCGCGTCGCGCCGCTCCCGGCGCCGACGATGCGTCCCGAGATCGTCGGGCAGCATGGCATCGTCGCCGCGGGACGTCACTACTCCGTCGAAGCCGGCGTCCGGATGCTGCAGCACGGCGGCAACGCCGTGGACGCGGGCGCCGCGACGGTCTTCGCCGCGGCCGTCGTCGAGATTTCGCATTTCGGCTTCGGCGGCGAGTCGCCGACGCTGATCTACGACGCGAAGACGCACGAAGTGATCGTCATCAACGGACAGGGACCTGCGCCCAAGGAAGCGACGCCGGAGCTGTTCAAAGCCAAAGGCAAGGTCGACGGCAACGGTCCGCTCGGCGCGACGATTCCGGCGGTGATGGACGCGATGGCGATCGCGCTCTCCGCGAAGGGCACGATGCGCCTCGCGCAGGTGATGCAGCCGGCGATTGAACTCGCCGACGGTTTTCCGATGTATCCGTTCCTGCGCGAGCATTTCATCCACGAGCGCGCGGCCACCGAGAAGTACGAATGGTCGGCGAAGACGTACTATCCGAACGGCCACGTGCCCGAGGTCGGCGAAATCTTCCGCCAGCCGAATCTCGCGCGCACGCTGCGGGCGATCGTCGCGGCCGAGGAAACCGCGTTCGCGAAGACGCACGATCGCGTGGCCGCGATCGGCGCCGGACGCGACGCGTTCTACAAGGGCGATATCGCGCGCCGGATCGCGGCTGCCGACCGCGCGGCGGGCGGCGTGTTCACCTACGAGGATCTGGCCGGCTTCCACGGACGGATCGAAAAGCCGACGTCGACCAGCTTCCACGGGTACGACATCTACAAAGCGGGCGCCTGGGATCAGGGGCCGGTGCTCCTGCAGACGCTGAATATCCTCGAACCCATCGACCTGCACGCGATGGGCGCCAACTCCGCCGACTACATCCACACGCTGCACGAGGCGATCAAACTCTCGTTCGCGGACCGCAACGCGTTCTACGGCGACCCGGCGTTCACGCAGGTGCCGCTCAAGGGGCTCCTGTCGAAGCCGTACGCCGATGAACGGCGCGCGCTCATCGGCCAGCGCGCGTCGCTCGAACAGCGTCCGGGCGATCCCTACAAGTTCGATCCCGACGTCAAAGCGCCGGCCACGCGCTACATGCCGCATTCGCAGGGATCGGCCACGAAGAACGGCGTCGGCGACACGACCTGCGTGGACGTCGTGGACGCCGCCGGCAATCTGTTCAGCGCGTCGCCGAGCTCAGGCTGGCTGCTCGGCGGCGCGTTCGTCGCGGGCGACACGGGCGTGCCGCTGTCGAACCGCATGCAGGTGTTCGATCTCGATCCGAACAGCCCGAACGTGCTGGTCGGCGGCAAGCGTCCGCGGACCACGCTGACGCCGACGATCGTGCTCAAGGACGGCAAGCCGTTCCTCGCGACGAGCACGCCGGGTGGCGACAGCCAGGATCAGCAGCTCCTGAACGTGCTGCTGAACATCATCGTCTTCAACATGCCGATCCAGGCGGCCATCGAGGCGCCGCGGATCAACTCGCTGCATCCGTTCTCGTCCTTCGACAGCCACGACAGCGAACCCGGCGTCCTCGAGGTCGAAGACCGTGTGCCCGCAGCCGTCCGGGACGCGCTCACCGCGCGCGGGCACAAGCTGCGCGTTCTCGGCCCGTACGACATGAGCACCGGCGTCGTCGCCGTCGGCGTCGATCCGAATAACGGCACGCTGCGCGGCGGCGCCGACGTCAGGCGCGAGCGCTACGTCTTCGGCTGGTGAGCGCGCCGAGGACGCAGCTCGCGTGGCTGTCTCTCGCGATGTTCCTCGGGATGACGCTGTGGTTCTCCGCCACGGCGGCCACCGCGGCGATCGTCGCTGAATTCCACCTCTCGCCCGGCGACGCGGCGTGGCTCACGATGGCCGTGCAGGCCGGCTTCGTCGCCGGCACGCTGGTCTCGGCGATCCTCAACCTCCCCGACGTCTTCAACGCGCGTCGTCTGTTCGCGGCCGGCTGCGTGTGCGGCGCGGCGGCGAACGCCCTGCTGGCCGGCGCCCGCGGACCCACGTCGCTGATCGCGCTGCGCGTCGCCACCGGCGTCGCGCTCGCGTGGGTCTATCCGCCCGGCATGAAAGTGGCCGCCGGCTGGTTCGAACGGCGGCGCGGCGCGGCGCTCGGCGTCGTGATCGGCGCGCTGACGATCGGATCGGCGTTCCCGCATCTGCTCGCCGCCGTGTCGGCGCAGATCCCGTGGCGCGTCCTGATGTTCTCGGCCTCGACCCTCGCCCTCGCGGGCGGCGTCATCATCGTCACGGCGGTCGGCGACGGTCCGTACGTCGCGCGCAGCGCGTCGTTCGATCCGCGCGCAATCGCGCGCGTGTTCTCGTATCGCCCCGCCCGCCTCGCGACGCTCGGGTACCTCGGGCACATGTGGGAGCTCTACGCGGTGTGGACATGGATCGCCGCGTTCGCGACGGCGAGCCTCGCGTCGGCGGAGCTCGGCGCCGCGCCCGCCGCCTCACGCGCGGGCTCGGCGATCGCCTTCCTGACGATCGCGAGCGGCGCCGTCGGATCCGCAGCCGCGGGCTTCTATGCCGATCGCGTCGGCAAGGCGCGTGTCGCGGCGGGGGCGATGCTCGTCAGCGGCACGTGCGCCGCGCTCGCGGGCGCCGCGTTCGGCGCGCCCCCATTCGTACTCGCTGCCCTCGCCGTCGTGTGGGGCGTCGCGGTCGTCGCCGACTCGGCGCAGCTGTCGGCGCTCGTGGCCGAGCACAGCCCGCGCGACCACGTCGGCACCGCGCTCACAGTGCAGACCTGTTGCGGGTTTCTGCTGACGATGGCGTCGATTCGACTGGTGCCGGCGATTGCGCTCGCCGGCGGCTGGCGGTGGGCGTTTCTCTGTCTCGTGCCGGGACCGCTGCTCGGAGCCTGGGCGCTGCGGGGCCTTACGCCGGCGGCGGGACGGCCTGGACGGGCGGGATAGGCGGTAAAAAGAACCTTCCAGCCCTTCCCGCCCCTCCTGCCCGTCCTGCCCTACTTGGATGCCGTCGTCGCTGCCGCCTTCCCGGCGCGCGGGCCGAGGTTGTCGCGCACCGGCGCGTGATCGAGGTTCGCGACGCGCGCGCCTGTCTCGTAAATCATCTGCACGATGCGCGTCATCTTGTCGAACTCGATCTTCGACACCTCGTCGGTGTTGGCGTGGTAATCGGGATGGAGTCCGGTCGTGAAGAAGATGATCGGAATCCCCTTCGACGCGTAGCTGTAATGATCGCTGCGCGTGTAGAGCGACTCCGAGTCGCTCGGATCGTTGAACTCGTAGTCGAGCGTCAGCGGCTTGGGCATCGCCGCGTTCGCGGCGCGGTTGATGTTGTGCAGCTCGGTGCTGATGCGGTCGGATCCGACGAGGTAGACCGTGTTGGCCTCGCTCGCCTTGTCGTCGCGGTTCCGGCCGACCATGTCGATGTTCAGCTGCGCGACGATCTTGTCGAGCGGAATCGTCGGGTAGTCCGCGAAGTAGCGTGAACCGAGCAGCCCGGCCTCTTCGCCGGTGTGCCAGACGAAGAGCAGCGAGCGCTTCGGCTTCGGCCCTTCCGAAAACGCCTTCGCCAGCGCGAGCAGCGACACCGTCCCGGATCCATCGTCGTCCGCGCCGTTCCAGATGCGATCGTCGACCGCGCTCGCGGTGACGCGTCCTCTCGCGCCGTTGCGGCGCGGCGTGCCGTCGGGACCGGGCGAGACCTCGCCTTCAGCGTAGCCGACGTGATCGTAGTGGGCGCCGAATGCCACGTAGGTGTCCTTCAGCTTCGGATCGGACCCTTCGATGACGCCGACGACGTTCTGCGCGAGCTGCGTGCGGACCGGCTCGTAATCGTCGTTCAGATTGATCGTCAGCTTCACGCCGTCCAGGCGGAAGGGTGCCAGCGGTTCCTGCGCATCGGCCTTGCGCTTCAACTCGTCGTACTTGGCCGGCGCATGGCTGAAGAGGAATTCGAAGAAGGCGTCCTGCGCGCTGACGCTCGGCGTCCAGGGCGAGTCGACGCGCTGCACCGTCGTGAAATCAGGGGTCGGCAACGCGCCGCCGCGGCCACCGCCCTGCGCCTGCGGTGCCGCCTGCGCGGGAGGCGTCGCGCCTGTGGTGGGCGCACCGGCTGCCGGCGTCGGTGAGGGTGTGGGGGCCGGCGCCTGTCCGCCGCGGCCGCCAAACGAAAATGGCGGTCCGAACGTGGCGGCGGCGTGCAGGTTCTCGATCGAATACCGACTGCGCCCGGCGAGCACGCGGAATTTCGCCTGATCGAATCCCTTCGGACCGCGCGTGCCGAGGTACACGACCGCCGCGTCTTTTACGTCGAGCCCTTTGTAATCCTGCTCGTTCACGTCAGGCGCATCGACGCCGTAGCCGACGAACTGGACGTGATCGAGCGTCACCTGGCGTTTGCCGCCGACGAACGCGGGGAACGTCACGCCTTGCGCGTCGTTGAACGTCCGGGACTCCCCGCCTACCTCGACCGTAACGGAGGAGTGCCGGGCGGTTTTGTAGCCGATCACCTTCACAGTTTGCAGGTACGACCCGTGGTCGCCGGCCGGCTTCAGGCCCCAGCCATGAATATGGTCCTCGAGGTACGCGGCGGCGAGGCCGATGCCGGTCGTGTAGACGGCCCGCCCTTCGAGGTCGTCGGAGGCGATGTAAGTCAGCCATTCCTTGAGGTCCCGGCTGTTGATGGAATCGCGGCCGCCGGCGGCGGCCACCGAAACCACCGCCAGGGCCAACCCGATGGCGACCAGGCGATTTCGGACGTGCAAAAGGCGACGGTTCATGAGCCCCCCAAAAGGCCTGATTGTAGTGCCTGAAGCCGGTGCTTGCCATGATGAGGAACTTCAGGTAAGGTTTTTCCACTGGATCGGCTGCCAGCGTGTGTGCGCCTGCCAAAATTCGCGCGTTCCTGCCCGGTTCTCCCATTCTGGATGTCTCTCTGTCATCGGTGTCTTTAGAGGAGATTTGATTGGCTGTCCGTCTGTTCGTGGGGAATCTGTCTTACGCAACGACTGAAGCGGATCTGCGTGCGCACTTCGGCGCCGTGGCCCCGCCCTCGCAAGTCGTGCTGCCGGTCGATCGCGAAACCGGACGCCCGCGTGGATTCGCGTTCGTCGAGTACATGGAACGCGCGCACGCCGAGGATGCGATTCAGCGTTTCAATGGCCAGGTGTTCAACGGCCGTCCGCTCGCCGTCAGCGAAGCGCGCGCCCGCGAGGATCGCGGGCCGGGGGCGCCGCGTCCGGGCGGCCCGCCGCCGCGGCCCGGCGGCTTCGGATCGCGCCCCGCGCCGTCGTACGGCGGTCCGCGATCGTTCGACGCGCCAGCCGGATCGCCGGCCGCGTCGCGCAGCCGCAACTTCGGCCCCGACGCCAAGCCTCAGCGAGGCGGTCCAAAGAAAAACAAGAAGGACGCGGAAAAGCCGCGCGGCCCGATTCCGCTGAAGGCCACGGGACGGTCGTTCACGCTGGACGATGACTCACCGGACGTCGTGCTCGACGACATCGACGATTTCGCCACGAGCAAGCCGGCCGCGCCGGACGAGGACAAGGACGAGAAAGAGTAGGGCTACGGCGTAAAGTTGCGCGTCACCATCAGTGCGACGCCTCCGGGCACAGGCGTGGGCGCAAACGCATAGTTCGATCTTCCATGGCGTCCGACCACCGTCCATCCTGTCGCCGTGCCGATCGCTGCCCCAAAGACGACGTCACTCAGATAATGCACGTTGTCGTGGAGGCGTGACGTGGCCACGTACGTCGCGATCACCAGCGTAGGCCACGCGAATCGATATCCGAGATGACGCTCGACGACCGCGGCGAGCGCGAACGTTGCCGCTGCATGCCCTGACGGGAAGCTGTACGGCATGCCGTTGGGGCGCGTGCGGCGCACGGTGAATTTCAGGGTCTGGACGATCGCTTCTTCTTCCAGTTCCGCACGAAGGAGATCGAGTCCGAGATGCGATATCTCGTTGGTTTGCGACTCGTCTTTCGCCGGCGCCCAGAGATAGCGGCCGCCCAGATACAGCGCGACGGGCACGCCGTACATCACAGGGCCACCGATGATATGCCCCGGTTTCCACACGTTGTTGGCCCAACCGCTGCCGGCCAGGTGGCCGTTCACGCTGCTGTCAGCCGGATGAACGGCCAAGGCGGCCGCTCCACCGACGCCGAGAATGATCCACGTCGACTCGCGTTGAGGAAAGGCTTTGAAGTCTTTAACGATATCTTTAGCAAGCGTCTCGAGGCCGGTGTGTTCGACGGGCGGTACGGCGTCCTTTTGCGGGGCGATCTCTGGCGGATCGGCAGGTTTCTGGTCCGGATTCTGATCCGGTTTCTGACCCTGAGCTTGCACAATGATGCCGATGTCACCGACCGCCGAGCTTGGAGCCTGCGGTACGAGGAGCCCGATGACCAAGACGGGTATGGTGAAAGACATACGATCATGAGTCCAAGAAGGGTGCCACCACCAACGACGGCTGAGGCGGCCTGATGGCGAACGCCTGGGACGCCGTCATACAGAAGATTCACGAGGGGCTGGAAGAAGAAGACTTTCGCCGCTGGTTCGGCGCGACCGCCTACGCCAGCGACTCGGGCGATCAGATCAGCGTGTGGGTGCCGAGCGAAGCGATCCGCCGTCACCTGACGAATCACTATGGCGCGGCGATCGATCAGGCGCTCGCCGCGGTCAACCGACGCGGCACCCACGTCCGCTTCATCGTCGCGGGGATGAGCGACGATGAAGAGGACGAAGAGAGCTAACGCGCGTCCGCGTCGTAGACGTGGCGGCGCGTCACGGGCGGCTTGCTGTCGGTCGCCAGCGTGATGATCAGCTGGTGCTGCCCCGGATCGACCTCGTAGGTTTCGGTCATCTTCTTCGGCACGGGGCCGCTGATTTCGATCACCAGTTTCGCGCCGTCCCATTTCGCCTTGCGTTCGATCTTGGTGTTCTCGTCCTTGACCTTCTTGCCGTCGGGCGAGAGCCGCGTCACCAGTCCGTCAGCGGTCGTGACGACGACCATCTGAGCCTCGGTCTGCACGATCGTGAGATGCGGCGGCGCATCCATGATCTCGCGCATCGCGTCGCGCAGCCGCTGCGCGTCCTCAGGGCTGGTCGCGCCGCCTCCCGTCCCGCCGCGGCCCATGCCACCGCCGCCGCCGCCGCCGCGGCGACCACCGCCCATGCCACCGCGTCCCATGCCGCCGCCGCGACGGCTCGATGATCCTGAATCGCCTTCGGTCGACCGCGACTGGCTCGGCGGCTTGTCGCTCAGGTCCGCATTCAGGGTCCAGGCGCCGTTGATCGACGCGGCAGGCGCGGGGGTCTGTGCGCGGCTCTCGGCCGACAACCAGGCGCCGATGAGCGCCGTGACGAAGACGACCAGTCCGGGAAAGAACAATCCGCGAACGGCATTCACATGGAACTCCTTGCGCGACGCGCGGGCAATGGCAGGCACTTCCGATTATGGCCACCCGCATCCGGCCGCGAGTATGAAAGTTCTGTGAAAGGCCGGGGATTCATCCATCGGGATCCACGGTTCGGCATTACGCTTTCTTCGTGCAGCCTCGGCAGCATTGGTACAAGAGCTTGTACTGGCGGATCGCCATCGGGTTCGTGGTGTTTCTCGCCGCGATGCTCGTCGTGCAGGCGATGCTCTACACGTGGGTCGTCTCGCGATCGGGGCGCACGCTGCCCGGACAGTCGCCAAACGCGTTCGCGCAGACGGTCGCGATCGATCTGGCGAACGAGCTGGAACGCAGCCCGAGCGCCGACCTGGACCACTTCGTCCACGAGCAGTTCGCGCAGGTGTCGCATCCGTTCTTTGTCATGCTGGCCGACGGCCGCGTGATCAACGCCGGCGCGGGCCAGATTCCCGAGCCGTTGCTGCGCCTCGCTCACGCACGCCTCTCGCGCCGCCGCACGGATCGGCCGGATCGCCCGGATCGCCCCGATCGGCCGGAGAGCGACCGTCCCGCGGCCGATGCCAATCCGGCGTCGCCATTCCGCGGCAACCGGCCCATTCCGATTCTCGTCAACGGCGAGACCGTCGGCGTCGTGGTCGTTCTTGCGCGCGCGCCGTTCGGTTTCCTGCTGAGCCGATTCGCGCCGACGCTGACGCTCGTCGCGTCCGGCGTACTGATCGTCGGAACGGTCCTCGCGTCGGTGCTCATCTTTGGCCCGGCGCGGCGGCGCCTGCGGGCGCTGGAGTCGGCGGCGCGGCGTCTGGGGTCAGGCGATCTGTCGGCCCGCGCGCCCGAGCGCGGCGGCGACGAGATCGCGTCGGTGGCGAGCGCGTTCAACGCGATGGCGGGGGACCTCTCCGCGCGCGCCGAAGCGCTGACGGCGTCCGATCGCACGCGCCGCCAGCTGCTCGCGGACGTGTCGCACGAGTTGACGACGCCGGTGACCGCGATGCGCGGCTACCTCGAAACGTTGACGATGCCGGAGCTGGCGCTGGACGAGGCGACGCGCGCGCGGTACCTCACCATCATCAGCGACGAAACCGCGCGGCTGGAGCACATCATCGGCGATCTGCTGGACCTCGCGCGGCTCGAGGGCGGCGGCGGATCGCTGGAGTTCGAGCCGGTGCCGGTCGAGCACCTCTTCGATCGCGTGTGCGCGCGGCACGAGCGCGCCTGCCAGACCGCGCACGTGACGATCAGCGCGTCAATCGCACCCGGCGCGGAGACGGTGCTCGGCGATCAGGATCGCCTGGAGCAGGCGCTGCAGAATCTGGCGGCCAACGCGATCCGCTACGCGCCGGAGGGATCCACGCTGCGGCTGTCCGCGCGGCGCGTGCACGACGCGGTCGCGATCAGCATCCAGGACGAAGGCCCCGGCATTCCACCGGAGCACCTGCCGCACATCTTCGATCGGTTCTACAAGGCGGAAGCGTCGAGGGCGGGACATTCAGGCGGCAGCGGCCTCGGACTGTCCATCGACGCTTC
>Ga0193726_1001504_pt1 | contig 18222 bp, 16 predicted proteins | sample H2c1metaG_FD_144928 | JGI IMG/M metagenome (GOLD analysis project Ga0193726, IMG submission 144928) | Soil microbial communities from a riparian zone of the East river system, Colorado, United States - H2c1 | ecosystem: Environmental > Terrestrial > Soil > Riparian zone | place: USA: East River... | reverse complement strand
GCGCGTTGTCAAGAACGTGAAGTCGAACGCCATCGTCTACGCCGCATCCGATCGCACGCTTGGCATCGGCGCGGGCCAGATGTCTCGGGTGGACGCGTCGCGCATCGCGGTTTGGAAGGCAGTCGAAGCTGGCTTGTCGCTCAGCGGCAGCGCCGTGGCGAGCGATGCTTTTTTCCCTTTCCCGGACGGACTCCTCGCCGCTGCCGATGCCGGCGCGACCTGCGCAATTCAGCCCGGCGGCTCCGTCCGTGACGACGAAGTCATTGCCGCCGCCAACGCTCGCGACATGGCGATGATTTTCACCGGAGCGCGGCATTTCCGGCATTAAGCCGGCACCATCTAGCGAGCAAAAGATGAGCGACGGCGGACGAGAGCGCGTATCGCTTTAGTTTCTTCCTTCATAATTCATCCCTCATCCTTGATCCAAAGCGGTCCGTCGTGCGGTCCCATCGCATGGTTAGACCTCATTGCATGACCCGAGTGACGGTCCACTGCGGCGATACGACTACAGTGTAGACGGCCGGACTCACGAAACCTTCCTGGCCCCACTTCGGGCGCCCGCCTGTAACAAGAGCGACGACCCAAAATTCTTTTCCTTTGTGAGTCACTTTGAAAAAAGCGTCGAGTCGCTTTTTACTACCGCCGGAGAGTTTCGCGCTCGCGACGGCGATCGCTCTCTCTTCGTCGCGAGAGAAAAATCCGGACCCTGCCGGATACATCTCGCCGAATGGAGTAACCAGCTTCTCTTGGTCCGCCGCGACAGTCCCGAGCGCAAGAGTCGCCAAGGCCAGCGAAAGACTGAGGCATCGAATGTTCATTTTGGTCTAACGAGACACAAGATCAGCGACCGCTGGCGAGAGCGAGCGTGGATCGCAATGGAGGTGTTTTCATAACGTGAACCGGGATCTCAGAGCGGCCAGCGGTTAGCTGCAGCGATCGGGTAGATGAATGACCTGGAACACTCAATGCCGGCCTCTCAGTCTCGCGACTACTACGAATCCGACAATGACTACACCGGTGGCAACCACCAATAAGCCGATCACTAATGCGGCTTCCGGATTTGCTGTGCCGCCGCGGTACGTAAGGGGTTTCGCCCCGTGAGTTGGAAGGAACCATCCGAAAACCACCAAGAATAAGCCAAGCGCGGCTAATAAAGCTCCGGTCCACATCCAACTGACAAGGCTCTCAATCCGACCAGGTCTCATCTAACGAGAATAAGAGGAGCGACGGAGAACGAGGGCGCGCGTCGCTCGGAGTGTGAGTGTGGAAATCATCTCGAAAGTGGAGCGTGCAGCAGCCCGCCGTTCGCTCCATCGCAGTGTTAGGCTTCGGTGAACACGCGCACTTTGCAATACCAGCCTCCCATGTGCCAGTTGTATCGGTAGACGATCAAAACGTCGGCGACGCCCGAGGGCATGAAAACTAAGTCAACATCGTTGTCGTTCGGGCGATATGCGCGCTGGAAAACCAAGCGTCTGTGGGTGCCGTCGATGGGGGAGATGATGTAGTCGAGTTTGGCTCTGCGGATGATGCTGGACCAACCAAAGGGGTTCAATTCGGACGGATCTGTGGCGCGCCATGAACGATCCGCACCGTCACAGGGTTGGATCGCATACAGTCGAAGAAAGACAATACCCGCGATAAGAGCCGCCATGACCACGAGAAGCAAGAGCGTGACAATGCGGAAAATGGTGCGTTTGCTCATGCTACGGTGCGAGGCCTAACGAGAATAAGATGAGCGACGCCGACCGGGCGCGCGCGTCGACCGCAGATGAAATGTCTTAATCATTGGAAGCCTAGCGCGAACGACGGGTAGGCGTTAGCGGTTGCAATTGAGCTGACCGATTCGCAGCATGGGGGACATGTCCAGATGCTGCATCCAGCCACTGGCGCCAACAAGCCAAAATAGAACGGTCGCAAATCAGAAAGGTAAATTAGACGCGACCGGCTGCCCGGTTCTGCGTACTGATCGGGGATGGGCATGAGGCCAATCATCCGTGAAGCGAAACCGGAGACCGATTGGCTGACCGGGATCTGGCCGATTTTTCGAGAGATTGTTCGTGCCGGGGACACGCTTGCTTTCCCGCCAGATTGCGATGAACAGAGGGCACGCGAGTATTGGTTATTGCCCGCTCCGGCCAGAGTCTTCGTGGCGGTAAACGACACGAACGGCGAGATTGTCGGCAGCTCTTTCGTGAAGCCGAATCAGCCTGGACTTGGCGCGCACGTGGCCAATGCTGCGTTCATGGTTTCACCCGGAGCAGCGGGCCAGGGTGCGGGTCGCGCGCTGGCAGAGCACGCCCTCGAATGGGCGCGCCAGGCGAACTTTTCCGCCATGCAATTCAACTTCGTCGTTAGCACCAACGCGCGGGCGATCGCCTTATGGAAGAATCTCGGTTTCTCGATTATTGGAACGATCCCGCAGGGTTTTCAGCATCAAGGGCTCGGCCGGAAGGTGGATGCATTCGTGATGCACCGCTTTCTTTAAGAGGGGACTTCTTGCGGCCTCCAGTATGATTTTGCGACACCTTAAAACCGCGGAGCCGTTTATTCGTTTCGCGATTTGGTTCCTCCTGGTGGCTGTTTGCTATCGCAACGTCCAAAGCGCCTTTTTTCGCGCGGAGAGTGGTTGGTACCAATTCCTTTCACACACGGATTCAGAACGCCTCCATTTTCCCATCCATTTGCTTACTTCCCGATACCAAGGTCACTACACGCCGCTTGCATTCATAGGGGAATTTGAAATGAGCAGGTTCGCCGGACCACACGAATTTTTCTGGAAGTGGCGTCAGATTACGCTCCTGAGCGTTTTAGCCACGGCGATTTCCATGTTCACCAGTCGCCTCGCACGGAACAGTCGGATTTCTATCGTCTCGGCCGAGGCTCTGGCATGGGCAATTACGGCACTTTATGTGTTTCAAATTCGAATGACCGATCTCATTGCCTGGCCCTTCATGGTTATGCAACTCGAGTGGCTTCTGCTGACCGTAGCCGCCCTGGCAGCGCTCGTCCAAATAGCCGGAGGTTCGACGCGTGTGGGTTGGATTTGGATGGCGGCTGCGTGCGCCTACGGCTCAATGCACGCGAGCGGCCTCGGAATCGCCACGGTGGGCGCTACCGGCGTCGCTTGCCTGCTCCTGCTTAGCTCGGATGATTTCAAGGCTCAGGCCCCAGCTCGGGGGCGGCAGCTGGCCACTGCTCTGGCGATCATGCTCGTCTTCGCTGCCATCCATGGGGCTTGCATGAACTGGATGCCCAGAGGGGATGACATACCTCCTCCGGTTGACCACCGAATTGCGATCAGGCCTTTTCTCGGATTCATATGGGTCTTCCTAATATCCGTCACTCGCAGTTTGATCGGCGCGGATCTGGCGGCCGCAGATTCGGTCAAGTTCTTGTCGTCGCAGTGGCCTTTCGGTGTTGCCTTGCTCCTCGCCGCCGCGATCGTGCTTATCGCATTTTTCCGGACTATCAGGCATTCAAGCCGGCCTGAGCAACGGATCACGTTTGTGCTCCACGTGTTTTCGATCATGGTCTTTGCCGGCGTGTTGCTCCTGATAATTGCGCGCCAGCGCACCGGATTATTCCGGAACCAATACAGCGGATTGCTGGCGGAACCGCGTTACCTGGTGACGGTCAGTCTTGCGTTATTCGGCTCACTCATCGCCGTCGCCTTACCCCTGGTCCGGCGCACGCCATCCTGGCTCAGTGTCCCCCTCCTAATCGGTATCGGGTTAACCGCGTTCGCCGTAAATCAGCACTATGTGGCGACACTCAGGCCCGCGCTCGAACCGCGTAGCATTATCTCGCATGAGAGGGCTTGGAGCCTGTTGGTCGAGACGGCGCGAGAAGCTCGCGCTGCCGGCCTCTCCGTTCCGAATGTGCCGATGGGTGCGCTAACCAAGGAGTTCTCCACTTGGGATTTAAAATTGTACGAACCGCTTCTCCGCTCCGATTTGCACCTGCCTCCTGACGAGAAAATCGAGTTCGCTTCCTGGGATGTTTTCGCCGCCGGAATCCCCGAGGAATACGCGGTGTCAGTTCCCTCACTCCGGCCGCTGGTCGAACTCCTGAACCTGAAACCCGCACCCGCAAGGTGAGAAGGGTGTGCGTTTATCGGCTAGTCGGCCACTCTGCGTGACCGGCGCAGCATCGATCCCTGCACGACCACTCCGACGGCGACGAGAGCGCAGAAGAGGATTGTCGCTCCCGTTTGCGGCAGGACAACTCCGTTGCAGATGAGATGCGCACCTTCCGCGGAGGAGAGAAGAATCAGCACCCAATCGAACAAAGCCAGGAGCAGAAGCGCACCCAGGATTCCGCCGATGACGAAAGTAATTCCCTGGTAATGCGAGTAGTCGACGAAGAACGCCGCCACCAACGCCGCAGCGAGACGTCCTCCCGCGACAAAGCCCGCGACCGCGATCGCCAGTTTCTGCAACATGATCGCGAGCAAGGCGCCGAGGAGGCCGAGCCCAAGGGCGATGACCAGCGTCATCCAGACGGGTGGCTCGTGCATGAAATACGCCGCGATCTCAAGGCCCACCGCAAACCCGAGCGCCGCGACAAACAGCCAGAAAAGTTTGCGCCCGAAGAGCAGGATCGCCACGCCGACGATGACGCCAATGATGGGGACCGAAAGATTCGTGGGCAGAGTCATCGCGGAATTATTTCACGCCGAAATTCATTGTCGACTTCAAGGAGGGGCGGTTTACAAACCGCCCACCTGGGAGAAACGGGCGGTTTGTAATCCGCCCCTCCTTGAGGCGCAACGACGCCGATGGTTTCTTATCCGAGAGGAGCGCTGCCATTTTTCTCGGGGAGAGGCGCTCTCCACCGTCATTTCTTCTTCAACATCTCATCCCGCTTGGCCTTGAACTCCGTTCCCGGCTTCCACTCTGGGTACTTATCGCCGTTGGCGACCTGATAACCGACTTCGAACAGCAGCACCGCATCGTCCGCCGCACCCGAGAGGTCCCAGGCGGGATCCACTTCATCGGAAGGCTGGTGATAATGTTTCGCGATATATTCATTGCGCTTCTCCATTCCAAAGCCGGGCGGTTTTCCGATCACCTCTTTGCCGGTTCCGGGATAAAGCGAGGGAACTCCGAGTTTGCAAAATTCGAAGTGATCGGCACGGTAAAAACTGCCTTTCTCGGGTTGGCTATTCGGTTTCATGACGCGTCCGTGACGGGAAGCGGCCTGTCCCAGCATGTCGTCGAGCGTCGAGTTGCCATCGCTGATATCTTCGATGTCTTTCGTTTTTCCCCACGCGCTCGCACCATCGATGTTGATATCGGCGAGTGTTTTCTCCAGGGGATAAAGCGGATTGTTCGCATAATACTTCGCCCCGAGCAGACCCGATTCCTCGGCAGTCGTGGCGATGAACAAGACGGAGCGTTTCGGGGGCGCGGGCAACGCCATGTAGGCCTGGGCTATCTCGAGAATGGTGGCTACGCCCGAAGCGTTATCCAGGGCTCCGTTATAAATGTTGTCGCCCACCAATTGTTCGTTGCATCCGAGATGGTCCCAGTGCGCGGTGTAGACGACCCATTCGTCCTTCAGCTTGGGATCGCTCCCATCGATTTTCGCCACGACGCTGCGCGACGCGATTGATTTCAGCGTCTGTTTCAAATTGAAGGTCGCTTTCGCCCCGATGGCGACCGGGCGGAATTGCTTCGTGATCGCCGCTTTTTTCAGCGCATCGAAATCCTGACCGCTGTCCGTGAGCAATTTCTTCGCGACGTCGAGCGTGATCCACGACCGGACCGGGACGGCGTCCATGTTCTTATTGGGCGCATCGATCTCGAAATTCTCCTTGGCCCAACTCGACCTGACAACCGAATAGGGGTAGGCGGCCGGTTCGGTCTCGTGGATGATCACGGCGGCAGCCGCACCTTTTTGAGCGGCGATCTCATATTTGTAAGTCCAGCGCCCGTAGTAAGTCATGGCGCGGCCCTTGAACATTTTCGGATCAAGCTTGGTGGCGTCACTCGGATCGGGAATTGGCGGATCGTTGATCAGCATCAGGATTGTTTTGCCCCGAACATCGACATCTTTGTAGTCGTCCCAACCGTACTCGGGCGCGACGATGCCGTAGCCGACAAAGACGATGTCGGTATTTTCGGCCTTCACCTCCGCTTGCAGCCGGGCGGATGAGGCCACGTAATCATCCGGGTATTTCAGCACGGTGGTTTTGCCGCCGACCGTAAACGAGGCGGTGGGCGTGGTCGTGATTCCAGCGAGCGGAACTTTCTGGGTGAAGGCGCCAGTTGGGTTGCCCGGCTTTAGTCCCACTTCCTTGAACTGTTTGATGAGGTACTTGAGCGTAAGATATTCACCCGGCGAGCCGGGCGCGCGGCCTTCCAATTCGTCCGAGGAGAGAAACTTGATGTGTTTGAGAAGATCGGCCGCGTTGATTGTGTCGCTGGCCGCTTTCGGCGGGAGAGCAGGCGGCTCGGCCGCAATCAGTGAACCAACCGCCGAAACACAGAGACAAATGCACGAGAAACGTTTCATAAGGTGACTCAATGTAGGGGCACTCGCCGCGGCGAGCGCCTCTACATCTATTTGCTTTCCTTCGAGGGAACCGGGCCCTCTTTTTTGGCGCCGCCGATCCCGATTTTCTTCAAGAACGGCTGCACCGATTGTTTGCGTTCGAGAAACTTTTCGATCGACTGGGTGATCTCGCGCGAATCGCCCGGCTCGTAAATATCGCGGCGGAGGCGCAATCCAGCCTGCTTGTCCAGATAACCATCCTTGGCCGACTCAAAGACGGTCGCCATCGCCTGGGCGATCGCGTCCGCCCAGGCGTAGCCGTAGTAGCCGGCATCGTAACCATTCAGATGTCCGAAGTATGAAACGAACGTGGTTTCGGGCGCGATCGGCAGAAACACTTTCTCCAGGATCGGATTCGAGATCGCCACGCAATCGTACGCCTGGCCCTCCGGATGCGGAGCGTGCAGGGCCAGATCGAGCGACGCGAAGGCGAACTGACGACGATAATAAACGCCCACCGTGGCCAGTTTCGCGTCCTTCATTTTGTTAATGGTTTCGGCGGAAATCTTTTTCGACGGGTCGCTGTAATCGGCTGCGAAAGTGTCGAGCACCTTCTTATCCCAAACCCAGCTTTGCAGCATTTGCGAAGGCGCCTCCACAAAATCGCCGGGCACATTCGTGCCCGCGAAACGCGAGTACTTCGCGCGGGTCACGATCGTATGGAGGGCGTGACCGAATTCGTGAAAGAGGGTCTCGACGTCGCCGTGGGTCAGAAGCGACGGCTTGCCTTCGCTCGGCGGCGGAAAGTTGCAGAGCAGCGCGACGGTGGGCCGTTGATATTTCCCATCGGGCAAAAGTTTGCCGCCGATGATTTCAAACTCCGCGAAGTGATTGAATTTTCCTTCGCGCGGAAACATATCGAGATAAAACATCCCGAGCGGCTCGCCCGTGGCCGCGTCCGAAACGGCGTAGAGCTGGAGATCGTCGATCCATTTTTGCGGAACCTCGATCTTCTCAAACTTCAAACCGAAGATGCTCTGGTAGATGGCGAACATTCCCTCGAGCGTCTTTTGGAAGGGGAAGAAGGCGCGCAACGCCTCGGTGTCGACGGCGTATTTCTGTTTCTTGAGCTGGTTTTGGTAATAGCGAAAATCCCAAACCTGGATTTGGGAGTTCGGGTTCTTTGTTTCCGCTGCCTTGAGCTTGCGCAGTTCGGCAACCTCCGCGTCGAACTTCGGCTGGCTGCCGGTGATGAGGTCGTTGATGTATTTTTCCGCGCCGGCGGCGGATTTGGCCATTTTGATTTCGGTCTGAAAATCGGCCCACGATTTGTAGCCGAGGCGGAGCGCGATCGTGTTCCGAAGGGCGAGCATCTGGTTCAGCACCGCGACGTTTTTCTCTTTCGCCAGGCTGTCATGGATGATGTAGAGCCGCTTGCGCACCTCTTCACTTTTCGCGTTCTCCATCACCGCGATGGTCTGCCAGGTGACATTCGCTTTCACCGTGTAGGCGTCGTCACCGGTCTTGATGCCCGGTGACGCCAGGAAACTTTCCGGAACGCCCTCCAGTTCCGCTTTCGTGAAAACGACGGGCGCTTGTACGTCGACGATGTTCGAATCGAAGTCGGTTCCGAGCTTTGAAAGATCCTTGCGCAACTTCTCGACTTCCTGCTTTTTCTCCGGCGGCAAATCAAGTCCGGCCCGCCGATAGTCCCGCAACGTCTCCTTCAGCAGTTTGGCGTCTTCACCGCTTAGCTTTGGGTTTGTCTTTTCGAAAGCCTTGACCGCCTTGTAAACATCCTCGCGGTAGTCCACGCCCACCGCCCAATCCTGGAAAAGTTTCACCGCATTCTCGCCGGCTGTGCGCATCGCGGCCGCAGTATTCGTCTCTTTGATGATAGTCGCCTTATTGGCGGCCAGACGAGCCTGATAACCAAGATCGTCGAGCGCGACGATGGTGCTCTTGAAAGTCACTTTCGCCAGGTCCTGCTGGCCGATTTTGTCGAGTTCCGCATTCGCCGCGGCGATGGCGTTTTTCATCGAAGCCTCAACGGCCTCGGGTGTCTGGTCCCAATCAGGAAGCGTCAGAATCGAATTCGCCTTTTTTGCCGCGGCGCTAAAGGCATCGGCGGTCTTGAGGCTTTCCGCTGCCGGGAGAGTGAGCGTGAGACTGCAGAAAAGAATTACGGCAAGGAGTGGTTTCATAAAGGAAGACGGGAACATGTTGGAGAACACCAAACCGGTAAAGTGGAATCGCCTGCAGGAACGACGCGGGCAGCTTTGCGAAAAAGCGCTCGTTATGCGATGAGGGATTGAGGCGAAAATGCAATCCTACCTCGAAAAATTCCTGCTCGCGTTTATCCCGCTTTTTGTGGCCATCGATCCGATTGGACTCGTCGCTATTTTTCTCGGGCTGGGCGGCAATGTGGACGCCAAACGCCGGCAGCACGAGGGCACGCTGGGCTTGATTACGAGCTTGGCCGTTGCGATCGGCTTCATTTTCCTCGGCAAGATTATCTTTCGCGCGCTCGGAATCACGGTCTCGGATTTTCAAGTGGCGGGAGGCCTGATCCTGCTCGGCATTGCCGTGCGCGAGCTCCTGGACCTGGGAGGACGGGATCGCTATGCGGGCGAAGCGTTTGGCGTCGTGCCTCTCGGGATGCCGCTCATCGCCGGGCCGGCTTTGCTGACCGCGCTCCTCATTCTCGTCGATACGGTCGGGGTTCTGTTCACCGTCCTGGCTTTGCTCGTGAATTTGCTCCTGGTGGGATTTGCGTTCCGATATGCGAGTCATTTCACCCGGTGGATGGGCAAACAGGGCATGAAGGGAGTCTCTAAGTTGATCTCCCTTTTGCTGGCTGCCATTGCCGTGAGCCTGATCCGGCGTGGATGGCAGACGCAGTAATTGTAGAGATGCCCAATGTAGAGGCGCTTCTGCGAAGCGCCTTTTTGGTTGGCCAGGCGCTTCGCGGAAGCGCCACTACATCCTAAAACTGGCCCGTTCGCAGCATCACCAGTGTGCAGCCCTCGACGACTTCGATCCCGGCTTTCTCCGCCTTGGCCGCGAGGGCGCCGTTTTCCGCGCCGGGATTCATGATAATCCGACGCGGTTTTGCGGCGATGATCTCGTCGATGAGCGGGCTCGATCGTGTTTCCCCGAGGTAAAGTGTCACTGTGTCAATTGGGCCCGGCGCGTCCGAAATTTTCGGATAGCATTTTTCACCCAGTATTTCCTCGAACGCTGGATTGATCGGGAGAGTGCGGTGCCCGTGTTCGTGCAACAATTTCAACGCCTGGTAGGCGTAACGATCGGGTTTGGGAGACGCGCCGAGGATCGCAACTGTCTTGGCAGGAGAGGCATTCATTTTCTCTGAATCGGATGATACGGCTTCGAGGGCCGTGAGAGGTTTGTCATCCGAGTCGTGCCCGCCGGGCTCGGATGACAGGCTTTTCGAGGTGGATCGCGTCCTTGAGAACCTAGCGTCAGCGAGGGGCGGGGAACCAGCGTGGGTTGACACCGGGTGACCCCTTGTTACTATCCCGCTCTTATGAGATTCCCTCTGGCGTTGACCACCAAGATCGCCGCCTACATCATCGGCCAGAAGCTGCGCCGGACCGATAAGTTCGCCACTGTCTTGCAGTTAGAGCCGCTGCATACCTGTAATCTCACCTGCACGGGCTGCGGCCGAATCCGCGAGTATTCCACGTCGCTCAAGGACATTATGCCTCTCGAGGACTGCCTGGGGGCCGCGGCGGAATGCAACGCCCCGATGATCTCAATTTGTGGCGGCGAACCGCTCATTTATCCACAGATCGAGGCGCTCGTAGAAGGCCTGCTCGAGCAGAAACGGATCGTTTACATCTGCACGAACGCGATGTTCATGCGCAAAAAGATGCGCGAATGGCTCAGCTCGCAATTGGCCGGCCGCCCCGATTTTGTCGAAGAAAAGCTCTCGGCGCTGGTGGCCGCGGGTTTGGTCAGCGAGAAGGACGCCGAGGCGGTACGTCAGGGCCCGAAAGATCCAGCGAAGCCGACGATCGCTCCGAGCCGCTGGATGTATTGGAACGTGCACCTCGACGGGCTGGAGCGGACGCACGACCTGATCGTCGAGCGCGAAGGCGTTTTCAAGGAATGCATTCTGGCCATGAAGATGGCGAAACTCCTCGGTTACCAGGTCGCGACAAACACCACGATCTACAAGGAAACCGACATGACCGAGGTCGAGCAAATGTTCGATTTCCTCTCCGATCTCGGGGTGGATGGGCACACCATTTCGCCGGGATATGAGTACGACGCCGCCAAGAAAGACATGATCAAGCGGCTGAATTTGCAGCCCGAAAACTTCTTTCTCACCCGCAAGATGACGATCGAGAAGTTCAAGAAGATCGAGGAATGGATGGGCAAATACACGCTCTTTGGGACGCCGATTTATTTCGAATTTCTGGCCGGAAAACGTGACCTCAGCTGTTCGGCCTGGGCCATTCCAACGCGCAACATCCGCGGTTGGAAGGGCCCCTGCTATCTCATGACCGACGCGCATTACTCGAGCTACGCGGAGCTGCTCGAGAAAGTGCAATGGGAGAAGTACGGCGTGGTCGATGGCGTGGCCAAAGACAGCCGTTGCGAGAATTGCATGGTCCATTGCGGCTACGAACCGACGGCGAGCCTTGGCCTCAACGCGCAACGCGGCGATACCTGGAAGAATGTCCGGTTCAACTTCGGTCCAAAACCGAAACCAACCGGCAAGGGCAACGAGATTGCCGCCTACAATGGCGTCACGTCCGGCAACGGTCATCTAACGGGCCAGCGCGCGGAAGCAGCCGCGCAAGCTTCCTAAGACGCAGATGCCTCCGTCGTCCGCGAATCTCATCGCGCTGCCGAGCGTTTTTCCCGAGGGTGCGGCCGGCTATTCGGCCGAGAATGCCGAGATCGCGCAGGCGATTTCTCGGGCGCAGGAGAATCTGCTCCGGCAGCAGCACGAGGATGGTCATTGGTGCGGCGAACTGCTCGTCGATAGCACGCTCTGCTCGGATTTCGTCCTCTTCATGCACTGGCTTGGCGAAGTGGACGACGGGCTGCAGCAGCGCTGCGTTCGTCACATTCTCAAGCGCCAGCTCGAGGATGGCGGCTGGAATATTTATTATGGCGGGCCGAGCGAGGTAAACGCCTCGGTGAAGGCGTATTTCGCGCTCAAGCTGGCGGGTCATTCCGCAGATCTGCCCTACATGCAGGAAGCGCGCGCCAACATTCTGCGCCTGGGCGGCATCCCGCGAATGAACACCTTCAGTAAGCTCTATCTTGCGCTCCTCGGGCAATTTCCGTGGCATTACCTGCCGTCTATTCCCGTCGAGATGATTCTGCTGCCGAAATGGCTGCCCTTTAACATTTACAAAATGTCCTCGTGGAGCCGGGCGATGTTGATCCCGCTCGCGATCATCAACCATTTCAAGCCGACGCGGGAATTGCCGGGATTGAAGCAGCTCCATGAGCTTTATCCGCTCGGCACCGAGCACAAGAATTTCACCCTGGCGCGCGATCCACGGTTTTTCGCCTGGCGGAATTTTTTCCTGCGAGCCGATTACGCGCTCAAGTTGATTTCAAAACTCGAATGGCGGCCGATGCGTCGCCGCGCGCTGGAGGAAGCCGAGCGCTGGATGCTGGATCGGATCGGGGAGGGGAGCGATGGATTGGCCGCCGTGTTTCCGGCCATGCTCAATTCGATGATCGCGCTCCGGGCTCTCGGTTATTCCTCAAAGCATCCCATTTACGAAAAGGCGGCGAAGGATTTTGCCGGACTCTTCGTGGACGACCCGGACGATTTTCGCATTCAACCCTGCGTCTCGCCGGTCTGGGACACCCGCCCTGGCCAAAGCGGCCAGCTGGCTGTTGGAAAAAGAAGTGCGGCTGCGCGGTGATTGGGCCGTGAATAATCCGCATCCCGAGCCGAGCGGCTGGGCCTTCGAATACAACAATGTCTATTACCCGGACACCGACGATACCGCCATGGTGCTTATGGCGTTGCGTCTGGTGAAACCGGGCGATTCGAACGGACTGGGCGAATTATTCCGGCGCGCGCTGGACTGGCAGTTGAGTTTTCAATGTGGCGATGGCGGCTGGGCCGCGTTCGACAAAGAAGTCACCCAGCATTGGCTGGAGGACATGCCTTTCGCCGATCACAACGCCATTCTCGATCCGACCTGTAGCGACCTGACCGCGCGCACGCTGGAACTGTTCGGCTACATCGATTTCGATCCGACCGGGCGTTCGGTCCGTGAGGCGGTCGACTATTTGATCGAGACGCAGGATGACGACGGTTCCTGGTACGGACGCTGGGGGGTGAACTACATCTACGGCACATGGCAGGTGCTGCGCGGGTTGCGCGCCATCGGTGAAAACATGACGCAGGATTGGATCTTGCGTGGGCGCGATTGGCTCGAGAGCTGCCAGAACGACGATGGTGGCTGGGGTGAGAGCTGCGCCTCCTACGAACATTCCGTCCTCAAAGGCAAAGGCGAGAGCACGGCTTCGCAAACTGCCTGGGCCCTCATGGGAATTTGTGCCTGCGGCGACCTCGACCGGCCCAGCGTGCAGCGCGGTCTCCGCTATTTGTTATCGACGCAGCGAAGCGATGGGGCGTGGAACGAGCCGCAAATTACCGGGACCGGCTTCCCGGGGGTATTTTATCTGAGGTACGACATGTATCGTCAAAATTTTCCGCTGCTGGCGCTGGCGACCTATATCAATTATCGCAGCGGTCTCGGGCATTACCCGAGTTTTTACAGCTGCCGAAATGGATCGAGTCCGGCAGCGGCCGGATCGCTCGACGCCTAGAAAATGGCGGCGAAGCCGCAAAACAAAACAGCGCGCGGCGGAGCGTATGATCCGCCTGCCATGTGGCGTTGTCCGGACTGCGGCCGCCAATTTGCAAACCGGAATCAATCGCACGCCTGCGGTCGCTCCACTCTTGCATCCCACTTTGAGGGGAAGTCTCCGGCCGTCCGCGCGATCTTCGAGAAGGTGCTGCGCGTCGCGCAGAAAAGCGGACCCGTCACCGTGCTTCCGGAGAAGACAAGGATCGCGTTTCAGGCGCGGATGAGTTTTGCCGCGTTCGTCATTCGCAAAAACTGGATCGATGGCCATGTCGTGCTCGCACGCCGATTCGAAAATCCCCGTTTCCGGCGGATCGAGACGTTCTCGCCGAGAAATCATCTGCATGCCTTTCGGTTCGAGAGCGTTGACGAGGTAAATCGCGAAGTAGAATCGTGGTTCGCCGAAGCCTATCAAGTAGGCGAACAGCGTCATCTGCTCCTCTGAGGCGATTCTACATTTGCTTGCTGACGATTGACGCGCCCGCTTCCCGGCGGGACAGTGTTCATTATGGCTTACGAATTACCAAAACTCCCTTATGCCTATGATGCTCTCGAGCCGCACATCGACGCGCGGACGATGGAAATCCATCACACCAAGCATCACCAGACCTACATCACCAACGTCAACAACGCGCTCAAGGACAAGCCGGAGCTCGCCTCGAAATCAGTCGAGGATTTGATCAAGGATCTCAACGCGGTTCCGGAAGACATTCGCACCGTCGTGAGAAACAACGGCGGCGGACACGCGAACCATTCCTTCTTCTGGAAAATCATGGGCCCGAACGCCGGCGGCGAGCCTTCCGGCAAACTGGGTGACGACATCAAATCCACCTTCGGAAGCTTCGACGCCTTCAAGGAAAAATTCGCGGCCGCCGGTGCGGGCCGGTTCGGCAGCGGCTGGGCGTGGCTGATCAAGAACAAGAGTGGAAAACTCGAAGTCATTTCCACGCCGAACCAGGACAGCCCGCTCATGGACGGCAACACACCGCTTCTCGGTGTGGATGTCTGGGAGCACGCCTATTATCTCAATTACCAAAACCGCCGGCCCGATTACATCAAGGCATGGTGGAACGTGGTGAACTGGGCTGAGGTGGCGAAGGGGTACTAGTTCTCAATCGAGGGTAGAGACGCCGCGCTGCGGCGTCCGCGCGGACAGCGCAGCGCGCTGTCCCTACCAACATCATGGCGAACCTAAACGACCACTACCTCAAGCTCCAGGCCGGTTATCTCTTCCCCGAGATCGCGCGCCGCGTGCGCGAATTCTGCGATGCGAAGCCGGATGCCGCCCGCCGGCTGATTCGCTGCGGCATCGGCGACGTCACGGAGCCGCTGCCTCCGGCGATTATCGCCGCGATGCATCACGCGGTGGATGAACTCAGCGTCCGCGAAACCTTCCGTGGTTACGGTCACGAACAAGGCTTGGAATCGCTGCGGGAAAAGATCGCGCAACAGGATTACCGCGATCGCGGATGCGAGGTGACGGCGGACGAGATCTTTCTCTCCGACGGATCGAAACCAGACTGCGGCTTCATTCTCGATATTCTCGGCCACCAAAACAAAATCGCGATCACTGATCCCGTTTACCCGGTCTACGTCGACACCAACGTGATGGCGGGACACACGGGCGTCGCCGGCGAGGCCGGGCGTTACGAAGGAATCACTTATCTCCCGTGCGGACCCGAGAACGACTTCGTCCCGGAGCCGCCGCGGGAGCCGGTCGATATTGTTTACCTCTGCTTTCCCAATAATCCGACCGGTGGTGTCGCCTCGCGAGCCCAGCTGACGCGCTGGGTCGACTACGCGCGGGAGCACCAGGCGATCATCCTTTTCGATGCAGCGTACGAGGCCTACATCAGCGATCCTGAGATTCCACATTCGATCTACGAAATTCCGGGCGCGCGCGAGTGCGCGATCGAGTTCCGCAGTTTTTCGAAGAACGGAGGCTTCACCGGGGTGCGGTGCGGATTCACGGTCATGCCGAAAAGTTTGCAGGCGTCCACCGCCGACGGCCGGAAGTTGCCGCTTCATCCCTTGTGGCACCGGCGTTGGAACACAAAAGCAAATGGAGTGAGCTATCCGGTGCAACGCGGCGCTGAGGCCGTCTACAGCGCTGAGGGGCGCGGCCAGGTGCGGACGTTGATCGATCATTACATGGGAAACGCGCGCATTCTGCGCGAAGCAGCGGCGCGGGCCGGGCTGCCGGTTTACGGCGGCGTAAACGCTCCCTACATCTGGGTCAAGACCCTGCCTGGCCTGACGAGCTGGCAGATGTTCGATCGCATGTTGCAGGAGTTGAATGTGGTCATCACGCCCGGAAGCGGTTTCGGATCGTGCGGCGAAGGGTTCTTCCGCATCTCAGCCTTCAACAGTCGCGAGAATGCCGAAGAAGTGGCGCGCCGCCTGCAAACGCTCAAGTAAGCCGGCTCCGAATCTGTCTTGCTCTTGTCGCCGGAGTCGACGCTCGTAAAATTTACGGGTAGAGAATAATGCCGTGTCGGTCACTACCCAAAATCTCCCGCAACTCTATCGCTTCTGTTTCCTGATGACAGGCGACGCGAGCAAGGCGCAGGAAGCATTTCAAGAGACCGTGCGCGAAGCGGCTTTGCGTTCCGCCCGGGACGAGGCGCCGCCGGATCGGCTTTGGTATTTTCGCGACGCGCGATGGCGTTGCGTCGCGGCGTGCGAGGAGGGCCTCCAAGCCGAACCGGGCATGTTGGAGGAAACAGAAATTTCTCCGTCCGCGCCCGTGCAGATCGAACAATTGCATCCCGATCAGCTGGCAGTTTGGATTTCGGCGGCGCCTGAGCCGCAACGCAGCGCCCTGGCGCTTTTCTACCTGGATGAATTCAGTTTGCGCGAAATGCTGGCCCTTCTGGACGTGAAAGCGGCCGAGTTGTCCGAATTGATTTCGAGCGGCCGCCGTCAATTCCAAGCGTGGCTCGATGCCACCACTCCGCACTACGAGGCATGAGCATTTTTCAAATTCGTCCGAATTATAGCTCGTTGGCTCGGTGTGCTCCTATCACGGAGAAGCCGGGCACCGATCGGGCCATGCGCGTCGCCATTCAGCGGGCTCGCCGCGGGAAGAAGGCGGCACCGTTTGCCCAACAGCAGGCGTTTGATGCCGCACTCGCGAAACTTGTCCGCGCCATCCCCGTGGATGCGCAGGTGGCGGAATGGTTTGCCAACGAGAGCCTGATCCCGTTGGTCAAACATGGATGGAAAAAGATCCTCCTCAATCCGGTGGTGGTCGCGATTGCCTTGGCGATCGCTGTCATTGGCGGGGTCTTCGCCTACCGCGTCCACGAGCACCTGCACGATTTTCCCGGCGCCGACAAGGCCAGACGGCTTTTGGCGGTCGCGGCGTCGACCCGCTCCGTCCTGCTGGACCCGCTCAAGACCGATGCCGGGGCGTTGAGCGATTTGTTTTTTATGAAATATCGGCTCGAGCATTACGACGTCCCGCCGGAGTTCGCCGACTTCAAAGCCTTGGGCAGCCGTGTGTTTGACGACGACGAAGTGCACCATGTGGCGCAGATCTGGGCGGTGGAAAAGCGGATGCAGTTCTTTCTCTTTCCGGCCGAGAAGGATCCCAAAGACGGCAGTGTGACCGATTTTTCCGATTGGCGTTTTGTCGAGTTGGAGGGATGGACCGGGGCTGTGCAGCAGCAAAACGGCGTTTGCTTTATGGCGGTGATCCGTGGACGGGAAAAAGACCTCGTTCCTTATCTGGAGAAACGAAAACCATGACCGCAATTCCCAGTGAAGAGTGCCAGAGGGGAGAATCGAACTCCCGACCAAGGGCTTATGAGTCCCCTGCTCTACCGCTGAGCTACCCTGGCGATGCGCGACAAAGTGAATGCCGTGCTTCGGCCTGTCAACGCCAAGCCCGCGGAAGGCAGCCATGACCGAGCGTTTTCTGGAAGATCTGCATGTGGGGGATCGGTTTGGATCCGCCACCGTCGAGGTGACCGAGAAAGGCATTGTCGATTTTGCGGAGGAATTCGATCCGCAGCCGTTCCATCTCGATTTGGATGCAGCGAAGCGAAGTGTTTTTCGGGGCCTGGCCGCCAGCGGCTGGCACACCGCCGCGATGTCGATGAAACTATTCGTCACCGGTGACCTGCATCTTGCCGGCGGTTCGATCGGCTTGGGCGTGGATGGATTGGAATGGCCTCGGCCGGTGCGCCCCGGCGATACTCTTCGTCTTGAAACGGAGATCGTGGAGGTTCGTCCGTCACGGTCGAAGCCGGACCGCGGAATCATCCGTATCCGCAATGTCACGACCAATCAGAAAGGCGAGGTTGTGCAAACCTTCCTCGCTTCGGTTCTCGTGCGTTGTCGGCCGGCGGCGCCTTGACTTGGTAGGGACGCCGCGCTGCGGCGTCCGCGAACCGACATTAAGCGTTCCAAGCGTTCGGACGGCGCAGCGCGCCGTCCCTACCTACTGACCTTTCTCGGCCGCCAGGGTTTTACACGCGCCGAGATCAAGTTTGCCCGAAGCGAGAAGGGGAATCGCATCCACGCGTCGCAGCGTTTTGGGGATCCATAGATTTGGAACACCGATTTCAGACAAGGCTCCCCGCAGGCTCGCCAGATCGAGATCGATACTGCTTAGGAGGACGAGCGCCTCGCCCTTGGCCGCGTCTGCCACGCCCACGATCGCGATAATGCGTTCGGAATGTCCTTCCGCCGCCAAGACCGACAGAATTTTCTGTTCGATCGTCTCATGCGGAACCATTTCGCCGCCAATTTTTGAGAAACGCGAAAGACGTCCTTCGATGTAGAGAAAGCCATCTTCGTCGAATCGGCCAATATCCCCCGTCTTGAACCAGCCATCCCGCAGAACTTCCGC
>Ga0193726_1001503_pt1 | contig 18231 bp, 21 predicted proteins | sample H2c1metaG_FD_144928 | JGI IMG/M metagenome (GOLD analysis project Ga0193726, IMG submission 144928) | Soil microbial communities from a riparian zone of the East river system, Colorado, United States - H2c1 | ecosystem: Environmental > Terrestrial > Soil > Riparian zone | place: USA: East River... | reverse complement strand
GTTGAATTTACGCCGCCATTTTCCCTAAGCTTAAGCCATACGTCGACGACCGCATGCTCTCTCTCGAACGCTGCCCCGATGGCCTGCGCGGCGGCTGCTTTTACCAGAAAGAAGCGCCCAGCAGCATGCCCCCCGGCACACCCACCGTGAACATCCCCCACGTCGGCAAGTCGGGAAAATCCACAAATTACGTCCTCGGAGGCGCCCTTGCCACGCAACTCGCGCTTGCCAATCTCGGCTGCATCGCCGTGCACGTTTCCGGCAGCCGGGCCTCTTATTTGCGCAAGCCCGACTGGGTCTGCTTCGATCTCGATCCCCAGTCCGGAAAGTTCAGCGATACGGCGCGCGCCGGTCTCTACGTGAAAGAAGTCCTCGACGCTCTCAAGCTCGAATCTTTCCCCAAAACTTCCGGCAGCCGCGGGCTGCACATTTTTATTCCCCTTCGTCCCGTCACGCCCGTTGAGGAAGTTCTAACTTTTGCTGAAAATTTGGCCGCCCGCCTCGCCGCTCAACATCCCAAAGAACTCACCGTCGAACATTCCATCGCCGCGCGCGGCCAGCGCGTCTACGTAGACGCCTACCGCAACGGTTTTGCCCAAACGGTAGTGTCACCATACTCCGTGCGCCGCCGCCCGAAAGCCTCTTTCTCCATGCCGCTCACCTGGCCCGATGTCCGGCCTACTCTCGATCCCTCCGAATTCCACATCGGCAATTATCAGAAAGTTCTCGCCGGTCCCGATCCCTGGCAAAACTTTTTCAAAAGCCGCCAGTTGCTCGGCGCCGCCATCCAAGCCCTTAAGAAAATGTGATGTCCTCATGAATGAACAGTTACGACACCTCGAAATTTCGCCCCCCTGCGAAGTCCGCTGTCACTCATACTCTTGCGTTTCAATCACCCAGGCGGGTTGTTCCGAGCGTAACGGACCGACGTAGTTATTTTTCTCCTGCGCTCCTGCAAAGGAGTCGGTCTGTGCCGTCGAGGAATCTCTCTTCGAGTTTCGCGAAGCTAGGCGCGCAGAAAAAATCCGCGCTAATTCTAGTCAAACAAAGCCAACTGCTTGTCCTGCACTGCCGGTGGCCTCCTGCGGTCATTAAAAACGGTTCGCCCATTCAGCGAATGCGAAATCGCGTGCTCATGTGCCATCACCTTCGCGAAATCCCCGGCCGGTTGAAACTTTTCTTCTACGCCGCGCACGAACCGATCCAGTCGCTTGAATCCGTCAACCTTCTCCGCGTTCCCCACCTTCGCGTTCTCCAGCCCGCGCCGCAAAACTGCGATGGATTCATCATAGGTCTTCAATGGCACCGGAAATGGATGGCCGTCTTTCCCGCCGTGCGCAAACGAAAATCGCGCCGGATCTGAAAACCTGCTGGGCTCCCCGTGAATCACTTCCGCGATCAGCGCCAGCGACTGCAGCGTTCTGGGGCCAAGGTTCTCGAGCAGCAGCAAAGACGCAAAATCCCTCAATTCGCGTTCGTACGCCGTGGCCAGAATCGCTCCCAATCTTTTCAGATCCACATCCTCGGCGCGCACGTCATGATGGGCGGGCATTTTTAGCTTGGCCACTTCACGCAAAGTGTGCTGCGGCTCTTCCCGCACGATTCCCAGCATCACGTTTTGGGCCGCCGCGGCCTGCGCGTCCACCAGGTTCATAATCGTGCCTTGGTGCTGCCCGACTATGGCGCTGTGCGGATCGCACGTAAAATCTCGCACCGTTGCCGAGTGCCAGTGGTATCGTCGCGCCAGCCCATTCGCCGGATTCATTCCTTGCTGCACCACCGCCCACTCGCCAGTGTCGCTCACAACAAAATTGTGCAAGTACAATTGAAATCCATCCGCAATCGCGTTGTTGTCAATTTTGGCCGTGAGCCGGCTGGTGCGCTCCAGGGCATCGCCCGCCAGCCCACGTGCCTCCGCCACCACGCGCAACTCCGCCGGAGTCTTTCGTGAATGCTTCCCGCGCCCGCCGCAAACATGAATCCCCAGTTCATGCGCCCGCGGATTCAACCCCCGCTTCAACGCTCCCATCACCGAAGTGGTAATTCCGGAAGAATGCCAGTCCATCCCCATCACGCTGCCAAAGGCCTGAAACCAGAATGGATCGCTCAAACGCGTTAGCAGTTCCGAGCTGCCATAGTTGTAGACAATATTTTCCGCGATGGCCGTGCCCAGCGAGGTCATGCGCTCCGATAGCCACACCGGCACTCGCCCGCCATGCAGCGGCAAATCCGCAAATCCCGAGCGTTTCATCGCACAATCATTTTAGCACCGCGGATATTTCAAAATCCCGGCGGCCGTTCGCCCGCAACAGGAAACTCTCTCTCCAGTGCCATTCCCACGCGCGCGATCATCCCTTCTTCGAACAATCTTCCTATAAGCGTCACGCCATGCGGCACACGCCGTGGCGTAGAAAAAGTTGGCAATGGATTCTGCGGGTCTGGTGCCCAGTCCGAACGGGCCTTCGAAACCTCCACGAACCCCGTTCGTAGAGTCACCGACGGATGCCCGGTGTTATTGCTGATGGTCAACATTTCATCGCGCAACGAAGGCACCAGCAAAACGTCTACCTCCGAAAAAATCCGCGCCATCTCCTCCGCTACCTTGCGCCGGAATCGATCCGATTGCACGAAATCCACCGCCGAAAGAAATCGCGCCTGCCGGAAAAGGTTTGGCCACGCGTCCGGTGTTTGCACTTTCAATTCATCCATCCCGTGGTTCAACGTCAATTCTTCGAAAGCCGCCGCGCCTTCAGCAAACAGGAGCAGATTCAATGATTGATACGGCCAGTCCGGCAAACTCACTTCCGTCGGAATTATCCCTAACTTGGGAAGCACCTCCAGCGCGGCGCGATCCACCTCTGTCGCCGGATTCTGCTTCATCCATTTTGGAAAATATCCCACCCGCAGGCCTTTCACATCCGCACCGGCATCAAAATCCAGCCGGTAGTCCACGCTGGAAATGTCCCCGGCATCCGGCCCCGCAATCGCCTGCAGCACCAGCAGCCCGTCCTCGACCGAACGCGTCATCGGCCCAAGTTTGTCGAGCGACCAGCACAGCGTCATCGCCCCGGTGCGCGGCACGCGCCCAAACGTCGGCCGCAATCCAGTCACTCCGCAGCGCATACTCGGGCTCACGATACTCCCGCCCGTTTCGCTCCCAATCGCAAATCCGACCAGCCCCGCAGCGGTCGCCGCGCCCGGCCCCGCGCTCGATCCCGACGCGCCTTCGACGAGCAGCCACGGGTTCATTGTCTGCCCGCCGAACCAGATATCGTTCAGTGCCAGCGCGCCCAGGCTGAGTTTTGCGACCAGCACCGCACCCGCAGCGTGTAACCGTTTCACCACCGCCGCGTCTTCTTCCGGAACACGATTGCGGTAAGGCTCCGCTCCGTAAGTCGTCGGAATTCCGGCGGTATCCAGCAAATCCTTTCCTCCCCACGGAATTCCGTGCAAAGGCCCGCGATATTTGCCCGCCGCAATGTCCGCGTCGGCGGCATGCGCCTGCTTCATCGCCAATTCACGCGTCAGCGTGACGGCACACCGCAGCTTGGGATTGAATTGCTCCAGCCGCTGCAAATAAATTTCCGTCAGCCGCACTGAAGAAAGTTTGCGCTGCTCGATCCAACGCGAAAGCTTCGTCACCGCTGCGTAAGCGATGTTCGCGTCGTCCGCCGGCAAAGGCCCCGGATCAGTTTTGCTGCGCACGAACTGCGCGCGCCCCGGACCGGCTTTTTGCCCAGGCAAAACCGGGTTGTAGCGCGACCACGGCACTGCTGACGCGCCCAGCGCAACTTTGCGCGGGCCTCTACGCCGTTCGTAAACCGCCGCTAGGTTCACACGCCAACTCTGCGCCGCCAGCTTGCGCTCTGCATCCCTCAACTCGAATTGCACCAGTTTTTCAGCTCCTGCAAAACTCGCCTCCGTCACCGGAGGTCCAAACGCCGGCCCGGTCCCGAACGCTGGTGGCGCTCCCGCCGTCGGCTCCTGCTCCCAAAACTCTTCACCTGCCAGGTTATGCGTAAACAAATCCCGGCCCACCGCGGCCGCTCCAAAAATTCCCAGCGACCCGTGCGTCAAAAAATCCCTTCGCGATGTGCCCATGATTCCTCCGCGCAGCATTGTAGTCCCCGCGACACTCTCACGCTCCTTGCTTCTGCAAAATATCCTTGCAGCACATCGACCTTCGCTTGGTAAGCCACGAGCCGGTGAACTCCCCCTTCCAAATACCCATTTTCTGGGATGTCAATGGATCACCCACCCTGCGACTCTCGAACTGTAGCCGCAGCAACTCAAAAAACCTTTCCAGAGGGTAGGCATGGCTGATCAATTTGCATTAATTACAGGAGCATCGAGCGGAATCGGATTATCTCTGGCAAGAGAACTAGCCACGCGTGGATACGACGTCGCCATTTGCTCTGCCGGCGGCCGCTTGCACGAGGCCGCGGAATCGCTAAAGGCCGCCGGCGTCAACGTTTACGAAATTCAAGCTGACCTGGCTACGCGCGACGGCGTAGAGCAACTCTGGAGCGAAGTCGCAGCCCTCAATCGCAACATCGACGTCGCTTGCCTTAACGCTGGCGTGGGGATCGGCGGTCTTTTCTCCGAGACCGATCTAGATGAAGAATTGAAAATGGTAAACCTGAACTGCACTGGCACGGTTCACCTCGCCAAGCATGTTGTGAGACACATGGTTGCTCGCAATCAGGGCCGCATCCTCTTCACTGCATCCATCGCTGGCGAAATGGTCGCGCCCCGCGAAGCGGTTTACGCGGCCACCAAGGCTTTCGATTTATCTCTCGCGCACAGCATCCGTTATGAATTGCGCGACACCGGCGTCACCGTGACCGCTCTCCAACCCGGCCCGACCGACACGGATTTTTTTCATCGCGCCGGAATGGACAACACCGAGGTCGGCTCCGAAGGCAAGAGCGAAAGCCAACCCGACGACGTGGCGCGACAGGGCATTGAAGCTCTGATGGCCGGCAAAGATCATGTCTATGCTGCATCCACCAAGACAAAAGTCGAAGGCATGCTGGCCAACGTGACTCCCGGCACGGTGAAAGCCGCCATGCATGAAAAAATGGCCCGTCCCAAAACAGCCGGCTCCTAATCGAAACAGACAATTGTGACTATCACCAAAGAAATGGCGAAGCCTGCAAGATCCACAAGGAAGGTAAAAAATATGTCCAAAGCTCTCAATGAAAAACCGAAAGCTGAAGCGTTGCCAACCGCAGCCAGCGCGGGGGTCACCGTAAACGGCAAATATCTTCCCCCTCCTGAAGACCAGGACGGAAAGATTTGGGTCCGCACCAGCGCTTTAATTCAAGCACAAGCGAATGACTTATACAAAATGTGGCGCGACATTGAAAGTGCCCCGCTGTGGCAAGAGCAAATCGTGCAAGTCGCCAAAACCGGCCAGGCCACTTCTCATTGGGTGATGCGCTCCGGTGACAACGACAGCTTGGACAACAAAACCATCGAATGGGATTCGGAAATCTTGGCCGACGAGCCCGGCCGTCGCATCGCCTGGCGCTCCATCAGTGGCGAGTCCCAGAATGCCGGCGAAGTCATTTTTGAACCCGCGCCCGGTGGACGCGGAACTATGGTCACCGTCCTGCAGGAATTCCGTCTTGGCAAACTCGCCAGCCTTTGGGAAACCATTGTCGGCCGCAACCCCAAACAGGCCGTGATCGAAAATCTACGCCATTTCAAAGCTTTGGCTGAGACCGGTGAAATTCCCCGCGTCCAAGGCCAGCCGCATGGTCCCCGTGGAACCGTCGCGGCAATGAAAAAATCCGTGTACGGCGAGAACATGGCCACTCCGCCGGGCCTCAATCGCCAAGCAGGCACCGCATAAGACGCAAAAGCTTTAGCAGTTCAAATTTCTCGCGTTTCAAATATCGGAGCTGAAAATGAAAGCACTATGTTGGATGGGTACCAGTAAGGTTGAAGTTCACAACGTTCCGGATCCGACCATCCTGAATCCACATGACGCTGTAATAAAAATCACCCGCACCGCCATCTGCGGTTCGGACCTGCACCTCTTCGACGGCTTCATTCCTACCATGGAAGAAGGTGACATCCTCGGCCACGAATTCATGGGTATCGTGGAAGAGGTCGGCAAAGACGTGACCAATCTGCGCCAAGGTGACCGCGTGGTTGTGCCCTTCACCATCGCGTGCGGGAATTGTGAATTCTGCAAGAAGAAGACCTGGTCGGCGTGCGACAACAGCAATCCCAACGCCCACCTGATGGAGGCCGCTTACGGTTATTCCGGCTCTGGGCTTTTTGGTTACTCTCACATGATGGGCGGCTATGCGGGAGGACAGGCGCAGTACGTACGCGTGCCCTTCGCCAATGTTGGCCCGCTCAAAATCGAAAGCGACCTTTCCGACGATAAAGTTCTGTTTCTTTCCGATATCTTCCCCACCGGATACATGGCCGCGGAAAACGCCCAGATTGGCGAAAACGACATCGTCGCGGTCTGGGGTTGCGGCCCGGTCGGGCAGTTCGCGATTGCCAGTGCTTTCATGCTCGGCGCTGCTCGCGTCATCGCCATTGACCGCCTGCCAGAGCGCCTTGAAATGGCGCGCTCCATCGGCGCCATCACCGTCGATTATTCCGAAGAGGACGTCAGCGTCCTGACCGCGCTTAAGGATTTAACCGCTGGTATCGGCCCAGACTCCTGCATTGACGCCGTGGGTCTCGAGGCACATTCCACGGAAATGCAGGGCATCTATGACGTCGTCAAAACCGCGCTGTTGATGGAAACGGACCGGCCCAGTGTTCTCCGGCAGGCTATTCAGGCGGTGCGCAAAGGCGGCACGGTTTCAATACCCGGCGTTTATGGGGGCCTTCTCGATAAAGTTCCCTTTGGTGCCGCCTTCGGCAAGGGTATCACCATGAAGATGGGCCAGACCAACATGCACAATTACATGAAGCCGCTGCTGGAGCGCATCGAAAAACGCCAAATCGATCCCAGCTACATTATTTCTCACCGCATCACTCTCGACGAAGCCCCGGAGATGTACAAAGTTTGGCGCGACAAAAAACAAAACGTCACAAAAATCGTGATCGACCCCTGGGCGACTAACGGCAGCAGCGATGGGACAGGCGCTACTTTCAATTAGTTATGGGAATTTGGGAGCAGAGACCACAGGCGCAGACGAAATGGACAGGGCGTATGATCTGCGCGAAAATGTTAGTTATCGGGAGAAACTGTTCCTCGAATTTAACGAATCCATTGGAGCATCGGCTCGTCTGGGTATGGCGCGCGCGTATGTGCTTCAAGGCGACACGACTAAAGCTCGTGCAAAATATCAGGATTTCCTAACTGTCTGGAAAAACGCCGACCCTGACATCCCTATCCTGAAGGAAGGTAAGGCGGAGCATGCGAGATTGCAATAGCATCGAAAGAGAAATCGTCAGGTTCAGAATTGGGTGTGATCCACGGATCGCTACTGTTTATCGTAGACGACGACGTTGTGGACGTCGCGACCCTGCGCATCCTTGCCCTTGAACGTCGAGGTCCTCGTTTTTCCGTCCTTCGAGACCGTCGAAGTTACGGTCATTGTCACCTCCCCACCTTTTTTCGCAATCGACTGAAACCTGTTGGCGTCTATACGCTTCACTGAAATCGTATCCGCGTTTGGTGCCCCTGTGATTGGATAGTCCTTCCCGTCAAATTTTGCATCGTATTGGACGTGAATGGGATTTCCATCACCGCCGATTCCTTCTGAGCTGCTCTTAATGCCATTTTCGTCAGCCTCGACCGTTAACGTGATACTTTTCGCCGCCGGGCCAGGACTATATTTCGACTTCGCGGGGTTCATCTTCCAAGTTCCGGAGTGTTGATCGGCGGCGCTGGCTACAACGCCGAGCGCGAGCACCACAAAGACCAGCGTCGTTGTGAGAGCGGCAAACCTCTTGATACGCATAATGATCCTCCTAAGTAAGGTGTCGGGATAGGCTTTGTGCAACTCCTTATCGGCGGAAATTTGTGAAAAGTCCAGAAGATTTTGCAGCCTTAGATCGCGTAGGCTTCGGTAGCAGCGAGGTGACAAGTCTGCTGCGTAACGCTCAATAAGCGCGCAAACTTGCTTGCCTCATCGCTTCGCTGGCAAGCTGCGCATCGAGCACGATTCCGGCGTCAAGGGCCGGGCGAGTCCGATTCGCGAGGCTGACTCCGCATTGCAGAGAGAATCCACTTTTGTAGGACGCTTTGACAGTGTGGCTTGACCTCTCGGAATGAGACGCCCATGCCAAAGGCCTCCTGGACGTGGACGACTCTGGCTTTGCCTTCGAAGTACACGCCTTCCTGAAAGATTTTGACCACGATTAGAGCGTTTAGAGGGGACGGGTAGGGGGTTTGGATGAAGCATCCGTTCAGGCTGAGGTCTGTGACCCTAGCAATGACGGACTTGCCGGGCGAACCCTCCCGCGCGACCTCGGCCCTCGCGTCAAACGGGAGGCGTAATCCGCGGCGTTCTTGCTCCATTACTTCAGCCTAGTCTACCCGAGCCAGCGTGGAGTTCTCGGCGACGAACGAGGTGTCGAATCAAGTAGCAACAGGCGGTTTGCCCTGTGGCAGAGCCCAGCCAATCGGATGTGAGATTTTTCGGCGCTGCGCTGCTGCGCTATATCGGAACTGGATGAGTCCGCATGCTATGCGTTGGTATGGGAAGGGTCGATAGGCGCTTTCTACGAGATCGATTGTGAACTGAATATCACGCTAGTTGCGGATGTTCTGAATATGGTGGGGAATCGCTACGGCCTGCTCTACGGCTTAGCCGACCCAACCTTCCCTAAGAATGGCCCCTATCCTCGTACCTCGGACGCAGGAAAGCTCATGGCCCTGGCGTCATTTTCGAATCGCAGCACCCCTTCAGTACAAGAAAGGAAACTGCTCAATTTTCTGTTGGATGGCTCATTCCGAGAACTGAGCGCTTACGAGGATCTTGAGCATGCACCTCATCTTAACGTGGGGGTGGATGATCCGGAGTTTCGCAATTTTGCAGGTATCTATAGCGATGCAATCTTCGATATCTTTTATCAGTTCGCAAAAGCGAACTTGAAAGAGAAAAGACCACTGGTGATCGCAGGTGGATGCGGCCTGAATTGCGACTGGAATTCCAAGTGGAAGGAAAGCGGGCTCTTTACAGAGGTCTTTGTACCGCCCGTCGCCAATGACTCGGGGTCTGCAATAGGGACAGCGATCGATGCCCGGTTTCACTTCTCCGAACGAAGGGCTTGTTGAGTCAATCACCAGCTGACCTTGCGAAGCCGAAAGCGCGATTCGTTTCTCGGGGGGAGATGTCCACGTCTCTCCAAACGAAGAAGCCCTTGAGCGAGTCACCAATTGACCTTGAGAATCCGAAGCCATACGAACTGACGATCACCACTAGCTCAGATGGAATGCACTACCAGATCACGCTTAAGCGACCATCTGACATGAACGACAAGAGCACGTGGTGCAGAACGGCCGCTTTTAGTGACGACGCTGGACTGATTTTTCTTGGTTCAGTCATCGACTGCGAAGCGTTATCCCGGTGAACCAGTTTTCGGCCGGTGTTTCACGCAGTCCGTGCCGATAACTACGTGTGAATTCTCGCCGATGGCTTCCGATTTGCACGCGCAATCGGACAAGTACCCGTTACTGGCCAGAAGCGGGGTTGTGGGAAACGCAAGACTGATTCTGGGCGACTCGTAGCCCGCTCGGAAAACACTTCAGGAGCCACCTCGCCTTTAGTTGTAGCGTGGCTCAGGAGCGCCTGCTTGGGAGGCAGGTGCTGTTACTGTGGCCGCAACTGCTCGACAGTTCCTACATTTCCATAGCCGACGTCAGGCTGTTCATAACTGCAGATTTCGATTGTTCAAGATCCGGCCGCTCCAGGACGGTCTTAGGGGTTCGTTCGTGTTTGCTTTTCGCCGTGGAGTGCGGTCTCCAATGCCGTGGCGAAAGCATCATTCTGTGCTCGATTTCCTGACCAGCAGCGCGTTTCTCGGTAGCAACCGGAGACCGACAACAAACAACGTGCAGAAACTCGTGACTCAGGGAGCACAGATTCCTGCTGAGCCAACTTTTCTATCCACAATTTTGTTGCGTTGTCGACCGATTGGCAGAAGAGGATGTTGGCTGCCGATGCTCTCCGATCCGGCCAACCGCTCCAATCGATTGCTTTTGCGGCTGTCGTGGCCGCTGGGGTTGACAGGCGCGATTCTGTCCTGCTCTTATCGTTTATCGTTTGCGAATTGTTATCGCAATCGTTTGTCTTTCCGAAAAAGATCGTACCCGTCATAAGCCGGAGTCCTGATGAAGCTGAGATTCCTCCTGTTTTTGTCTTCTAGCCTGCTGTTCTCGTCCTTGTCGTCCTTGTCGTTGAACGCGCAGCAGGAGGGGGAGGCGCGGCTGTGGCTGACGACGGCTCTGCCGACACTTGCGGCGAAGGGCGCGAAGCCGGAGTTCGGACCCAATGTAGTGGTCTTCGATCCGTCGATGTCATCACAGGCGATCCAGAAGCAGATCGACGCGGTGTATGCGACGCAGGAGCACAAGGAGTTTGGACAGCAGCGGAACGCGCTGCTATTCCTGCCGGGAGACTATTCGGTGGACGTGCCGGTAGGCTTTTACACGGAAGTGATAGGGCTTGGAGCGTCGCCCGATGCAACACGGATTGCGGGCAACGTGCACGCGGATGCGAATCATGAGCACAACAATGCGACGACGACGTTCTGGAGAGCTGCGGAAGGGTTCTCAATAAAGCCGACGGGGGGAACAATGCAATGGGCGGTTTCGCAGGCGGTTTCGCTGCGGCGCATGCATGTACGTGGCGACCTGGTGCTGCACCAGAATCGCGGCTGGGCAAGTGGCGGCTGGATGTCGGATTCGCTTGTGGATGGGAATGTCGACTCCGGCAGCCAGCAGCAGTGGATCTCGCGCAACTGCGACTGGAAGAGTTGGACGGGTGCGAACTGGAACATGGTGTTTGTCGGTGTGGTGCATCCGCCGGAAGGCGCATGGCCCTCGCCGCCTTACACGAAGGTGACGCATACGCCAGTGGTGCGCGAGAAACCGTTTCTGCAGGCGAATGCTGCCGGCGAGTTCAGCGTGCGGGTTCCGGAGCTGTATAGCGACAGCGTCGGGATTACGTGGCGCGACGGGAAAACGCCGGGAGAGACAATTCCCATTACGCGGTTTTATATTGCGCGTCCAGATGTGGATACGGCGGACACGATCAACGCTCAGCTTGCCCAAGGGAAGAACCTGATTCTGACGCCGGGGATCTATGAGCTGGCCGCTCCGATTCGCGTGACACGACCGCATGCTGTGGTGCTGGGGCTGGGGTTTGCGACGCTACGTCCGATGAAGGGCACGGCGGCGATGACGACGACCGATGACGGCGGGATCGAGATTGCGGGGCTGCTTTTCGATGCTGGACCGAGCGAGTCTCCGGTGCTGCTGGAGGTGGGGCCAGAGGGAAGTCGGGCGCGACATGCGAACGACCCGATCACGCTGCACGATATTTACTTTCGTGTGGGTGGCGCGGGCGCCGGCCGGGCCAAGGTGAATTTGAGGATCAACAGCAACGACACACTGGTGGACCATACGTGGATCTGGAGAGCGGACCACGGTGCCGGAGTGGGCTGGGAGCTGAATACCAGCGAGAACGGGCTGGTGGTCAATGGAAACCAAGTCACGATCTATGGCCTGTTTGTAGAGCATCACCAGCAATTCCAAGTTCTGTGGAACGGCAATGGTGGGCGAACGTATTTTTATCAGTCCGAGATTCCTTACGATCCTCCGAACCAGGCGAGCTATACGAGTACGCCGGGGGTGAACGGCTGGGCCTCGTACAAAGTGGCGGATGGAGTGACGACGCATGAGGCGTGGGGGCTGGGCGTGTACAGCGTCTTCATCTATCCAGATGTCGGGCTGACCCGGGCAATCGAGACGCCGAAGAGCTCGGACGTACGGTTCCACGACATGATCACCGTGGCGCTCGGCGATCACGGCGCGATCAACCATGTGATCGACGACACGGGCGATGCGACCGCGATGCATCCTCGCGTGACGCCGAAGGTGACGGACTTCCCCTGAGTGGGTGCGCGCTGGCTCGGCATTCGTGGGGCGGGCAACGTCCACGAAATGCAAACCTCATTGAAAAGGGGCCGCAGGGATTCGGTAACGGGAAGTCGGCCAGGCTCCCGCGAATCTATAATCACGAGGGCCACCGCGAATGGTTGTAGCAAGCGCGTTTGTAGGTACCAATCCGACCGACGAACCGATAACTTCCGGCTTGCCCGTCATCCAGCCCTGAGGACGGGCTGCAAGTTGCTGCGGGTACGACAGATTAGCGTTAGCGCGCCGCTTGCCGTAAGAGCGCCCTGAACGTGTCCTCGTCGATTTCGGAGGCTTTGCGCACTTTGATATGCCGCACGTACTGGCCCTTGCCTTCGAGGATCCGCTGCGGATCCTTCAAGCCGGAGCCGCGGAAGAAGCCAAACTGGACGTAGTCCCGAGCCGAGTAAACGTAGGCGACCGGCACTTTCCCCAATACCCAGCAGCCGTTGCCCCACTTCACCGATTCTTGGAGTCCGGGCGCGACGCGCTTCACGAACGTGCGCAATGTCCGGATTATTGAGCGGTTCTTAGGCGACTGGTCAGCGAAGTATTCATCGAAGCTAGCGTACTTTTTTATCTTCATCGGTCACCTTAGATGCTAGGTCAGCTTGCCGGAACGCTAAGCAGTATTTGTCGACATAACGCTCGGCACACAAGCCAAGAGTCTGCTGCCCAGTGCCCTTCTAAGGCGAACGATTTCTCAGCACGTTCAATCGGAACAGCGCAACTCCAGAGACCACGAAACAGGCTGCCGAGAGGAAGAGATCCAGCCAAGGCGCAGCGACAACGACTTGAAGGAAGCCGCCCGCGATTTGCGGCGGACGCGGGCCCTATGCAAATTCAATGGTGGGAAGGCTGGGCGTCGAGCTGTGCCGAGGCTGTGCGGCAGAGTGCGACACGTGACCGTCGAGCCTGGAAGCTGACCGAAAGCGAAAAAGGATCGTGAAGAGCGTGGTTGAAGAGCTTGTGGGGAGTGATTCAGGTTGCGGATGGTTGCAGGGTACCGGGAACTTGTTCACAGGAAAGAACAATTGATTGCAGAAGCCTGATTTGAACCGACGAGTGGCTCCGTCAGGCAGCTGAAGAGGAATTCTTCCGAAGAGAGCAGTTGCTCACGAGGCAGGCGCTCCCACCATTATTGTAGTATCTCGGCACTTCCTACATTTCCATAACTTCTATACCGTACTGCTGCTTTGCAAGCGCGTTCGCCCCTTCCAAAGAACCCTTCCTTTGCTCGGCGTTTTCAATGTTTTCAACAATTTCGGGGAATCTGCTTCTCGCTCGAAGTAAGCCCCGAGAGTGCAATTACATGGGGTTTTGGTACAGTTTCCGGAATCATATACCAGGTCATCGATTCGCAGGTTTAAGGCCATCATGGAGGCTATCGTCCATGAAAATCGGTTGATCATGTCAAAGGAGAGGAAGGGATATCAAAGGCGCACACGGTGGCACTGATTTCTGAAGCTTAGCTGGGAACTATATATATAAGGATAAGATTGTCACACAAAGCTGACCTACCGCCGACTCTTGACGGAAGATTAACCCGCGCCCACAGTCGCAGTTTCGCCGTCGGAATCGGAGGCGCATTTGTCATGGCATTTACATTTGCAGATCTCGATCGACTCGAATCGGGTGCGCGGTTTTACACGGCGGATCTTCATGTGCACACGTTTGGGGGTTCGTCCGATGTCACCGACTCTACTTTAACGGTTGAAGCGATCATCGACGCCGCGGTTGCAGCGAATGGCGGGCTACTCGCCGCGACGGATCACAACAACGACAAGCACGTCTTAAGTAGTCTCGCGTACGGAGCCAATACGCTGACCGTCTTCTGGTCCTTCCAGGTGTGGAAATCACTTCGGCTAACGGACACCTACTTGTATACGGCGATCCGTCGAAGCCCGACGCCATCGGTAGTTTGATTGCACTCCTGGTACTGGCAAGGCCCAAAGGGCGGACGAGATACCCACACAATGGGATCGATGGCGGATGTTATAGCCGAGGCTGACAAATTGGGGCCGCTCTGCTTAGCTGCACACATCGACCGAACCGGAACGGGATTTGAAATGCTTGCGGAGGGCTATCCAAACTGGAAACAAGACATTCTACTCAGTACGGGCTTGTACGGAATTGAGGTGGACGATTCGTCGCATCTACCGTGGTTCTCACAGGACGACGAGTGCGGAGACGCTGGTGGTCAGCGCCGCGCGGTCGCTCTAAAACGAAAAGAGCAGTTGTCGAAGAATCATGCAGGGCGGTCTAACCAGCCTTCGCCGGGATCCGTCGCCTCCGCCAAGTGCCGGGGACCGCATAAAGTTGCAGACGTTTCCGGCTGGGCGGGTTCGGCTTTATACTGCGAGCCTCGCAGGGTTGGCCGAGACTAGTTAGTTAGGTGGCACCGAGACGCTGGGGAAGCGGAATGACAATCTGCACCATCGACGAATCACAACGCAAAGCAGCGACAGTTGTGGGATTCTCTTATCTGTTTGCGCTGCCGCCGGCGATCTTCGCCGAGTTCTACGTACGCACCCAACTCATCGCCTTCGACAATGCCGCGCAAACGGCGCAGAACATCATGGCGCACGAACGGCTCTTTCGTCTGGGCACCGCCAGTAATCTCACTGTCTTCGCGCTCGATGTTGTCCTGATCATTGGTCTTTACGTGGTCCTCATGCCAGTCAATCGAAGCCTCGCGTTGCTGGCCACGGGCTGGGGGCTGATCGAGACCGCAACCCTGGTCGTCGTCACGCTCAGTGACTTCGACGTTTTGCGGATACTCAGTGGTGCGGACTACCTGCATGCATTCGAAGCGAACCGGTTGCAGGCCCTGGCGAGGCTATCGGTCAGTGCGCATGCCGATGCGTATAACGTCGGCTTGGTGCTCGCCGGGCTTCGAAGTACTGCCTTCTGCTATCTGTGGTTCAAGTCCAGCTTCATCCCAAGAGCATTGGCGGCATGGGGAATGGTTGCGTCCTTTCTGATGGGAGCGTGCGCATTCTCGTTCATCATCTTTCCAGAGCTTGCGAAGGTCATCCCCGTTGAGATTTATGGAGCTCCTATCTTCTTCTTCGAGCTGACCATGGGTTTTTGGCTCCTGCTGAAGGGATTACTACCTTCCGGAGCTGCGCCCGATAGAGTAAGCGGGTCAGCACAGGCGGGCGTCGTCTAACCATGTCGTCCCGTCGATGGCCTCGGGCGGCGGTTCGAGCGTTAGCTCTCGGAGATTTCTGGACTGGCGGGCACGGGCTCAGTGAACCAGCCTGGGTCTGAACGTGATGGAACTGACTCACTCACATCGGCAGCGGGATGACATGGGCGTGGTGAGCCACGAGAGCGCTGAGGAGTTGACATGACACGCACCACAAACGCAAGAATCGCCGGATTCACGTACCTTTTCTACGCAGCGATCGGTATCTGCATCGAGCTGCTTATGCACCAGGCGAGGGGCGGCTACAGTGGTGCCGCGATGGTCGCCCGCATCGGGCAGTACGCGACAAACGTGCGGCTGGCCATCCTGATTGCGCTGCTCGAATGCCTCTCGTCCCTCGTGCTGGGCGTGACGCTTTACGGGATCACGCGCGACGAGGACCATGAGCTTGCAATGCTGGGCCTGGTCTGTCGCGTTGCTGAAGGCGTGCTCGGTTCGCTCAACAACATCCCGGGCTACCTGGGACTGCTGTGGCTGGCCAAGGCGGGGGTCGGGACGGATGTCCTGGACATCCCCACAACGAACGCGCTGCGCGCGTTTCTGCTGATGCCGGGCCCGAGCGTCCCCCTCGGTGCGATCTTCTTTGCGGTGGGGAGTTTAATCTTTTCCTATCTGCTCCTGCGCGGACGGATGGTCCCCGTCTCAATCGCATGGCTGGGTGTGTTCGCGTCGGGCCTGCTCGTGGTGGTACTGCCCCTGCAGCTCGCCGGTTTCTCCACCGGGCCGCTGACCGGATACTACCAGTGGCTGCCGGCGCTCGTATTCCAAGTCGTGCTCGCGCTGTGGCTGCTCATCAAAGGTGTCGCCGCACCGGCGACGCGATGAGCCCTACACCGCAAGATGTGTGAATCAACGGATCAGAGCTTCAGTCGCCGGATCATTTGCGAGAAGTCTACGGAAGAGGGCGACCAGCGGCTACAGAAAAGAGAATGGGCACTCGCTCAACCCGTCATCGAAGTCTTTCGCAGCGATTGCCAACAAATCAGGGCGCACCCTAGCGAGAGGAACGCCTCGTGCTCAGCGGGAGCTCGCACACGTTACCGCCGAGAGTCCTTGTCGAGCGACGAACGGGCCAAGGGATGCTGGCGCTATCGACGAGCTCGTGCACTCTCTTCAGAAGATCCGGAGCCGGAGATGGGGAAAGGATGACCCGCTTGAGTAGTCGGCGGAGATCAACCTCAATTGCATTGCCCGCCGCCAAAGGCTTGGTGCCAGGACGCCTCGCGTCTCCGACAGGAAAAACGTCGATCACTGCTCTGAGCTCTCGCTCATCTGCAAATTCTTTTCGCTTATAGAAAATTGGTGCGAGGGAGTGCCTGTCGATCATCCGATCTTTCTCGGAGTCTATGTATTCCACCTCATGGATGAGGATCCAGGCGGGAAGGGCGTTTCGCAGTCTTCCGTAGCTGCTTTCGATCGCGACCCCGTTGCCTTCAGCGTACGTACGCCACATCAAGTCTGACTCGTTCGGACGAAAGAAAACTGGCGATTCCAATCTGTGAGCCCACGTAGGGACTCCCGCTGTTCCTCGGATACTCCTAATCGATCCCACAACCGATCCCGAGCACGTGCCTCGGCCGCGGCTTTGGTACTCTCGAACGCATCCGTGAACGAATTGGCAGCTGCGAACCACAAAGCGCTCGAGCGAAGGAACACCTCGAACTTCGAGAGCGGCATGTATCGCCAGATGATAGTGGGATCGAGTGGCGTTCTAAATCCGAAACTCATTGGACACGTGCTCCACACTCCGGGAGCAGGTCAAAATGACAATCAAACAACGGCGAATATGGAATCAGCGAATGGCACGCAGCCGAGCGCGATTGGGATCTCTCCGGAAATTAGACTGAAGGAATGTTGCCTTCATCGAAGAACCAACTGGTCCAAGTCTACGCGAAGGACTAGCACTATAGTGCCGTGAATTCGAGTGCGGGTGGCACCAAATATGCCTGCCAAACGGAAGTGTGGGAATCTTTGCCCGCGATATCCACTGACGCCTTCACATCGAACCTAATCGTGCTGTTCAACGGTGTAATCTCAAAAACTGGAGCTTGCCCCCGAGTTATCGATGCAAATGCGAACGCCCAGAAAGCGGTGATAAACAATCGCACACCATGTCGCTTGAAATAATTTCTGTCCATTTAACTCCTACAATTGGCCCCCATCAATGTCCTGCTTACCGGACGCGAACGATCCTTCGTCGACTGCCTGCTCTTTCTCGACTACAGTGGAGGCGTCGAAGAACTAGACAAGTCTCTCGCCGTGTTTCCTTCCTTTGATTACGATGCGGCACTCGACTATCTCAAATTGCTCCGCAGCCCCTGGCTTTATTCGCGTTTGGGCTTCCTGCTGGACCGCCATGCGGACAACCTCTTGTTTCGAGGAAATCCACGGGACCGTTTCCTCCGCAAACTTCCCCGCGGCGTGGTCTACCTTGCCGACAAGCGTCCGGGCCAGCGCTGGGTTTCTCTGTGGAAACTCATGGTGCCTCAGACGTTTTCGCCTTCCCCGACAGGTTCCGTGCAAACATGAAATTCACATCTGCGCAAATCCGCGAGTTGGCCGAGAATGCTCGCTTTCCTGCTGAAAATCTCGAGAAGGTGCTCTCTGATCGAATTCCACAAGCACCCTATCCTCAAAGGAAAACTTGTACTCAAGGGCGGGACCGCACTCAATCTCTTTTACCTCAATCTCGCACGGCTTTCGGTCGATATAGATCTCAACTACATCGGACATGAGTCGCCTCACCGGATATGTGGTTTTTGGCTGAAATCCACTTGATTGCATAACAATGTCGGCTCCTCGACCCGAGTAGACTGTGGTTATTCGACGACCACAGTTCGGAGAAAGGAGCCGAACATGATGATTATAGGCGTAGATTACCACCCGAGCTTTCAGGCGATTG
>Ga0193726_1001502_pt1 | contig 18237 bp, 15 predicted proteins | sample H2c1metaG_FD_144928 | JGI IMG/M metagenome (GOLD analysis project Ga0193726, IMG submission 144928) | Soil microbial communities from a riparian zone of the East river system, Colorado, United States - H2c1 | ecosystem: Environmental > Terrestrial > Soil > Riparian zone | place: USA: East River... | reverse complement strand
CGGCCGGCTCTGGTGCTTGTTTTGGCAGCAAGGAAGGAAAATCCAGCAGGACAGAGGTTTCAAATTGTACTGGCCTTTTTTTACGCTCTGCATCCAGGCAAATCAGCGCACTGTTGGAAATAAGAACCTCATTCGGAGCTTTATTTTTTGAAGATAATGTCAGCGAACTAAACACCTCACCAAAAAAACTATACATGTGGTGGCCTCGAATTCCTTCTAATTCCGTCATTTGCCAGGGGCCCATAGATACGATGGCATGAAGGGAAAGCAGTTCGTTAATATCATTGAAAGTATTTCTTTCGCTTATGATCTTATGAGCACAATATGCAGCAAATTGCACGGAATCCTCTGCAATTTTTTTGTCACCCGGCCACGCAAACATCACTCCATCCCCCGCAAAAAACAAGGGTTGACCGCCATATTCAGCCACCGTTGACAATAAAAAATCATAGTGATTGTGCAATATGGTTGTGATCCTTTCCACACCATTCACCGAATCTTTCATGAGACGGTTGCAGAGTGGAGAAAAATTATTTATATCAATCCAAAGTAAAGCTGCATGATCCTCCTTTATAGAACTGAGCTCCGGCTGCTTGTTGTCGTCATATTTTTTTCTAAGAATCGACGGCACAAAGCTTACTGCCAATTGATCCGAGGTGTTGGAGGTCAGATATGTGGTGCCCATTTTTTTCGGATTTAAATTAAAAGCAAAGTAGATTCAATGAACAATTCGGCTCCTGAATGAAAAAGAATAACCGGATCAGGCAATGGTCTTAAAATAATCGGTAAGGTAGCGGTGGAAAGGGCGAACTCAAAATGCAAACGACAACTATCAAATTTCATCAAATTCTTTGGTATTTACAAAAGGGTTTCATGAAAAGTGATATGAAGGGAACAGGAACAATCCCATAAAATGTTCGGAAAACTAACACCTATAGCATTAATTATTTTTACAAATAACTCAGCCACCATTTTTCTTTGTGTGCCCTTTTATAATCACTGAACCATTTACAAACAGGGTATAAGGAAAGGACGATACAGATCCAGACGACATATACGGTCCCTAGTGAATAACCTTCTCCCGGAGCAATAAATTGTGGTAAAAGGCCACCTTGTTGAGGATTCAAACCTTCGGCAAGAGAGTGTCCGCGTGACAGGTAGCAAATAGCGGAGACCAAATGGATGAGGGCAAAATGAAGGATGTAATACAGGAAAGGCACGCGCCCATATACGGTGATAAATTTCGTAAGCCCATTTTTTACATTTCCGGTAAATGCAAGAAATAAAATGCCGATACCTACTGTTGCACACATATACAATAATGAAGGCGGGTATTTTTGAACCTTCATAAAAGAAAGAAATGTGTAAAGCCCATTTTTCTGGGATGACCAATGACCCGGATCTCCATATCCATTCGTGGCGCGCAATAAAATAAAGAAAGCAATAACCCCAAATCCCAGCCAGAGAAGAACCTTTTTTCTTTCGATCCCTTCAAATTTTAAAAACAATTTTCCAAAACAGTATCCCATCATCATCAATCCTGCCCAGGGAAGGAATGGGTAAAAAATTAAAAGTGAATGTCCATCCCATAACTTGTATTGCCCTGGCATATGAAGCATACTATACCACCATGGGGGAGCTGTTTGAAAGCCTCTTTCATAATAATTCAACGCGTTATGTCCAAGCACGATGATGGCTCCTAATGCGAAGATCGCTTGAAAAGGAAGCCAGATCACCAAACCAAGAATGACCATACTGATTCCGATTGACCATATGGTTTGCAAAACGAAAAGGTGATAATGAATATCAAAGCTGAAAAGAAAATTCAATACTACGATCTCGATAAAGATGAGCCACAATCCTCTCTTTATGAGAAAAATGCTTAACTGTTTTTTGGTCTTTCTCCGGCTTTGAAAATAAGCGCCTGAACCTGCAAGAAAAACAAAAATGGGTGCGCACAGATGGGTGATCCATCTTGTGAAATATAAAATTGGGGTAGTAGTTGCAAGGTTCAACGGGTCTCCGGTCCAGGCATCTTTATGAAAGAAATCTCTTGTATGATCAAGGGCCATAATGATCATTACCAATCCCCGCAATAGGTCAATGGAATCGATGCGATAGGAAGGTTTGAGTGATTGAAAAGGTGGCAATGATTGAACAGGAGCAGTCAGAACTTCCGGCATATTAGTTGGTTTAATCTAAAGCTAAAGAAAATAAGCAGGGCGAAAAACAGTTATTTTACGATTGGCAGCCTTCTTATTATGAATCTAATTTCGGTTAAAAAAAAGATTATTTCCTCACCTGGTGCCAGATGAATGCAACAGCAAAACCGACCAGGACATAGATAATTAGCTTGATCAATCGATACTTTGTGTTATTTGTCATCTTCTATTGAATATCCTTCTTTTAAAAGTTGATTACATGCTCCTGCCGGAGGCCAAACCAACTATCGGTGGCTTTCCATATCTTATTTCAGATTTTAATTTTTAATCATCTCTAAGATGCAATAAAATCAGGACAAAGAAAAGAAAACTTAGAACTCTTTCTGCTGCAGGCAAACCATTCCATGTTGCGCTTTGCCACATAGAAAACCATTCACCTCCAATAACCTCAAATCCTAAAAACCAGATAAGGATTCCTATCATTATTCCGGCAACTGCCCAATTCTTGGATGCGTGAAACACTGAGCCATCGTTTCGCAAATTCTTAAACATCTGCCAGCTTCCTTTCAAACAGAAGGAAGCCATCATGGCCTCCATAAGAATGATTAAAATATAGCCGGCGTTATAAATGAATGGGCTGCTGATACTCCTGTAATGAACACGGCTGCCAGGAAATATGGTATCCATTTTCATAACGTGTTCCACGAAATAATAATTGGTATAATAATCGGTGACGTTCCCGATCACAATGATGAGAGTCATTAACCCAATGGCAGCCACCGAAAAGGTTTTTGTTATCCTGAACAGAAATGAAGTGGAAGGCATACTTGCTGAATTATTTTATAGAATAGGGTTATGAATTGTTTTATCCAAAACTTTTTATGAAGGTTCCGCATTCTACCTTTTGGATCCTGTTTCCTTTTATCCGTTTTTTTAATGTCCACGTTGCCGGATATCAGCCATCAGCTTTACAGCGGCCCGTTTGCAATATAACAGCCAAAAATTATAATTCTTCAACCGTATCTCAAATTCGCTTACCCGGGTATAAAATCTTTCCAGGTCTGGCGCACCCGTTTTCAATATTCTTAGATCCGGTTGGCGCAGGAGCAAAGCAGCCAGGTCATAATTATTGGAATAGGTGGATTCTTGAATATCATCGTACGACTTCACATACTCATCCAGGTCGAGTAAACTAATAAACTCATATTCGGTTTGTTGTAAGGCGTCCAACTGCGCCTGGGTAGGTAAAAATGACTGCGCGGCAAAAATTTTCCTTTCATAATAATCCGCGATTTCGCTCACAAGTTCTTTATTCCTGATGAGCCTTAATGAGCCTGAATTTTTCAATTCAGTAATAGCGGAAGTATTAAACACAGCATGGCCGGTCTTTCCAAGGTATTTAAGAACAAAATAGTACAATCTGTCGCCATGAACGCTGCCCCGGATTGCCTCTTTTAATTGATTCCTTAACGAGTCAAGTCCCAGGAATATCTGCGCATTTGTCTCCGCATTCATCGCGCAACGGGTTGAATCATAGCCCAGGTTTTCAACGATCTCCTTCATGTATTCCTTTTCCCTGTTTTTGTCGAGGATCTGTTCCCGAAGGCTCTCTGCAAAAAATCCCATGCTTACGGCAAGAAATATCATTAAAAATTCAAAGAAATATTCTTTGAATTTTTTCTTTTCTACCTGTGGGTGGTGGTGGACTTCCATGTTTATACCTTTTTTAATCACTTCCTTATTTATCTTCCAAACGATATTCAGTTTTCAACTCACTGATCAGTACAGATGCCTGGTGCAACAAAGAATCTGAGCCGCCCACATTGTAACCCCGAATAAATCTCGAACGAACCAATTCAATATATTCATTAAACAAGGTCTTATCATAACTTAATACCGGTGGATTCGTTTTCATAAAAGAATCAATAGGTCCGAAATCAAAATTGCCCCAACTCTTAAAATATTTCTGGAAAATATTATTTGCCCTGTCATTGTAACTGACGATAAAGATCTGGGCTCTGAGTTTCCTGACTTCCGCGTAAATATTCTGTTGTATTTGTTCGTAAGACTGCATGAGTCGGCAAAACCTGTCATATTTTGCCGCTGCAGAAGCGATCTTCTGTCCAAAATATCGAAGGGAACCCGAGCTTTTCATTTGTTGGAAAGTTTCATCATTGGGAACAAAACTTCTTCTTGCCCCTCCAAATAAACCATACCAGTATAACTTCCCTGTCGTTATATCTTTCGGATCGTTGTTGGCCAGGAGTTGTATAAGCGTATCAATATTATCAGCGACATAACTGAAATACTGCCTGTACGAGTTCAGTTGCACCGTATCCTGTTCAACATCTTTTAGCAGCAATAGGGCAAACTCTCTAGCGTGTCTGTGTTCGGTAATATTTTCCCGGATTGTTTCAGCAAAAAAACCCATTGTTACCGCAAGGAAGATCATTAAGAATTCTAAAAAATATTCTTTGAATTTTTTCTTTTCTACATGTGGATGGTGATGGACTTCCATATCAGATTGTGGTTTTCGATTTGTTCTTTTCTAAATTTTCAATCAACCTATTCAAGATGATAGTCATACTTAAAATAACTCAGGAGGATATTCGCTTTATCCCTCAATCGTTTTAAGCCATTCCGATGTTGAACAATTACCCGCAAATATTGGAAAAGTTGATTGAAATATTTCCTCAGCAAGACTTTATCAGAACAAAGAATTAAAGGTTGATTTATCCCGGTGGCATCGGGTATCGGAATTTCTCCAACATTGCTGTACAGCTTTGAATAAGGAATAAAATCAACTATTTCATTGAATGTATTTCGCAGGTTATCCTGCGACTGCTGGTACAATGTGCTTTGATATTCTTCGATATTGTTTCCTTGTTTTTGGTAACTAATGATGCTGTCGGCAGCAGTTTTTGGCAAAAGCCGGAATCCACCACCGTTTGTCAATTGCCCAAAAGTGCGCCCATTCATTTGAAATGGATTGTTGGAAAGCGAGTGCTTGACAATACCCAGCAAAGACACCGGTGTTTGACCTTTCAAAAGGCTATCGTAGCAGGGTACCAGGACGTTGAGCGCGGCGATCTTTTTCGCCTCAAAGTCGATAAGGTAATTTAATCTCACCGTATCCGTTTTCAGATCCTCATAAAATGATTGAATGTATTGTTTCCCCTTTTCCTTTTCTACTATATTTTCCCTGATGTTCTCAGCAATGAAGCCAAGAAATACAGCAAAAAATATCATCAGGAATTCAAGGATATACTCTTTGAATCTTTTCTTCTCTACATGCGGGTGATGGTGGACTTCCATTTTGTATTCCGAATTTTGATTTTTGGTGCTGTTGTTCATCAATTATCAGCATCGTCTGTCTAAAAAAGCAATGGCAATTGTGATCATCAAAATAGCAACAAATGTTAAAATAGGAGAACGGAAGAAGGGATAATAAATATAATCCATATTTGCCCTGAAAACCTAAGAAAATGCCCCATTTCCGTTTCCAAAGCAATTTGTATTTTCACCTGTTATTTATCTTTGTAAAAACTGCGAGCCATGCAATTGAAACAAGTCACCACCGTTGAAAGTATTGATCCCGGGTTATTCAAAAAAGAGTTTTACGAACCTTGTATCCCGGTAGTCATCAAGGATCTTTCCAGGGCCTGGCCAGCCTATTCCAAATGGAACTGGGATTATTTCAAATCATTGGTTGGAGATAAAAAAGTTCCCTTATATAATAATGTAAAAAGTGATGCTTATACGCCAATCAATACAGCGGATGATTATAAAACGTTCGGGGAATACATTGATATGATCAGCCAGGGGCCCGCAGGCTGGAGAATTTTTTTATTCAACATTTTTGATCACGCTCCTGAATTGACAAAAGATTTTACCTGGCCCGAGCATTTAATGAAAGGCTTTGTGAAAAAATACCCGATGCTCTTTACTGGGGGCGCCACTTCCATCACCCACATGCATTTTGATATTGACCTTTCCCATATTTTGCATACCCAGTTTACGGGGAGGAAAAGAGTATTATTATTTCCACATGGTGAACAGCATAAACTTTACCGTAAGCCTTTTGAAGTGCTGAGCCTGGCAGATTTTTCACATTATCATGAAGGCAACGGCACTCCTGATTTCAAGAAATTTCCCGCTTTGAAACTGGCACAAGGGTATGACCTCATCCTTGATCATGGCGATACGTTATTTATGCCTGCTGGCTATTGGCATCATATGGAATATCTCGACAGTGGCTTTGCCATGAGCCTAAGGGCTCTTCAACCTTCGCTTAGCGGAAAATTAAAAGGTGCATGGAATTTATTCGGTATGCGCAGTATTGATACTGTAATGAAAAAGACAATGCCCAAACCCTGGTATAACTGGAAACAAAGAAAGACATTTATAGAAGCTGAAAAAGAATTGCGCCAATAGCAAGGAGCATCTCTAAAAAAACAAACTCCCGGATACCAGGAGTTCATTTTGATGTATTATCTAAGATCTGTTATTCTTTTTTTGATCATTGGATGGTCCAAACTTCATTTCCCCTTAATAACTTATCCAGGTCGGCTGGTTTTTTGGCTTTTGCATTTTTAATTTGCAGTTCCATCTCCTGTTCATAGCACGGTCTGTCGGTTTGATAAAATACTCCAAATGGCCTGGGCAAATGACCTTCCATTTTTGGATCATCAAAAACGCGAACCAATATTTGTGCTTTGTACATATCATGTTCATCATGTATCCAGCAATCATCTGCACTATACCCTTCTGAAAGACTTACAACCTTTGGTGTAAATCCATCCAGCCTGATCCCTTTATCGCTATTGGCTCCAAATAAAAGTGGTTTCCCTTTTTCCAGGAAAATCGTTTCATTAGCCTTGCTGCTTTTTTCTGTAAAAACTTCAAAAGCACCATCATTAAAAATGTTGCAGTTCTGATATATCTCAAGGAATGAGGCCCCTTTATGATTATTAGCTCTTATCAGGGCGTTCTGTAAATGCTTAGGGTCCCTATCCATACTTCTTGCAACAAAAGTGGCATCCGCTCCCAATGCAAGCGCTAAGGGGTTGAAAGGATGATCAATGCTACCAAAAGGCGTTGATTTAGTTACTTTATTCTCCTCTGATGTTGGCGAATATTGGCCCTTTGTTAAACCATATATCTGGTTATTGAATAATAAAATATTTACGTCAAAATTGCGGCGCAATAAGTGAATGGTATGATTGCCTCCAATACTGAGACCATCTCCATCACCTGTTACGATCCACACACTCAGTTCGGGCCTGGCAGCCTTTAATCCACTGGCCACTGCAGTAGCGCGGCCATGAATCGAATGCATTCCGTACGTATTCATGTAATAGGGAAACCGGGAAGAGCACCCGATACCTGAAATGATGACGATATTTTCCCTGGGTAGGCCTAAAGTTGGCATTACCTTCTGAACCTGGGCAAGGATCGAATAATCCCCGCAACCGGGACACCAGCGAACTTCCTGGTCGGTGGAAAAATCTTTTGCTGTTAGTACGGGCGGGGCTGTAATTGTTTCACTCATAATATTAATAGGGATTCCTGCAAAATTAAACAATATCGAAGAAGGAACAAGACCTATCTAACTAAAAATCCGGACTTTAATTAATATTTGTGTCTATCTAATCCCGCTTAGCAACCAACTATTGTGTCTTTTCCATCGATTAGCCTAAACAGGTTGCGGTTATCATGAAACTGGTATAAAAACCAGCATGAATTAGTAAATTCATCGATAAATTTCCAATCCATGCGAAAGATTTTAACTGTATTTGCTATTCATCTTATTACTGCTGTTTCATTTGCTCAGAATAAAGAACCTGTTAAGGTGACTGACCTGCTGAATATCAGGTCCATCAATGGAATTAATCTATCCAGCGATGGCAATAAAGCGGTCTTTACGGTTACGGCTATTGAGCCGGAAGATGGTTCTAAATTGGAATTTGACTATGTAAACCATATATGGATGGTAAATACTGATGGTAATTCAATCCCAAAACAACTAACCGCAAAAGAAAGTTCCTCTCAGCCGGCCTGGAGTCCGGATGGCAAACAAATTGCTTTTGTACGTCTCGCAGAGAATAAGCCCCAGATATTTTTATTATCACTCGATGGCGGCGAAGCTTTTCAGCTTACCCATTTCAAATATGGAGCAGGAACTCCTAAATGGAGCCCTGACGGAAAACAAATTATATTTTCATCAAACATTTCATTGAAGGATCTCCTGGAGGACACCACGCTCAATCCCGCTCATACAATTCCTTTATGGCCATATGAAAAGCCTGGTTTTGATAAAAATGAAGAATTTAAAAAGACAGCGAACAAGGCAGATCCAGATGGAAACATTGAAGAGATCAGGGCCTATCTTGACAATAATGTAAATGATAAAACAGCAAAGGTGGTTAATAAGCTGAATTTCCAGGATGAAATGGGAGTGAACACCGACCTGAGTTTTAATCACTATTTTCTAATAGATATTAATGCACCCGGCAAGCCCCTCGAATTAACCAAAGGATTTTATCGCTTCAATGCAGCTTCATTTACCCCAGACGGCAAACAAATCATTTTATCGGGCAATGTTGATTCACTTCATCATCCCGATCGTTCCCAGGATAATGAAATTTTTATTACAAATATCGACGGTAGTGGATTCAAAAAAATACTGGGCGAGGAAGGAATGAACTACAATTCGCCAGTGATCTCACCCTCCGGAAAATGGCTTTCGTTTCAGTACAACGCTTCATCTTCTTTTATAGTCATTCCAGCTCTTGCAATCATACCTCTGAATGGTTCAGTAAAGGATAAGATCGATTTTCCACTAGACAGAAACAAAGGAAATTTCACGTGGAGTAATGATGAGAAATACATTTATTTCTCAGCTCAAAGTAATGGAGGGCAACCTCTCTACAGGGCAGATATCACTACCAAAAAAGTAGAACAACTTTCCGATTTCAACAGCGGTATCATAAATTTTGACCTTGAGGACGGCAAACTTGTTTTTGCAAAAACCGGGGTGACTGACCCGTTTGATCTTTTTTTAGCCGATCCGGATATGAAGAATGAAAAAAGGATCAGTGATTTTAACTATACCTGGACACAAAAAAAACAACTTTCCATTCCTGAAAAGAGAAGTTTTGTTAATAATAAGGGCATGAATGTTGAATACTGGATCATGAAACCAATAAATTATGAGCCCGGTAAAAAATATCCTTTGCTATTGGAAATCCATGGGGGGCCCTCGGCTATGTGGGGACCAGGAGAAACAACGATGTGGCATGAATATCAATTTTTCTGCAGTAAGGGTTATGGGGTTGTGTATAGCAATCCACGTGGCAGTGGTGGATATGGACTGGATTTTCTAAAAGCAAATATTAATGATTGGGGAACGGGGCCAACAAGTGATGTTATCACGTCCCTGGAAAAAACAGTAGCAACAGAAAAATGGGTAGACACTTCCAGGTTATTGATCACGGGTGGTTCTTATGCCGGCTATCTTGTTGCATGGATCATTGGTCATGATCACAGGTTCAAAGCCGCATGTTCACAACGTGGGGTGTACGACCTGGCTACATTTTTTGGGGAAGGAAATGCGTGGCGAATCGTAAAGGATTACTTCGGTGGATATCCCTGGGAAACTGCAACCAAAGCAATTCTCCAGAGAGAATCACCAATAACCTATGTACAAAATATTACAACGCCCTACATCATTTTTCATGGCGAAAATGACCGGCGCACAGGGACCACGCAGGGTGAAATGATGTTCCGGAGTTTAAAAGTTCTTGGCAGGCCCGTGGAATATGTGCGGCACCCTGGTGCAACGCACGAAATAACAAGAAGTGGCAACAACCGTCAACGCATTGATCAGATGTTAAGGACTTATGAATTTTTTGAAAGGTGGATCAACAAAAAATCTTTTTAAGAATTAAATTACAGTTCCAAAAAAATGAAATTATGGTAAACAGAAAAAAAATGGCAGTCGTTCTCGGCGCTATGGTATTTGTGATCATCGGCATTGCTGCCAGTAGCGTGCCGAAGCCAACCAGGAATCTCAAAGTTCTTCCAAAAGATATTTCTGACACAATGTTGGACAAAGTGATGGATGAATTCTCAAACGCCCTGGGGGTTAAATGCAATTTCTGTCATGTTCAATCAGAAACTGATTCAACGCAATGGGATATGGCGAGTGATGTGAAGCCGGAAAAAAATGTTGCACGCAAAATGATCACGATGAGCAACAAGATCAACAAGGACTTTTTTAATGGCACCACCAAATACGGTGAAGAAAATGCAGTGCTGGAAGTGCATTGCGTTACCTGCCATCATGGAGAAGCGCATCCAGAGATGGAAGAAGAAGATAATGATAATAAATCCAAGCAATAGGCAGATTTCAGAAACTTCGCTACCCTGGTGAAGCTATTATGTGCTCCACCGATTCTGGATGTTTTAAATAAATTACACTACAATTCTTTCAATGGAAACTCAGTATGATTTTGGAATGATCGGTTTGGGAACCATGGGTTGTAATCTCCTCCTCAATATGGCCGATAATCATTATGCTGTCGTCGGTTTTGACATCAACCGGGCAAAGGCGGAAGGGTTCGAAGCCTCTGCAAATCCCGGAACCGTAGTGAAAGGGGTGTTTGAATTATCCTCGTTGGTTCAATTGTTGAAAAAACCAAGGAAGATCATGATGCTGGTACCAGCAGGAAAACCAGTTGACGATGTTATCAATAACCTTTTGCCACTTTTAGAAAAAAATGATATTATTATTGACGGCGGAAATTCTCATTTTACAGACACATTGAACAGGATCCGTTTTTTGCAGGATAAGGGAATTCATTTTATGGGTATCGGTATTTCCGGGGGTGAAATGGGAGCAAGAACGGGCCCAAGTATTATGCCCGGTGGTGACGTAGCTGCATGGAAGGAAGTGAAACCCATATTGGAAGCGGTTGCGGCAAAAGTACCGCTTACACCAGGTCAGCCCGGTGGTGATCCCTGCGTTGCATACATGGGAAGATGGGCTGCAGGACACTATGTAAAGATGGTCCACAATGGGATTGAATATGCTATCATGCAATTGATCAGCGAAGTCTATGATATTTTGAAAAGAGGTGCCGGATTGACTAATGAAGAACTGCATGAGATTTTTAAAAAATGGGATGAAGGGGACCTGCGCTCTTTCCTTTTGGAGATCACTGCAGATATCTTCATTCAAAAAGATGCAGAAACAGGCAAAGCAATGGTCGACATCATTCTTGATAAAGCCGGGTCAAAAGGCACTGGAAAATGGACCTCGCAAAATTCAATGGACCTTGCAGTTCCGATCCCAACCATCGATGCTGCAGTGGCGGCACGTGATATTTCTGTATATAAAGAAGAACGCGTTGCTGCATCCGGATTATACCCCAGCAAGGTAAAAACGACCAATATCGATAAAGAAAAATTTATTCTGCAACTACACGATGCATTATACTTTGCTACTATAATTTGTTACGCCCAGGGTTTTGCACTATTGCATAGGGCTTCAAAAGACCTGGATATGGATGTTCCATTACCAGATGTAGTCAGGATCTGGCGCGGAGGTTGTATCATCCGGTCAGCGCTCCTTGATAATTTTTATGCAGTGTATAAAAAAGATCCAGACCTTCCCAATATGTTATTAAACAAAAAAATTGCTAAGCTCATAAAAAGCAAGGAAAAGAAATTAAGGACAATGATCCGGCAGGTAATACCCATGAAAATTCCGATGCCAGGATTTATGTCTTCACTCGCTTATTTTGACGCTTATTGCAGCAGCCAGTTACCAACTAACCTGGTACAGGCCCAGAGGGATTTCTTTGGAGCCCATACCTTCCAGAGAATTGATAAGGAAGGCTCGTTTCATAACGAATGGCAGCAATTGCCCGAACATAAAAAAGAAGAAGTGGAATATAGGCCTTAGGGCAGATGATAGATGATAATTAATAGATAATAGTGAATAGTTAATAATAAATAGTGTAAATGTTCGCTGGAGGTTAAGAGATCATAATTAATAAATTGAAAAAACATAGCGCGATGTTCCTCCCTTTAATGAAAGGATAAAGGGCGTTGCTAAATCTAAAATTCATGAAAGGTCAAAAAAAATTGCCTCCTGTAATCATGATCATCTTTGGCGGAAGTGGTGATCTCGCAAGCCGCAAGCTGATGCCTGCATTGTTTAATCTTTTTATTGATGATTATCTTCCTGATGAATTTGCAGTAACCGGGATCGGGCGCACCAATTATGGAGGAGATGAAAAATACCGGGAGCATTTACTGGAAGCCGTAAAGGAATTTTCCCGGAGAAAAGATCATGATGAAGATTGGAAAAAATTCTCTGAGAAGGTCTTTTACATGGAAGCGGATGTAACAAGCGATGCAGCCTATCAGCAAATAGGAAAATGCATCGAAGAAAAAAGCAAAGAATGGAAAGAATCTCCGATCATTATTTATTATATGGCTGTTGCTCCACAACTCGCACCGGATATTGCAAAGAAACTTTCAGCACAAAAACTTTGTGGGGACCCAAAGAGTCACCGAATTGTTTTTGAGAAACCCTTTGGGCATGATCTTGAAAGCGCGCAGGAGTTAAATCATTTGCTTGGTGGCATGTTCCAGGAGGACCAGATCTATCGCATTGATCATTACCTGGGTAAAGAAACGGTGCAGAATATACTGGCCCTGCGATTTGCAAATGCATTGTTTGAACCCATCTGGAACAGCAATTACATTGATCATATTCAGATCACGGCAGCGGAAACGGTGGGCGTAGAGGACCGCGGTGGTTATTATGAGCAGGCAGGTGCATTACGGGATATGGTGCAGAACCATATTTTGCAATTACTGTGTATGGTCGCCATGGAAGCGCCTGTTTCTTTTGACGCCAATGAGATCAGAAATAAAAAAGTGGATGTGCTGAATGCGATCAGGAAATTCAGCAGTGAAGATGTGCATTTGCATGCTGTGCGCGGTCAATATTCCGGAGGTTGGATGAAAGCCGAAAAAGTAGTTGGTTACCGGCAGGAAAAAAACGTAGATAAACATTCTCCGGTTGAAACTTTTGCAGCGGTAAAATTTTTTATAGATAATTGGCGCTGGCAAAATGTTCCTTTTTATGTTCGCACCGGAAAATACCTGCATGATAAAACCACACTCATCACGATTCAATTCAAACCCGCTCCTGCGTATGCATTTCCTGAAGAGTCTGCGGATACGTGGCGCTCAAATCGTTTAACCATCAGCATTCAACCTGATATGGACATCCGGATTCGCTTCCAGGCAACGCGACCGGGTCCGAGTATGATATTGAGTCCGGTTGATATGGTGTTCAGTTATGCTGAAGCTTATCATGAAGAAGAACCGGAAGCTTACGAAACATTGCTGGAAGATGTCATGGAGGGAAATCCCACTTTGTTCATGCGTGCGGACCAGGTAGAGTCTGCGTGGCAAGTCATTACTCCAATCATGGAGGCATGGAAACATCGCAAGCCTGTTGATTTTCCAAATTATGCTCCCGGTAGCTGGGGGCCCGAAGATGCCGAGGCGCTTGTAGCAAAATATGGACATCATTGGGTAACGCTACCTACAAAAGAAAAAGAATAAAAATATTTTCGATACCAGCAACAGGATCTCTATTTCACTTCCGTTGCGACGCAATCCGTTCATCATCCTGTAATTCTATTCGACATGCAATTGAACATTTCAAATAATCCGGAAGAATTGAGCTGGAGGGTGGCTGAATGGATGGTTGGATGCATTCAAGAAACATTACAAAAGCAGGATCGCTTTACCATTGCATTATCCGGTGGCAACACACCGAAAAAATTAAACCTGTTACTGGCTTCAGATGAATTTAAAGATACAATCGACTGGGAAAAATGTCATGTTTTCTGGGGTGATGAACGATACGTTCCTTTTTCTGATGATCGCAACAATGCAAAAATGGCCTTCGATACTTTGCTGGACCACGTACCTGTTCCCAAATCGCAGATCCATATAATGCGTACAGACATTGATCCGGAACTTTCGGCAAAGGAATATGAAAAGATTTTGAAAATCTATTTTCCGGAAACTGCGAGCATTGAGCTGCGAGCCGCAAGCGAACTTACAACTTACAACTTACCACCTACCACCGCTACTACCTTCGACCTGATCCTCCTGGGACTCGGTGATAATGCCCACACGCTTTCTTTATTTCCCGGCGAAGCAATAATTCATGAAAAAAATAGTTGGGTAAAAGCCGTTTTTGTAAAAGAAATAAATATGGAGCGAATAACCTTAACTGCACCGGTAGTAAATTGTTCCAGTAGGATTGCATTTATAGTAAGCGGAAAGGACAAAGCAGATGCAGTATCACATGTACTCTCGAATGACTATAGCCCTGACCAATATCCAGCCCAGGTAATAAAACCGGTCAATGGAGAATTGTATTGGTTCCTGGATGAAGCGGCGGCAACGAGTTTAAGAAAATAATCACTTCAGGCTCTTCAGCCAATCATTGATCCCGAGGTAGATCTTTTGTGCTACCAACTTATGAAATTTAGGATCAAGAATTTTTTTCTCATCTTCCCTATTACTGAGAAAGCCAATTTCCACCAGGCAATTTGGATATTCCGTGGGTCCGCTCAATGAGAAATTAAAAGCGCCGACATTTGCCCATTCCTTGAGTTTTAATTCCTGCATTCTTTTTAAAATCGCCTGCGACAGCGGCCGGAAACCAATATACCGATAGTAAGTACTTACACCTTTTACCGTATCACTTTCTGCAGAATTTAAATGAAGACTGATTAGGATATCAGGATCTTCCTCCCGAAGCATAATGGTTCTGTCAATCATGGCCAGGTCGGTATCCTTTGTCCTTGTCATGAATGTTTTTACTTTTTGAGCGTTCAAATATTTCTCGAATTGCTTTGCAATTTTCAGAGTATATTCTTTTTCAATAATTCCACTTGAAACACCTGTTGCTCCTGTATTACTTCCTCCATGACCGGCATCGATGGCAACGAGTAAATTTTGAGGTGTCAATTTTTGCGGCTGCCTTTTTATCCTGATCACGAGTTTGTTGCTGTCATAATGAATAAAATATCCCCAATGCTGCTGGTGTTTTAATTCAATGATCACGCGGAACACATCGTCTTCTGCCTGTACATAATAAACATTCCTGATTTCTTTTATCGTGGAAAGTTGTGTGATCCAGTTCGTATTACTGGTTACCCCAAAAATATCAACAACTATTTTTGAAGGATTTATTTCCTGGGCGCTGCGATATGGCAATCGCTCATCCATAGATATAGTCACGTAATCGTATTTATTATCGCCATATACCTTCCAGCTACCCGTTAAATAATACGGTTGAAGGGATACGGCACTGTCTTTTTTAAAGCTTGTCTTACCCAGCCACCCGAAATGATATGCTGATAACTGTACTTTGTAATCATCCTTCACGCTATCCACAACCTTCATCAAAATATTGCTATCAAGAAAGGTCATCTTTGCACCGCCTAGCCTGTCTTCGCCCAACCCGTATTTTAGAAATGGCAGTTGCCCGGTCGTTCTGCCCACTAAGAGATGTTGGCCATTTGCATTCATAGAGGCAAGGATCATAAAAAATAAGACAGCCGGTTTCATAATTGAAAGTTACTACACGTTTGTTGTTTTTGCCAGTTTCCTGCTCTGGTTCAGCCTTGTACATGTTATTTTCCATTTATCTGCGACGGTAACATAAAAACACTTGAATCTCAACACCGTAGATTTACCTATGCGCAAGCGATTTTACTGAATTTGGCCAGAAAACTATTGACTAGTACACTATGTTATTTTTATAAAGCGTTATAGCGGGTGAATACCCTAAAGGTTATTCCTTATCCTAGAGTAAAAACCTTTCATTATGCATTTGAATTCCGCAATTGGAGTCACAACGTCAATTGCATTATTTATTCCTATCATTCTCATTCTTGCTCTAAGATTACATTTCAATCGTAGTTTCCTGGTGCTGGCATTCTATTTCTTTATTGTGGCCGTCCAGAACCTGATGACTCAAAATATCATAACTGCTCCCAAATCATTTTACCAATCCCTTGGTATAGTAAATAATTTATTGGACGCCCCGTTAATGTTACTCTTCCTGATGTTTTTCAGCACTTCACCACGAATGACCAGGAGAATTTTTGTGACCATAACTATTTTCATTGCTTTTGAAGCGACCATGCTCGCGATCTATGGCTTTAGTGTAAAAATGGTGAAGATCATAATGGGACCCGATATCGCAATTATCCTGGCGCTTAGTTTTATCTTTTTCCTTCGAAACGTCCGCCTTGCCATTACCAATTCAAAAAGCCTGGGTAAAGCTGTAATGATCTCATCGGTGCTTCTTTTATACAGCATTTTCAGCCTGGTATACATTTTCTATTACCTGGTTATAAATGATCAATACAAAGATGACGCCCAGCTGATATATTACCTGGTTACAATTTTATCGGCCATTTTAATGTCAATTGGTATCCTGATTGAAAATAAAAGACTTAAAAAACTGGGTGAATTAAAGCATACACGAAAGGAGTTAGCCACCATTTATGGAGAAAAAAAAGTGGCTGCCTTGAATAAAGACAGCCGCTTTCTCAATGCACGCCGATTCTAAAAACAGTATTTATTTTCCGCAATCATCCTGTCTGCAATTCTTCTTCTCGCTTCTTTTGAATTAAATGATTCTGTCTTTGTAAATCGTTTCAATCCCATTAAGATCATTCTTTGTTCATCACCATCAGAGAATGCATTGACGGCATCTTTGCCGCTTTTGTTTATTTTGTCAGCCGCATCATATAAATAGGTTCTCATGATATCAAGATAGTTCTGGCTATTGGCCTCACCTTGTTTATCTGCAATTTTAATGACCCTCAGCAGCACGCTTTCCGCATTGAATGTTTCAATTGCCATGTCTGCGATATTCATCAACACTTCCTGTTCCTTATCAATCTTCATCATTAATTTCTGAACAGCGGCACCAGCAGTTATTAAGATTGCTTTCTTCAGGTTAGCCACCAGCTTTTTTTCTTTCGCAAAAGGCGCATCATCAGCATCTCCAAAATCGGGTATGCTCATCAGTTCTTTTTGTACTTCCATAGCAGGGCCCATCAGGCTAAGCCTTCCCTGCATGGCTCTTTTCAACGTCATATCCAAAATCAACAAACGATTTATTTCATTGGTGCCTTCATAAATACGGTTGATGCGACTATCCCTGTAAGCCCTCGAGATCTCATACTCGGCACTAAAGCCATTGCCACCATGGATCTGTACGCCTTCATCCACAACAAAATCTAAAATTTCACTGCCGTATACTTTCAGGGCCGCACATTCAATAGCATATTCCTCCGCCGCCCCTAGCAGGGCCTCATTAAAAAGCTTGCCGTTTGATAACAACTCATTTTCTTTTTCATCGATCCAGTTGGCCGTACGGTACAAAGAGCTTTCTGCAACAAAAACTTTTATGGCCATTTCACCCAGCTTATGTTTTATAGCGCCAAAATTGGAGATCGGCTGTTTGAATTGTTCCCGCGTTACTGCATACCGAACAGAAGTAGTGACGGCCCTTCGTGATCCTCCCACTGCTGCGGCGCATAATTTTAAGCGTCCGATGTTGAGAATATTGAATGCGATCCTATGCCCTTTACCAATTTCTCCCAATACATTTTCTACCGGCACTTTGCAATCCTGGAAATATAATTGTACCGTTGACGATCCTTTGATCCCCATCTTATGTTCTTCCGGACCCTGTGTAAATCCTTCTGTTCCGCGCTCAACAATAAATGCGGTAAATTTATCACCATCCACTTTTGCAAATACAGTATAGACATTGGCAAAGCCCCCATTTGTGATCCAGCATTTTTGTCCATTAAGTAAATAGTACTTCCCATCGGCGGTTAGCTTAGCAGAAGTTCTTGCCCCCAAAGCATCACTGCCACTATTGGGTTCGGTTAAGCCATAGGATCCGATCCATTCACCACTAATGAGTTTTGGAATATATTTTTGTCTTTGC
>Ga0193726_1001501_pt1 | contig 18254 bp, 17 predicted proteins | sample H2c1metaG_FD_144928 | JGI IMG/M metagenome (GOLD analysis project Ga0193726, IMG submission 144928) | Soil microbial communities from a riparian zone of the East river system, Colorado, United States - H2c1 | ecosystem: Environmental > Terrestrial > Soil > Riparian zone | place: USA: East River... | reverse complement strand
GGTCGGCATTTCCTCGCCGAAGGCGCCGATGCGCGTCAGCCCGCGCTTCGCGCGCTTCATGAAGGCGTGCAGGTCCGGGCCGAACAGATCGAGGCGCGCATTGGCGAAGCCGGCGAGGTCGCTCGTCTTCAAGGCGTTGCCCGCGACGATGAAGGAACTGCCGAACGCCCCCTTGTGGCTGGTCTTGCCGTAGCGGTCGTAGGACATGTATTGCGCGCCCACGGTGCCGCGGTGGTTCTCGACGTCTTCGTCGAAGATCGCCCAGGTGCCGGAGCTGTAATGCGTCATCATGTACTTGCCGACCAGGCCGTTCTTGTTGGCGAGACCCTTCTTGTGCGCGCCGTTCGCCGAATTGAGCAGGATGCGCGGGTTCTGGGCCGCCCACCCGGCAAGGACCACGACGCTCGCCGGCTGGAATTGCTTCTCCTTTTTCTCGTCGTAGTACTCGACGCCGGTAACGCGGGTGCCGTTGCCGTTGGTGAGGACGCGAGTGGCCGTGCTCCAGGGACGGACCTCGACGCCGGCCTTTCTCGCGTCACCCAGGTAGGTGACGAGCGGATTGGAGAGCGCGCCGGTCGGACAGCCGACATGGCACCAGCCGTCGTAGATGCACGCCGGCCGCCCCTTGTAGTCGGTCGAGTTCATGCCGACCGCGGCGGGCACCACGCGGATGCCGACGGCTTCGAAGCCCTTCAGCCAGACGTCGCCGTTGCGGAAGGTTTTCATCGGCGGCATCGGATAGGGAGCCCCTGCCGGCCGCCAGATCTCCTCGGCCTTGGCGTCGCCGGAAACGCCGACGTCGCGCGCCACCTTGTCGTAATAAGGCGCGACATCCTTGTAGTCGATCGGCCAGTCCAGGCCGCGGCCGGATTCGCTTTTCACCTTGAAATCGTTCGGCAGCAGGCGCGGGAAGTTGGCGAAGTAGTGCAACGCCGCCCCGCCCACGCCCCAGCCGGACTGGTAACCGTAGGACACCGGATTCCTGCCCTCGAGCAGGAAGGGTGCGCCGCCGTGCTTGACGCGCCGTCCCCAGAAATCCGAGCTGATCAGGTCGGAGAGCTTCCAGTCGGGCCCCTGCTCCAGGACCACGACTTTCTTTCCGGTCTTCGCCAGCACCGCGGCATAGACCGAGCCGGACGCGCCCGCGCCGACGATCACCACATCTACTTTTTCGTTCTTGGCCATGTCACCACCTCTTCTCGGGGGCGATGTGCGGCATGTAGGGGATGCCGAGAGACTCGTAGCCTTCCATGGTTCCATAGACCACGTCGACGGCGTCGCTGCGCGTCACGAAGTAGATGAACGGTCCAGGGGGCCCCTGCCAGCCGTCCAGCTTGTTCTGGCGCATCAGGTCGACGAACTCGCGCTGGTCGATGCTGTTGAGCTGCGCGAAGCGAACACCGCTCTTCGCCTGGCTCGCCTTGTCGATCGCGCCGATCGCGGCCCGGTAAAAATTCGCGTAAGGAGGTTTGACGTTGAGGATGCGCGCCTCCAACAACGCGTCCTCGGGAGGAACCGAAAGCTGCTGATCGATGAAATGCGAAATCCCTGCCGCGCGGGCGCCGGGTACGAGCGTCTCGCCCAAGGCCTCCAGGGTCTCGGCCTCGTCGGCCTTCAAGAGGCGGAAGGGCACGCCCTGGGCGCGGGCCTCGCGCGCGGTCAGAAAAATCTGGGCACCGCCCACCGTGAACGCGAGCGCGCCCATCGTTGCGCCGCGGATGAAGTCACGTCGTTTCATCTCGTGCATGATTCCTCCTCAAGCAAGCTCCGAGCTGCTACTCCAGATTCGGTCTTTCCTGCACGCGAATGTCCTCTTCTGCCCGAATTCGTGGTCAGAATACTACGCCACGTCAAAGAAATCATCCGCTCAAAGCAGCGGGATGCAAGCTGAGGTGATCGGCGCGGTTCCGCGGCGGCGCTCCGTGCTATTTGAACCATACCTTGTTGCGGGGCAAAACCTGCATCGCGAAATCGGCATATCCGGGAATCCTCGTCCTGAATTCGCCGTAACGGTTGCCGTAAGGGTCCCTGACAATATCCGTGAAGGGGATAACGTACTCGGCTAATTTTCCGGCATATTGCTCCCAGCCTGCGTCCCACATGGCCCGCATCGTATCGAACCGGTCTTCGCATACGACCTGCATCCCCGTCTCGGGAAAATTCCAGCGCGGACACCAGAAGCTCGTCCACCCGGATTCGCGGCGATTGATGAATTCGACCATTCGGCGGCTGAGGACATAAGCGTCCGACTCGATGTGCACGATCTTCCTGCAGCGGTAATTTCTCGCGACCAGAACGGAAAACAGGAAGCTGCGCCACCATCCCGGGTAGTTGTCGACCGCCGAACGGCCCAGCCTGTTGCCGAAGCGGATCATCAAGGGCCGCGCAGGCAGCGTGGGAAAGGGCTGGCCGGGTTCGATGGTCTCCACCCGGGACTGATCCGGCAGGAATGGGGAGCCGTCGTCGATCAAGCAAAAGAGCGCGCGATCGAATGGCAACGCGGCATGATGATCCAGCCAGCGCTCATAGCGCGCAACCCATTCGGCCCGGCCGGCGATATAGCTGGTGCAGAAAACCAGGGTTTCGAAATCGCGCGTCACATCTCGTCCCCCTTGGCAAACCCCAGCGGGATTCTAGGCCAACTCCGGCTTCCACACACAGGCGCACTACCCTGCCGCGGGGTTTGGCTTATGATTCCGGTCCAGATCGTGTGAGGAGCACGCAATGAAATGCACGTCCAGGCTGCTGTTCGCGCTTGTCGCGTGCTCGTCCCAAGTCTTTGCGCAGGCGTATCCGAACCGGGCCGTCAGAATGGTCGTGCCCTACTCCGCCGGCGGCGGCACCGACATTGTCGCGCGCGCGGTGGCCCAGAAGCTGAATGAAACGTGGGGCCAGCCGGTGATCGTGGACAACCGCGTCGGCGCGAGCGGCACGATAGGCGCGGACATGGTGACAAAGGCGCCCGCCGACGGCTATACGCTGCTGATGGCCTCTCCGGCGGAAATCGCGGTCAACCACCACCTCTACAAGGTCGGCTACAACCCGGAGAAAGACTTCGCGCCCATTACGCTGGTCGCGATCACGCCGCTGGTCGTCGCGGTCTATCCCGGCCTGCCGGTGAAAAACATCCAGGAATTTGTCGCGCTGGCCAGGGACAAGCCGGGAACGATGGGCTTCGCCACGCCCGGCACCGGCAGCACGCAGCACCTCACCGGCGAAATGCTGATGGCGGCGGCCGGCATCAAGCTCGTGCACATCCCTTACAAGGGCGCCGGCCAATCGATTCCCGACGTGATGGGCGGGCAGGTTCCGGTGGGCATCTATGGCTTGCTGACCATCAGCCAGCAGGCGAAAGCGGGCAAGCTGCGCGTGCTCGCGGTGACGACGCCGAAGCGCTCCTCCTCGGCGCCGGACTGGCCCACGCTCGCCGAATCCGGTTTTCCCGGGTTCGACACTTCGCTGTGGTTCGGGCTGCTCGCGCCGGCGGCCACGCCCAAGGAGATCATCGGTAAAATCCACGCCGACGTAGTGCGCGTGCTCAAACAGCCTGAGGTGGCGGAACGCATCGCATCCCAAGGCGCCGACATCGTGGGGAACACGCCGGCGGAGTTCGCGGCTTTCATCGCCGCCGAATCCGCCAAGTACGCGAGCATCATCCGGCAGGCGGGAGTGAAGCTCGACTAAACCTGGGGAGATTCCACTTATGCCATCGGCTCATCTGGGAATGATTACGGCGTTCGCGGTCCTTGTGCAGGGCCTTGCGTCGCCGGCAGCAGCGCAGTCTCTGGACTACGGGTTCTTCAAGGCCCGCGTCGAGCCGATCTTTCTGAAGAAGCGGCCCGGACACGTCCGTTGCTACGTATGCCATTCCGAGCGCAGCAATAACAGCTTCCGCCTGGAGAAAATTTCACCCGGCGACAGGTTCTGGACCGAAGAACAGTCGCGCCGCAACTTCGACGTGGTATCGCGCCTGGTGGTGCCCGGCGAACCGGGTAAGAGCCTGCTCCTCCTGCAGCCGCTCGCGCCCGAAGCGGGCGGCAACGCCTTCCACACGGGCGGCAGGCAGTTCGCCTCGAAGTACGACGCGGAGTGGAAAGTCCTCGCCGCCTGGGTCAACGGGCGGGCGGCGCCTCCCGCGAAGTGATTCTCTAGCGCATCACCAGCGTGTTGATGCGCTTGGGCACCTCTCCGACCGGGACGGTGGCCACGGCCTTCATGGCCTTGGTATCGATGACGGACACCGATCGCGCTCCGGCGTTGGAGATGTAGAGCAGCTTGCTGTCGGGCGTGAAGGTCACCCAGTTCGGCACCGAACCGATCGGCGCGCGTCCCGCCAGCTTCAACTCGGGCAGCGCGACGTGTCCGAGCAGATTCAAATCGGGCAGCGAGTAGGCGAACACCGCGTTGGCGTAGATGCTCGTGACCCACAGCGTCTTGCCGTCGGGTGCGACACCGATGCCGTGCGACGGCGAGTCGCCGCGCCGCTCCGCGACCCCGAATCCCGTGGGCTCGGCCGGCAGCACGATCCGCATCGTCTCCTTGCGCGCCGCAAAATCCACCACCGAGAATCCGTTCAGGCTCGAGAGCTGGATGAAAATGCGGCGGGTCGAGCCGTCGGGACCCGTCTCGAAAGTCATCGGCCGCACGCCTTCGTCGAGCTTCAGCTCCCAGGCGATCTGCTCGGTCTTGAGATCGATGACCGTCAGCGTCTTCGTCCGGATCGAGCCGGTAACCACGAACTTGTTGTCCGGCGTCACGTAGACATTGTGCAGGCGGCCGTGCACCGGAATGCTCTTCACCAGCTTGAGCGAGGCCGTGTCGATCACATCCAGCGCACCCGGGTCCTCGGCGATGCCCACCACCACCCGCCCGCCATCCTTGGTGACCGCGATATTGTTGGGGTGGCCGCTCAAAGCAATCTTCTTGGCGATCTTGCCGCTCGCGCGGTCGACCACGTCCAGCGTGCTGTCCGATTCGTTGCTGACATAAACGCGCGACCCGTCGGGCGCGAAGTCGATGCCGTGAGGAGCCTCGATGCCGCTGATCACCTGCACCACCTTGTTCGTCGCCGGGTCGATCACATGGATGTTGTCCCCGGCGCTGTTGGTGATGTACACGCGCACGTGATGTACACGCGCACTGTATCCGCCGAAGCTGGCAGAGCCACGAACAGCAGCAAAGGCCAGGCATGCCTGAAGCCGGTGCGGAAACGCGTCGATTCGATCGGGTTCATGGCCATCTCCTCTTCGTACGCGACCCGCCAGTTTAGGCAGCAGCGCCCCCCAGGGTCAAGGTTTACGGCGAGCCGTCGAAGGTGCAAGATGGGCGGCCTTTGCAGCACCATCAGGGGGAATTCATGAAATTCATTGCACCGGCTGCAGCCGTCCTGCTCCTGTCTGCCACCGCCGTGACTGCGCAGACACTCGATGAGCTCAAGAACGACGGGAAGAATCCCGACAACATCCTCACCTACGGCATGGGCTACGCCCAGCAGCGCTACAGCCCTCTCAAGCAGATCGACACGAGCACCGTGAAGCGCCTCGTGCCGGTCTGGAACCTGAGCCTCAACAACGATTGGGGCGAGCAGGCGCAGCCGATCGTCTACAACGGCGTGATGTACGTGACCAACGCCCGCGCGACCGTCGCGATCGACGTCGCCACCGGCAAGCAGATCTGGAAGCAGACGCTCGACTGGCCGCCCGATACGCCGCGCGTCGTCTGCTGCGGCGTCTCCAACAAGGGCGCTGCGATCTACAACGGCAAGGTGTATCGCACCACGCTCGACGCCCACGTAGTGGCGTACGACGCGAAGACCGGCAAGGAAATCTGGAAGACCAAGGTCGCGGAATGGAAGGACGGCTTTTCCCTCACCGTCGCGCCCCTGGTCGCGAACGGCGTGCTGATCACGGGAATCTCCGGCGCCGAGTACGGCGTGCGCGGTTTCATCGACGGCTGGGACCCGGAGACCGGCAAGCAGCTGTGGCGGCACTACACCATCCCCGCGCGCGGCGAGAAAGGCAACGAGACCTGGCCGCAGGACAACAACGCCTGGCAGACCGGCGGCGGCTCGGCCTGGATCACCGGATCGTACGACCCCGAGCTCGATCTCATGTATTGGGGCATCGGCAACCCGGCGCCCTGGGCCTCGCAGTCGCGGCCGGGCGACAATCTGTACACCTCCTCGGTGCTCGCGATGCGCCCGAAGACCGGCGAAGTCGCGTGGTACTACCAGTTCACGCCGAACGACGCCTACGACTACGACTCGTGCTGGGAGCTGATCCTCGCCGATCTCAACGTGCAGGGGCGGCCGCGCAAGGTGGCGATGCAGCTCAACCGCAACGGTTTCCTCTACGTGCTCGATCGCACCAACGGCGCGCTGATCTCGGCGAAAGCCTACGGAAAAGTGAACTGGGCAAGCCACGTCGACATGAAGACCGGCCGGCCGGTCGAGACCGAGATCGCCAGGAGCATTCGCTCGGGCAAGCCGACCGAGCACTGGCCCTCGACGCGCGGCGCCAAGAACTGGGAGGCTGCCGCATTCAATCCGCAGACCGGGCTCCTCTACGCCAACACGCTGAACGAAGGGCGCATGTACCAGCACCTGGAAACCAAGCCCTTCGTCGTCGGACAGCGCTACATGTTCATCGAGAACCTTCCGCTGCCGCGCGCCGCGGGCGAACCCATCGGCCACATCGAGGCCATCGACCCGCTCACGGCGGAGAAGAAATGGAGCGTGCCGCTCACCGACTTCCAGATGTGGTCGGCGATGCTCGCCACCGGCGGCGGCCTGCTGTTCACCGGCAAGGAAACCGCAAGGAAACCGGCGAATTCATCGCGCTCGACGCCGGCACCGGCAAGCAGCTGTGGCAGTTCCAGACGGGCTCCGGGATCAACGCCATGCCGGTGACCTTCACCCAGAACGGCCGGCAGTACGTGACTGTGCTCTCCGGCGTCGGCGGATTGTACTGGAACATCGCGCGCGAACAGCTCAAGGACAAGGTGCCGCAAGGGGGCTCGGTCTGGACCTTCGCGCTGATGCCGGACTGAAACAGTGCGCCGGAGTCTCGCCATGGCGTCGCTGGGCGTCGCCGCGCTAGTCTGCGCTCCGGCGGCGGCGCAAAGCCCGGAGCAGCTGAAGACCGGCGCGGAAATCTATGAGCGCAACTGCTCGCCCTGCCATGGCGCGCGCATGCTCGACCCGCAGGGCGCTGCGGACCTCAAGAAATTCCCGCACGATCAGCGCGAGCGCTTCATCAACTCCGTCACGCGAGGCAAGAACCAGATGCCTCCCTGGGGCGACCTGCTTAAACCGGAAGAAGTCGAGGCCCTATGGGCCTACGTCGCCGGCGCCGAGAGCGTCCACAGTCACTGAACCACCACGCCCCAGGGCAGCTTGCCCACCGGGATGTCGAGGAGCTTCACATTGCTTTGCGTGTCGATGACCGACACCGAGCCCGAGCGGCCGTTGGCGACGTAGAGCTTGCGGCCGTCGGGGGTGAGTGCCATGTTCCACGGGCGCTGCCCGACCGGGATGGTGGCGACGATGGTGTTGGTCGCGGTATCGAGCACCGAAACCGAGGCTTCGCCGCCGTTGGAGATGTAGACGCGCTTGCCGTCCGGATGCACCGTGATTCCGTTCGAGCGCTTGCCGGCGGGCACTTTGGCGAGCACGGTGTGGGCCTTTGCGTCGATCACGAACACGGTGTCGGCGTTCTCCGCGGCGACGTAGGCGCGGCTGCCGTCGGGCAGGAAGCCGATGCCGCGCGGCCGCGAGGCGACCTTGATCTGCGCGGTCTGCTCGCGCCGCTCAACGTCTATCACTTCCACGGTGTCGCCGTCTTCCGCCCCGGTGTAGACGACGCGGCCGTCCGGTGTAGACGACGCGGCCGTCCGGGCTGAACGCGGCGTGCTCGGGGTTCTGCCCCTTCACTTTCACGCTGAAAACCTCGCGCTGGGTCGCGGTGTCGATGAAAGTGACGCTGTTCGATTGCTCGCTCGCCGCGGCGATCCAGCGCCCGTCGCGCGAGCGGCCGACGCCTTCCGGGGAAACGCCGAGCGCGATCGCGCCCGTCTGCTTGCGCTGGTCGAGGTCGATGAGCAGCAGCCGGTTGTTGGGCTGGTCGCTGACGTACAGCCAGCGGCCGGAGGCGGCGGCGCCGCGGGGCTTGCCGCCGGTCTGAAGCGTGTCCACCACCGTGTCGCTCGCGGTGTCGACGACACTGACCGTTCCCGAGCCTTCGTCCGAGACATAGGCGAAAGGCGCCGCGAGCGCGAGCGAAGGCAGAGCAAACAGGAATGCAAATAATTTTTTCATGAGGGCAGCATGCGGCGCAATATCCGGTGGCGAGGGAAGACGAGGTGCTTCAAGGCGGCCAGCGCGTGGAGGGCGATCAGTGCCACGAAGACGTACGACGTCGCCACGTGCAGGCCGTTGAAAAAAGCGTAGATGTTTTTATCGTCCACGCCCCATGGCGGGAGCAGCACGGCGTTAAAGAATTTGACCCCGAACCTGCTGAAGTTCGAGGCAGTATAACCCGCGACCGGCATGATCAGCATGCAGGCATAGAGGAGCACATGGTTCGCGCGCGCCGCGCGGCGCTCCCAGGCCGGCATCGACAGCGGCAGCGGGGGCGGCTTGTGCGTCAGGCGCCAGACGAGGCGAAACGCGATCAGCACGCCGATCAGGAGGCCGGTGGACTTGTGGAAATTGACGAAGATGGTGCGATCGGGCGTCTGGCGCGGGACGAGCTGGAGGTACCAGCCGAATGCGATCTGCCCGAGCACCGCCGCGGCGATCAGCCAGTGCAGCAGCACCGCGGTGCGGGTATAGCGCTCTTCCATTGTGGTACTCCGCCGCGCGAAGAATTGGGCCAGAGTATCCGCCGGTTGTTGCGAACTCTCAAGCAGGCACGCGTTTGGGCTGTGCGCCGCTTCTGTCCTTGCGGCCGAGGCGGGGGATCGCCAGCTTTCGTCCTTCCCGGAGCATCCGCTCGCAGTCTTCGGCGGCGGCCGGTCGGGCGAAGAAATAGCCCTGCATTTCGTCGCAGCCGTTGGCGCAGAGAAAAGCGAGCTGGGCTTCGGTTTCCACGCCCTCGGCGACGACTTTCAGCCGCAGATTCTGCGCCAGGTTGATGATCGCGCGCGTCAGCGTGGCATCGTCGGCGTCCGTCGAGATGTCGCGGACGAAGGTGCGGTCGATCTTCAAGGTGTCGATCGGGAAGCGCTTGAGGTAGCCCAGGCTGGAATAGCCGGTGCCGAAGTCGTCCATGGACAGCTTGACGCCCGACTCGCTCAGGCTGTGCAAGGTGCGCGCCGCGCCCTCCGGATCGTTCATCAGCAGGGACTCGGTGATCTCGAATTCGATAAGAGACGGGTCGACTTTCGTTTCGCGCAGAATCTGCCGGACCGCGCCTTTCAGATTCTTCTGCTCGAACTGGCGCGCCGAGAGATTGACGGAGATCGGAGGGACCTTCAGATCGGCTTTTTGCCACGCCTTGATCTGCACGCAGGCGGTGCGCAACACCCAGTCGCCGACCTGAACGATCAGCCCGGTTTCCTCGAGCACGGGAATAAAATCGCCCGGCAGGATCATGCCCTTGTCCGGATGCTGCCAGCGCAGCAGCGCCTCGAATCCGCAGATCTTGCCGGTGACGAGCTCGGCCTTGGGCTGGTAGTACAGCCGGAATTCCTCCCGTTCGAGCGCCCGGCGCAACGCGGCCTCCATGTGCACGCGCTGCAGGGCGCGCTCGTTCATGTCGCGCGTGAAGTACTGGTAGTTGTTGCGTCCCTCCTCCTTGGCGCGGTACATCGCCGCGTCCGCGTTCACGACGAGCGCTTCGGCGCTGTCGCTGTCGGCCGGATACAGGGCGACGCCGACGCTCGCGGTCACGTAGGTTTCCTTTCCTTCCAGATCGAAAGGTTGCCTGAAGGCGTCGATGATTTTCTGCGCCACTACCCCGGCGTCGCCGGTTTTGTCGAGCTCACAGAGGATCGCCGCGAACTCGTCGCCGCCCAGGCGTCCCACGGTGTCGCTCGAGCGAATGCAGCTTCCCAGGCGCTCGGCCGCTTCCTTGAGCAGCTTGTCGCCGGCGCCGTGCCCCAGCGTGTCGTTGACCAGCTTGAACCGGTCCAGATCGATGAACAGCACCGCCATCGGCCAGTCGTTGCGCCTGGCGAGCGCCATGGCCTGCGTCAGGCGGTCCTGAAACAGGTTGCGATTGGGCAGACTGGTGAGCGCGTCGAACTGCGCGAGATAGGCGACTTTCTCTTCGATGGCGAGGCGCGCGCGGATGTCCCGCGAGATCGCGGCGATGATGGTCGTGTCCCCGGAACGCAGCACGTGCCGCGTCGCTTCGAAGGGCAGCAGGGTCCCGTCCTTGCAGATGTAGTGGCTTTTCATCCCGCTGACGATATCGCCCGCACTGCCGGCGGGATTCGCGATGAGCGCATCGTAGCTCGGTTCGAGCTCCTCGCGCGTGATGGGGAGCACGTCCTGGGGGCCCATGCGCAGCAGTTCCTCCCTGGAATAACCGAGCAATCTGCATGCGGTCTCGTTGACGTCCACGAAGCGCATGGTGGTGCGATCGATCAGGACGATGATATCCGCCGAATTGTCCATCGCGAGGCGAAAACGCCGCAGCTCCTCCTCCGCGGCGCGGCGCTCGGTGACGTCCCGCACGACGGCGACGATGACGTGGCTTCCCTCCGATGGGAGGGCGTGGCGGAAAGCCTCGACCGGAAAGCGGGAGCCGTCCTTGCGCCGGTACCAGCCTTCCAGGGCGGTGTCGCCTCCGCCGCCCTCGATCAGCCGGCTGTAGGTCTCGGAGAGCTCTTCGCGCGACACGGAGATGATGTCCTGCGGTCCCATGGCGAGCAGCTCCTCGCGGCTATAGCCGAGTTTTCTGCACGCGGTGTTGTTGACGTCGATGGTCTTGATGCGGGCCGGATCGATGAGCCAGATCATGTCTTCGGACACGTCCATGGCGGCCCGGAAGCGGCGCAGTTCCTCTTCCCGCTGCTTGCGCTGCAGGAATTGGCCGATCTGGCTGCCGATCACGCTGATCGCCTGCATCAGGCGCTCTTCGGGCTGGCGAACGTCGCGGCTGTTGAAGGCGAGCACGCCGATCACCTTTCCTTCCAGGAAGACCGGGAAGACGAACGCGCCGCGCATTCCCAGGCCGCGGGCGAGCCCGGACTGATTCACCCGGGGGTCCCGGGTGATGTCGGTGGCCCAGAGCGGTTGCCGCGACTCCCAAGCCTTGCCCGCCAGCCCGACACCCGGAGCATAGGAGAGTCCGATGGACTTCGCCAGGAATTGCCGGACGGCATCGTCCGAAATGCCCCAGCCCTCGGTAAACAGCAGCGTCCCGGCCTTGTCGTCCCAGCGGAAATAACGCCCGCACTCCCAGCCCTCGTTCTCGCAGATCGCACGGACCACGGCTTGTACCGCGGAAGTCACGCTGTCGGCATCGGCGAGAGACCGGCTTACCGCGTGCTCGAGCGCCTGCAGTTGCTCGGCGCGCTTGCGCCCCGTGATGTCCTTGCCGACGCCGCGATAGCCCTTGAATGCGCCGTCATCGAACACCGGCTCGCCGCTCACGCTGATCCAGATCTTCCTGCCGGATGGATCCGCCCGGCACAGCTCCAGGTCGCGGAAGGGCTGGCGCGCATCCAGCAACGCGATGTGCGCGGTCCAGTCGGCTTCGGTCATGTTGTCGTACTTGAAATCCCAGCGCGTCTTTCCGATCGCCTGCTGGCGGCCCTTGATGAGCCACTCGGGCCCGCTTCCGGAGGAAGAAGTGAAGCGATACTGATCGTCCTGCTCCCAGTACATGTCCGAGGAAAGCTCGGTCAGGCTGCGAAAGCGCTGTTCGCTCTTGCCGAGCTCGCTTTCCACGCGCTCCTCGCGGTTCAATTTGAAGAGCACCACGAAACCGAACAGAAGGACGACGGCGGAACTGAAACCTCCCGCCGCGAGATAAAGCCCGCGTTCCGTTCTGGATTCCGCGAGAACCGCATCGAGCGACTGGGCGACGACCGCATACATCGGAAAGTCCGGTACGCGCTGGAAACTGAAAATGCGCTCGATGCCGTCGCTGCGGCCTGGCCGGACCACGTTCCCTGCCCCTGCCGAGGAGGCGTTGAATGGAAGCTCGGGGAGCGTCTCGTCCTGGGGCGCGCCGACGGCGGAACTGAAACCTCCCGCCGCGAGATAAAGCCCCCGTTCCGTTCTGGATTCCGCGAGAACCGCATCGAGCGACTGGCCGACGACCGCATACATCGGAAAGTCCGGTACGCGCTGGAAACTGAAAATGCGCTCGATGCCGTCGCTGCGGCCTGGCCGGACCACGTTCCCGGCCCCTGCCGAGGAGGCGTTGAATGGAAGTTCGGGGAGCGTCTCGTCCTGCGGCGCGCCGGCTTCCGGCCAACGCATTAGGCGCGTATTGTCCAGGCGCCTTATCGCGACGAGGCCGTCCGGCCCGAGTGCCAGCCGCTCGTAGACGCGAATGAGGCCCACCGGCGACACCGACAACACCAGCACGCCGGCAAATCTCCCGTTCTTGTCGAAGACGCGGCGCGTGAACTGGATCGAGAGCTTGCCGGAAATGCGGCCCTTCACGGGATTGCTGATGTAGAGCTCGTCCGGGCCCCCGCTCTGATGGGCCTTGAAATGCTCGCGGTCGCCGAGAAAGACGCGTTCCCGGACTCCCGGTACATCGGAGTACGCGAGCCAGCCGTCGGCGCCGATCACCGAGACCTGCACGACAAAGACGTCCTTGCGGAATCCCTTCTCGAGCGCCGCGGCTTCCGCAAAATGCGCCGGGTCGCGGGTCCACTGGCCCCGCAGGTGCAGAAGGAGCAGATCGGCCGCCCCCGCGTACGACGAGAAATGCTCGGCGACGACGGTGGAGAGGTTATGTCCCTGCTGGGTGGCGATGCGCAGCGCGGTGTCGCGCTCCCTGGCGAGCTGATAGGCGACGGTGCCCCAAATCAGCACCATGATGACAGCGACCGCCGTCATCAACTGGATGCGTAGCTGACCGATGGGTGTCCGAGCCATAGACGCAGCACGTTCTCGTGAAGGACAGGCCTCCCCGCCTCAGCTTAGCGCGAACGCCTCAGGGAAGCCATCGGAACCGCCACCGGCCGGAAATCATGCCTTCCCCGGGGGCCGGGGACCCCCCCGATTGAGCGCTTCAGCGCCGATGTGGAGGCGATATTTCATTTGGCTTAGACTGGGCGGGATACAGCAATCCCAATCGTTCAAGGAGGAGATTCCGTGATTTGTCTTGCCCGTACGCTTGCGCTCATGCTCTCACTCGCCGGGTTCGGCTCCGCAGCCGCGGCCGACTATCCGGTGCGCCCGGTGAAATGGGTCGTGCCCTATCCGCCCGGCGGAACGACCGATGTCCTCGCGCGCATCGTGGCGCAATGGCTGACCGACCACATGGGGCAGTCGTTCCTCATCGAGAACAAGGCGGGCGGCGGCAACAACATAGGCGTGGAATACGTCGTGCATTCGGCCCCCGACGGCTACACCATGCTGCTCGTCAATCCGGCAAACGGGATCAACACGACGCTCTACAAGAACCTGCCGTTCAATTTCCTCACCGACATCGCGCCGGTCGCGGGGATCGTGAGGACGCCGAACGTGATGGAGGTCACCAACTCCCTGCCGGTGAAGACCGTGGCCGAATTCATCGCCTACTGCAAGGCGAATCCCGGGAAGATCAACATGGCGTCTTCCGGCAGCGGCACCTCGGTGCATTTGTCGGGCGAGTTGTTCAAGTTCATGACCGGCTGCGACATGCTGCACGTGCCGTTCAAGGGCGCGGGTCCCGCGCTGGCCGAGCTGATCGGCGGCCAGGTACACGTGCTGTTCGACAACCTGCCCTCCTCCGCCGGCCATATCAAGGGCGGGCGAATCCGCGCGCTTGCGGTCACGTCGGCGGAACGCGAGCCTTCCCTGCCCGGCATCCCGACCGTCTCCGAAACCGTGCCCGGCTACGAGGCCACCGCGTGGTTCGGCATCGGCATGCCCAAAGGCACGCCTGCGGAAGTCATCGCGAAGGTCAACGCCGAAACGAACCGTGCACTTTCCGATCCCAATATGCTGACGCGCCTGGCCGAGCTCGGAGGCAAGCCGATCAAGGGCACGCCGGCCGACTTCGGCAAAGTCATCGCGGAGGAGACGGCGAAGTGGGCGAAGGTCGTCGTCTCCTCGGGCGCCAAGGTGGAGTGATTCCGCAACGGATAGAGCATCCGTCCCCATCAAGCGGGGCGCAGCCGGAAAGCCGGATTCCATCCGAGCAGACGGCGGGCGCGTTCCGACGAGACCAGGCCTTTCTCTTCCGCGATATTGAAGACACCGCCATGGGGCCCGTCTACCGCCAGGAACGCGGCGTGCGCGGCCGCGTCGACGTGAACCGGCACGGGGCCTTTCTCCGCCGCATTCCAGGTGCCCGGCCCGTAGAGCTGGCCGTAGCGCAGCACCACGCCTTCGAGCGGCGGCGAGTTGAGCGTCATTTCCTCGAGCGCGATGACGCCCGCGACGCCGATCGCGGCCGGCCCCTTGGCGTCCCGGTCGAGCGGATCGTCTTCGGTATGCGGCTGCGGGCCGCTCGCGTAGACCCAGGCGATGCTCTGCGCGATGAAGCGATGGGCGCCCGATACGGCCGCTGCGTCCACCAGATTGCGCGTGCCTTCCTGCCGCACGCGCGCGTTGGCCTTGAGTACCTCCTCGGAAGGCGGGCCCGCGAGGGTCTTCGGCAGATCGGTGAGCTGATGGATCACGACGCCCGGGCGCGCTTCGCGCATGGCCCGCGCGAGCTCCCAGCGGTCGAACACGTCCACCACGACTGGCGTCGCGCCGAGTTTCTCCAGCTCGCGGGCCTTCCAGACCGAGCGCGTCGTGCCGAACACCGGATGTCCGGCGCTCACCAGAAGCGGCACGAGCCGACGGCCGATCGCGCCGCTCGCACCCGCCAGAAAGATCCTGCTCAGCATCGGCGGGTTCGTTCAAGCCTCAAACGTTCGGCAGTGCTCCGAGCAGGCGCGAAGGTACCCGATCACTTTTTCACCGCAGCCGTGATCCACGGCTCGAACCGCTTGCCGAAAGCCACCGTCGCTTCGAACGGAGTCCGATTGCGCTGATCGAAGTCGTCGATTTGCGCGGCGCCTCCGAAAACCTCGCGCAAGGCGAACGGAACGTTGATCGACTCGATGCTCAGAACGTTGATCGACTCGATGCTCAGGCCGCTGATGAATCCCTGCACTTCCCTCGAGCCGCGTCCGGTCCAGTCCACTCGCACCGACCCGCGCACCAGCGCGTATCGACTCGTGTCGGGATACGCTGCCCGCAGCACCGTGGCATTCAGACCCGCGTCTACCACGAACAGGCGGCTGTTGCGGGTCGTCTCCCGGTCGAATGCTTCGCGGGCACTCTTGGCGCGCGTACCGAGCTCCTTGTCACCCGGACTGGCGGCCAGCTTCGCTTCCGCGCGCGCCGCTTGCTCCGTGGCGAGCTCCAGCGAGCGACGGTACGCGGGGCCGTCCAATTCCACAACCAGCAGCACTTCCCGGGGAAGCTGCTTCTCGTAGCGCGCACGGCCCCGGGGATCCGAATAGGCGGCGGGCGCCGAGGTGTCGAAGCCCAGCGCCTGCATCTTGGCTTGGTCCAGCCACGCGGGTGATCCGCCCATTCCGGTGTAGTCATAGAATTGCTCGCGCAGCACCCGCCAGACGAGGCTCAGGGACAGTCCGCTGTTCTCGCGGTTCGCATACGATCGATACGGTGTGTGCAATTCGCGCTGCGTCAGACTGAGCTTCGCCTCCGGTTCGCCATTGCGATTGTAGGCGACGCCGAGCAGCGCCACGACGTTGGTCAGGGCGATCAGGCTCAGGCCGGCGATCACGGTATGCGTGCGGGACCAGGTCACGGGTTGCCTCCCGCCATGATGCGGCTGGTCCGCAGGCGCCTGAAAACGACGAGCAGCAGCACCGCACTGAGCGCAATCACCAGGAAGAAGAGATATTTCGGCATGATCTCCCACCACCAGTCGTACATTTTGGTGTAGAGGAAGATCACGAAGAACGTCAGGCCGGTATTCACCACGTCGGGCCAGTGGCGCCTCGTCCCGAGCCAGACCGCGGCCGCCGAGCCCGCGAAACCGAGAACCTGATAGAAACCCTGAATCAGGCTGCGGTCGAAATCGAGATAGCTGATCTGCCCCCAGTTGGCGAGAACCAGCATCGGCAGGAACAGCGTCAGCAGTCCGAAGACGCGATAGGTCGCCGCGAACCCGTCGAAGCGCCGGTGATCGAGGAAGTGCGGAACGAAGAGCAGCGCGACGGCGGCCGGGAAGAAATTCTCGGGCCGCTCGCCGAAATACAGCCAGTACATGCCGCTCCATGTCCCGGTGCGCGCCGACACGAAGGCAATGAGGCAGAGGATCCCGGCCGCCAGTAGCAGCCGTAGGTTGCAGGCATAGGCAAGGAGCAATGCGAGCGCCGCCCACGGGAGCAGCGCTTTGTCGGAAGGTGTGATATCGAATATCTGCCCGAGCATGGCGATGTTGAGCACGAAGCAGGCAAACGCCACCATGGCGGCGAGTTTCGTGAAGTAGCCCGTCCCGTCGCGCCGTTGAATCGCAAAGGTCGCGCCGAAAGCGCCGAAAGCGGCAACGAGCAGGATGGCCACCTGGGCCGTCTCCGGAAACCACCCCCAGAACTGATAGAAGAGAAAGAAGACGCTCGCAGCCAGCGCCAAGGCACCGAGGAAAGAAGCGACCCGCATCCCGATCGAAAGCTGTCTCGATTGCGCGTCCCGGTCGATATCGAAAACTTGCGTCAACTTTGCAAGCAGATCGCGCTGGTGATCCGCCACCTTGCGGCGCTGGTCGTCGCTGAGCGTCAGAATACCTTCGCGCTCCAACCGACCCAGCTCGTGCTGGAATACGCCTATCTCGTCGGCGCACTGCTGGGCCTCGGTTCGGGAGGAAGGATTCATGTGCACGTTCTGGCGCAGGGACATGGCAGGGTCTGACCCCGATTAGGCTAACATGGCGATAGCCATGCCGCGATTTTTCCTTGCCCTGTGCGCCCTGCTCCTCGCTTCGCAGGCGGCCTTTTCACAGCAAAATTATCCGCAGAAGCCGATCCGCTACATCGTGCCCTTCCCTGCCGGCGGCATCGCCGACGTGTTCGCGCGCATCATCGGCGGCCGCATGGGCGAAGCCTGGGGTCAGCCGGTTGTGGTCGAGAATCGCGCCGGAGCGGGCGGGAACATCGGCGCCGACTTCGTCGCGAAGAGCGTGCCCGACGGCTACACCCTCCTCATGGGCAGCATAGGCACGCAGGCCCTGAACGTGAGCCTGTACCGCAACATGCCTTTCGATCCGGTGAAGGATTTCACCGCGATCGCGCTGGTGATCGAGGCGGAGAGCCTGCTCGCGCTGCATCCCTCGGTCGCCGCGAATACGCCGGCGGAGCTGATCGCGCTCGCCCGCGCGCAACCGGGAAAACTCACCTGCGGCTCGGCGGGCGTGGGCACGACCAGCCATCTTGCGTGCGAGCTGTTCAAATCCATGGCGCGCGTGGACGTGACGCACGTGCCCTATAAAGGCAACGTGCCCGCGATCACCGATCTGCTGGCCGGCCAGACTTCGATGGTGTTCGCCACCATGCCCACCGTGCTGCCCCACGTGAAGGCGGGGAGGTTGAAAGGCATCGCGGTGCTGGGCACCGGCCGCCTGCCCGGCGCGCCCGAATTCCCGGCGCTCGCCGAAACGCTGCCGGGATTCGAAGTCAACAACTGGGTCGGCACCTTCGGCCCGGCGGGATTGCCTGCGGCAATCACCGCAAAGCTCAACGCGGAAATCCTCGCCGTCATGGGCACCCCCGAGGTGCAGCAGCGCCTTCTCACCGAAGGCGCGCGCTTCACGCCGAAGACGCCGGCGCAGTTCGCGGATTTTGTCGCCGCGGAGACGTTGAAGTGGGGGAAACTGATCAGGGAAGTCGGCGTTCGGGCGGACTGACGGACTGCAGACATCCTGACAGAGTCATCGCCCTGCCCATTACCCTGAAACTGCTTGGTGTTTTGAACTGGTCCGGTTGTTGCTCCTCCTTTGGCATCCGGGATTGCGGTTCGCGGTAAAAAGTCACAATCCCGACGGACCTGCCGCTACGGCGGCGAGGATAGAGTGACTCGTTAGGAGGATCGCAACATGCTGAAGAACATTCTGGTCGTGAATCAT
>Ga0193726_1001500_pt1 | contig 18272 bp, 12 predicted proteins | sample H2c1metaG_FD_144928 | JGI IMG/M metagenome (GOLD analysis project Ga0193726, IMG submission 144928) | Soil microbial communities from a riparian zone of the East river system, Colorado, United States - H2c1 | ecosystem: Environmental > Terrestrial > Soil > Riparian zone | place: USA: East River... | reverse complement strand
TTGGGTGCCTTACTATATATAGCAAAAAAATCCTGATTTTGGCCTAAAAATGATCATTGTCGAAACGCCTAGCAAGGGGGGACGGGCTCGGGATTGGGATTCCGGTGCCCGACAACTCTCCCGACCATATGACCAGCCCAAGTCAAAGAACGTTTTCCAAGGTAGAGTTTGAGTACAATTCCGAGGGGAGATTAATTGATGGTTCTGCGGAGTGGAAGTGAATGATTAGAGAATTAGAGAAAGTGATTTAAAGTTGAGGAGATATTGTGTATTAGAGGTTAGAGGAATAGGTTGCTGGTTGTTGGTTGATATCGTAGAGACGCTTGTAGTTTGTAGCTAGGTAACGGAAGGCATCGGCGATGTGAGTAGCCCAGTTGTCTAGGGGTTTTTTGGAGTAGGAAGCGGTTGTTTCGTTGTAGAGACGCTGGTACTCTGACAACGCGCGAATACCTAGGGAGAAGTTCTGTTTATCGAATCTGCATCTTGGGAACATGTAACGAGTAGCTTCTATTCCATCTTCGAAGTTTACTTTAGGAACGACTTGTAATTGCCAGCCATGCTTTCTAGCTTGCATGATTCTTGATTCAGTGTGTTCCCAACCCATATGTTTTTGTGTGACGTCGTGAGGCATCCAATGATGGCCCCATGTACACATTAAAGAATGTCTTATTCTTTCAGCTTCGTCTAAGTAGAATTTGAGACCGCGACCTGTATCGTGTAGCAGAAAGAGAATGTGAACGTATTTCCCGACTATCTGGTACAGGATGCCAGCTGTAGCATCTGTGCCACCCAAGTCCCAGATAGAATGTAAAGGGAGCGACGGATCTGCGCGTAGAGTCATGATTCGTCCTTCACGCTCTACGTCATTCATTTCACGGGTATAGTATGCACCTAAGTTTCCGACTTTGAAATCGACGTAAAACTCTTGTCTTATTAATTCTTCCGACATGCCCATATCTTTTGCACGCTTAATATCCTCTTCTGTAATGATTCTAGTTCCATCATGTTTATATGTTTGCTCTACAGAGAGATGTTCGATATGGTAGGTTTCTAAATCCTTAACCTGATTATAAACTTCCCACGCATGATTCATGCCTCTTGGAGTAAACTGTATAACTTCAATTCCTTTATTTTGAATCAAAATAGGATTTAAATACTGACGAGCCATTGGATTATGCAAAGAAAATTCAGAGTAAATAACTGTTACAGGATTAGTACCCATCAATCCATCATAATTATTACTTCCTGCAAGAATAAGTTTAGAACCATTATAAAAATCTATCTCCATGCGAGCTTCATTTCTCTTTGTAATAAGTGCGTCTGGTATTGCTTGCATAAACGGCCTACCATCAAAGTCCATACCTTGCCAAATAACTTGTCTGCTCTGTTTATGCAACGGGAAAAGATAAACATGTGTACCAATACGCTTTAATGCACGAAGCGTCCAGCCCTCTAAACACACAATGTCTTTCCCGGCGCGGCGATGCACACAAGCAAGAACATTTTTATTATTATTAATCGCTGTTAAAATACGCTTTTGATGTGCGTATGGATTTATGCTTGGGATTTTTATATACATTATTTAAATCGTAACATATAATTAATATTCCTCGTCGTTTTTGAGTATTAAGCCGGTGTTCCTTCCTGTCGCCGGCCTAATATTACTTATAGACCGTATCTATGTTTATCATGCCTCTCACGTTCAGCGTTACGAGATTCATGATCTGACCTTTCTGCATCGCGCTGATTCTGATAACTAGCAGCTACCGCTTGATTAGGTGGGTGTCCACTTGAAATCATTTCTCGAATATTCTCTTGTCTGGCTTTATTGCTGGTTGACTTTATGAGAGGCATTTTAATTACTCCGTTATTGGTGTTAGTTCTTCCGGTTGTGGGATAGGTTGAAGTTCTAAGAGTTTGGAGCTTAGAGCGATGACTTGTTTTCTATGAGTTTCATTAGCTGCTAATAACTCTTGAATGTTTTGCTGAGATATATTCAAGCTAGTCCTGAGTTGCAAGTTTGTGTTCATCTGTTCGTTCACCATTTGCTTAGCTGCATCTAACTGGGCCATAAGACCTTTGTTATTGTTGTTAGCTAGAGTTAATTCATTTTGTAATGATTGTAAATCTGACATTATCTTTTACCTTATTAGTTAAGTGATATTATAAATAAATATAATAGCAGAAAGTATTGCTTTGGATAAACAATATGCGTCTAATATGCTGCATTAGAAGGAGTTATATAATGCGTGTATTATTATTTGTTGCTACATTACTTTTCTGCTTATCGTCTTATGCTTTCGATATTAAATGCTATTCGAAAGGCCAACTTCTATATAAAGGCCAAGCGGATGACCTAGCATGGGAAGAACCTTTCGTTACCTTCATTGATCGTGATTCCAAAAAATATCTAGCCATCAAAGGTGACTGTGTCATCAAGCTTGCCTAAACTGAAATATATTCGGTAATGATACAAATGCCCGCACTACCAGCACCACCACCTAGAGCAGTTGCACTTGAAGCTGCACCCCCCGAACCTCCTGCACCATTTCCACCCGCTGGATTGCCCGTACCACCACCGTTTACTGTTAGGCCACCATTGCCATAAAGCGAATTAGCACCATTTCCTGACATAGTTTGTAACGAAGTAGTACCTACAATAAGTCCATAAAAACCTGGATTTCCTGTAACATTAATATTACCGTTTACAGTACCACCACCACCAGGACCACCACTACCACCAATACTAGGTAACGTTCTTTCTGGGGAACCTGCGCCGCCGTTGGAACCAGCTGCCCGTAATGCTACACCTGTTCCAGAGGGTGTGAATGTTGAATCTCCTCCTGCACCACCATTGTTATTTCCTGCGGCACCACCAGCACCACCACTACCACAAACTACAGCAGCACTTGCACCAATATTTGCTGTTGTAAATAATTTTTCACAATAGCCACCTGAACCACCACCCCCACCAGCAGATGCGCCAGTTGTAACAGAAGCAGCACCACCCCCGCCTCCGCCTCCGCCTAATAATCTAACCACGCATGAAACCATATTTAGGGTCGGAACATATGAAGCAGTGCCCGTAATGACCTGAACATTTGTTCGAGTTATAGGAGGACTTGCTGTCGCTAATGCAACAGTTCCGGAAGCATCAGGGAAAGTGTAAGTACGATTAGTTGAAGGCGTACCGAAATTGAATATTGATTCAGATCCCACTACTCCTTGTGGTAAAAATCGTACTGGATTTGTTGTGTTACTTGAAGGGATTAAAAATATAAAACTACCATTCCCTTTGGTATTAAATTGCAATGGTTCATTTGTAGCTGATGATTTTGAAGATATAATTGCACCACTTCCAGCTGGTTGATTAGAAATATCAATGTATGCACCATTAGCTACATTATCAGTAAGAGACAAAATGCTATGCGTTGCGCCAGCAGCACCAGTAATAAGAGTAAGTGCTGACATCGATGTAATATCAGCATTAGCCCCAGAAGCAGCAGCACCTAGATTAGTTCTAGCACCTGCGGCTGTCGTTGCACCTGTTCCACCTTGCGTAACTGAAACAGGGAAAATAATATTACCAAATTGATTATAATTAAATGCAGTAGTATCAACCGTTACTATTGTTGCCGAGTTGTACCAAGCTGTGCCTGCAAGTGTTGAACCATTCTGAATAATTATCAATCCGGTATTGTTGATTTCTGATGGAGTGTCATAACGTGTAGAACGAGTTAAAACATAATTTGTAGAAGCTGAACCTGCATTGGTTACAACATATATACCTTCATTTTGTGGGGCTGCAAGATTCTTTACTAAAACATCAGAACCTACAGGAACAGTCACACCATCCGCAGAAAATATTGCTTGAGTACCAGCATTTGTTAATGTAGCGCCAATACCAGCGCCGCTTTGCGTTACGGTCAAATTTGTCGTTGTTGCAGCATAAACACTCGTACCATTCAATGCAGTTTGATCAACATAATTCTTCGTCGCTGCATCTTGAGCGCTAACTGGATCAGTCACATTGTTAATGAGATGACTATTCATATTTAGCGCTTGTGATTGAGCGCCTAACTGCGTGATGTTCCCTTGGACAGCTGTTGGTAAGGTTTGGCTAATAGCAGGAATTCCAGTTGCACCTGTAACTAATGCCCCGTTAACTGCTGTTGCTAATCCAACGACCACATCATTTGCGGATGAATATAATATCTGATTGATACTAGTCGATACTGGATAAGTCACAGTTGAAAATGAAGGAGGCGCACCAACATTAGATTGAAGGACATTACCTGTTGTATTGGGAGCTGCTAGGATAGATGGAACACCTGACGAATTGGTAACTAGCGTACCATTATTCGCGGTAGACAATCCTGCAATAACATTATTCCCAACTGAATAGAGAAGTTGATTAATCGTAGTCGATGTTAATCCTGTACCACCATCCACAACCATTACAGGTATCGTAAGTGCAATCGTTCCTGTTCCAGTGATAGGATTAGGCGTACTAGTTAATCCTGCGCCTGCAGTGATAGAGACAACCGTACCGCCTGTAGATGATACCGTTAATATGTTTGTACCTGGCGTTAACGTAACGCCAGCGCCTGCAGTCAATACCTGTTGATTCTGAATTGCTGGGCTAGAAACCCCAGTTAAAATGACAGAATTTGCTAAGTCCTGTACGAATTGATTAGTTACATTACTTTGATTTTGTAATCCGATTAATGATGCACCTTGACCGGCTAAATGAGATGCTAAAAGTGCTAAGTCATTAGTATCAGTTAATTGAACCCAAGTAATACCGTCCCAATATTCAATGTCACTAGTCGTCGTATTGAATCGCAACGAGATATTAGAACTAGGAATAACGCGTTGTGCAGTCGTTCCTTCTGGAATACCCATACCTGCAGTACCAGGAATGATAGGATTCGGTGTGATGGATATACCCATATTGCCACCCAGACCATTGCCATTCTGTACACTGATTTGATTAGTTGTGCCAAGGACAATTGTTGAAACAAGATTCGTTCCAGCGGGATTATTAACAAGCAACCCTTCACCTAATCCGCTTAAAGCAAAAGCATTAGGTAACGCACCATCAGGCGTTAATAGCACGAATGAAGCATCGGCTGGCGCAATACCACTCTGAGGTAAGGTGTAAGGCACAAATGCAGTGTTGCCAGGATTCTTGGCCCATGCTTGGTTCGCAGCAAGAATCGGCAAAATCGTATCGACTATAGGATCAATGACCGCTGAGTAGTTATAACGTGGGCCTATTAGTTGATCGACTAATTGCTCTTGTTGATCGACGAGAGTGAGAATGCCGAAGTCATTATTAAGCATGCTCGGTGTGAAATTGGTATTGGTATACAAGTTCAACCGATTAGCTGGAGTCTGTCGTGTGATAGTTACAATATCACCCGCAGCAGAAGGAGTGACTAAGGTAACTTGAACAATATTCTGTGACCCAATAAAGGCAACATTGAATTGAGATGATGTAAGAATCTGAGTGACATCATTAGGCAAACTACCAAATGGCGTAACATAAACGACAACATCACTAGCAAAATTAGCGGTGAAATCTGTCGAGTAAACCGTTTGCCCAAGGATAGCAATCGCCTGTGAGTAGGGAAGAATATCATTGATGACGACTTGTGACGGCATTCGATTGCTCCTTAATTAGTTTAGTGTGCAGCTTTTTTAGCTGAACTTCTATTCTTTGGTAATCCTCTATGTTCAATCCATTTATCAATTCCAGCGCGTAATTGCCATGTAGACAAGATTGGCACGTTTCGGACAACACGTCTTAAATCTGTTTTGTTAAATTCACCAGTACCGACCATTGATATAATCCTAGATAGATCACTGATACCACCACCAATAGGGCCGTTCATTACACCCATTTCACTCCTGCCTCTATAACGTTCATTTGTGACAGTTTCCTGTAATAAGCCATGTGTTAAGAAATCAACTTCTTCATAGGCATCTGTTAAACTACTAAATACACCACCATCGCGCATAGCATTCCTAAACATATGATTTTCTTCTTCCACTGGGTCTTTACCATTTACAATTCTTCGCAATGGATTTTGTGTGGCACCTGCAGCCATCATTAGCATAGTACCAATTAACTTTTGTGCATCAGGTCTTTGCATAAGAGGTGCTAGATAACGTGTCATGGAAGCCATCGTATAACCTTTAAATAAGAAAATACTATTGATTAAAGGATTATCCATAGCAAATGGTGCATCAAACATACCACGTCTAATAACAGTATCTCTGGTAGCACGATGAATGGCTTGAGACATTAAGTTTGCAGATTCTTTATCGTCCCATTCCCAATAGCGACTTTGATAACCACCAAAACCATTACCATCACTACCTGCTCCTTTCCATCCTTCAATAAATTCATCAGCATAATTTTTAGGATTAATACCATATCGAAGTAAACTTTTTAGATCACTATCTTTTAGTTTGCCTTCTTTAAAATCTAACATTGCTTTTATAATTTTACTCTGAATAATTTGTGCAGTTAATCTTTGATTGAAATTCTCAACATAATTAGCTAATGAAATATTACCGCTATAATGAGCTAGCGTTTCCATACCTGTTGCTAACTTACCTTGCACCGCTTCATACGTTTGAGATGTTCCAGTCCAGTTCTTATCTGAATAAGCCATGTTGACGTGACTATACGCTAAGTGAGCATGAGCAGCGTTTTCTCTAATAGCTGCCCCTTCTTTAGTATTTGCCATACCACCAAGATTTTTAAGCATAGGAAATAAGCCATCACGAATAGAAGGCCACAGTCCAAACTTAAATACTGTCGCCATTAAATCTGTAGTCATTGTGAACGGTAAGAATCCAAGTTTAGTTGCTACTGCCCAGAGATTAGCGAGTCGTGCATATTCCCTAGACTTTTTAGAATATCTACTTTTACCCTGCATTTTACCTATCATTAATTCTAAATCTTCTTTATTGTTTCCAAAACTCTTACCTAACTTTCTTACTTTATTATCATACTTATCTTTAGTTTTAACTAATCTAGCTTCAAGTTCAGATAACTTGGTAAGTTCTGCTTCTGTTTTATTTTCTTTTAAAGTTAGTTTAGATATTTTTTCTTGCAAGGCATTTAAAGGTTTTGATAAGTCTGCTTTCATCTGAGTATGTTCATCACCGAATCGTTTAATCAATTCTTCAAATGTACCGTTAACAGTTAGACGATCGAGTACTATTTTAATAGCATTTTTTCTTCCTAACACATTACGATAGTTCATTACATTAATAGCAGGATCAGGATGCAACCAGTTATTGTCGTAAAGGAATCTATCACTAAGCATTAATGTTCTTTTTGTTAAGGGATTCTCTTTTTCCATTCCAGTTCCCTTATTCATAATATTACGAATATTATCTTCAGGTGTTTGGTTAAGAATAGAATCATAATAACTTTTAGCTGCCGTCTGACGAGCAAAATCAGACTCATATACATCACGCATCTTCAGACGATTGTTAGTATCTTTTAACTTATAACGATTACTATCTGGAATTCGTGTGAACAATTCTTCAGGTATTTGTTTATTGTGCATTCTTTCCTGAAGACTTTCGTATTCGGTATCGTACTTATCTTGAAGTTCTTTTAACTTAGTCTCTTCAATCTTGACATCATTAGCGCCCATATCTGTTAACTTAGCGCTCTTTGATGCTGTTTCTTTCGTCTTAGCATTTAGAGATGATTGCTTATTTTTAGCTTGTTCTTCTTTTGTTTTTCTTACAACTTCTTTCTGAACATCTAAATCTTTTTCGATCTTCTGTAATGGTTTTAATAAGGTCTTAATCTGTTCTGCTTCAGTCGCAGATACAGCATGTATATCATCAATATGTCGATGTAAATCTTCATTCTCTCTAAGATGATTTTGTAAGTCATTCTGTAAAGCTGTTTGTCTTCTTTTGAGGTCTTCTAAATTCTCAAGTGAAGACTTTATTTTTTCAGAAGAAGTTGATTTCTTTCTTATTAATTTTTCATGACCTTCTTGTACTATTTTAATCTGCTCTTTCATATTATTTATTGGATGTAACAAATTATGAATTATTAAATCATCGTTTGCTAATTCAGCTGAGACAGTATCCATCCATTCTTGTTCATTAACTTCCATTCTAGCTGTGTGAAACACACGTGATAAATAACCTCGTGCTGTTCTTGGTTTTAGAATCTTATCTGAAATACCATATAGTTTAAGATGTTCTAAATATAATGGGTCCATCATTTTACGTAAGAATGCAGTTGCTTCATTGACTGCAGCTTCTTGACTTGGGTCTTCAGTGACTAAAGCATATTGAACTTCACGTCCGAATTCTACTTTAGTTTTACCACCATCTTTAAAATATTCTCGGATCGTACCTTGAAGATTTGCTTTAGTTCGATCGAATGGTTTTTTAGGATCGTAAGTAATGCCATTACGATTTAGATAGAAACCATCGTATTGCGTTTTTAAATTCACATTCGAACCTCTGATAGCGCTCATCATCGTTTCAAATGGTGTTTGAATTTCACGTCCTTGTGCTATACCTTCCGTTTCAAAAGCATGTTCATAAACATTATTACCTAAACCTCTTAGTGTTGAGAACTTAGAAGAAGTCATTCGAATAATAGGATTGATAACACCACCAAGATACGAAGCAGCATCACCTAGAGTAGAACCAACTTTTTCGCCGATATATGGAATAGCGTGTAAACTATTTTTACTTAATGCTGCATCTAAGTAAACTTGAGCCATATCGACTTGTGCAGCACCTACACTTCCATCTGTAGCCACTGCTTTAAAACCAGTAATAATTCCCTTTTCATTTATTACAGGTCTTGTGTCAATACCATCATTCATCATTTTAAGAATGGGTCTTGCGTTGAATAACTTCCCTGCATCCGAAGCATGAACGAAGCCAAGATGGGCGCCCATAAAGGCTGTACCCATTACAGTATCAAGCATTGTATTAATAGCCCAATCTTGCAGGTTTCCACCTACTTTAGTTGTTTCCAATAATGCTTCATGCGACGCACTTGCGACACCAACGCCTGCAACCATCTTAGGAAGATTCTGTAGAAAACTTTGAGAGACTTTTGCATATTTAACAGCTCTCGATATTGGAATTAATGAAGATGGACTTAACCCAAAACCTAAACCACCACCAAGGAATTGAGCAATAATACTTCCTCTGCTCATACGTTCATCGTGTTCTTGCTTATCCATGACATAGTTGTAACGCCTGCGTTGATCTTTTGGTCCTGTCGCATCTAAAATATAACCTGTGTTTTTAGGATCAACACCAATAAGAGCTGACTTGTCATCAAACTGTGACCAATTAGGATCGACATAATCATCAAGTGGTGATCTATCATCTATTTTTCGATTACGATATTCAGCAGCTTGAAAGAATTCTTCTTGTTCTTTAAATTTACTTTTAACTGTTTCAAAGAATCCTGGGACTTCTTGAGATTTACCCGGTAATGCTTCAGGGAGTGGATCTTGAAAAACACTATGTAATTTAGAATCGAATTCGACATCTATTGGAATAGGTGTTGTGGATTTACCAGGCTCATAATCAAAGTTTATTTTTTTGTTGTTATCTTTATTTTGATTTTCTTCGTCATTAAGTACATTAGTTATATCCATGATTATCCCTTCAAGCCATGATATGTAAGATATTTGGCTTTGATCTTTTGGACATTAGGTTTATATACAATGTAATTACCCATTAATGGATTTTCACGACTAAGAGGGCTATATCCTGTTTCCGTTCCGATAACAATATCCCAACCTGCAGTATACGGTTTTGTTGGATTTGCTGATTTCGATAACCAAGGATCAGCTTTTACAATTAAAGGAAATGTTTCACGCGTGCCATTCTTCCAATGTTTGTGAATTACCATGCTCGTATCTTTTTCGTATTTTTCTAAATTCGTATGTTCAACAAGAGGAATAGTAGTTTCTTTAGCAAGGCCACGTCGTTGATTCATAGTACCTTCAAGTGATCTCTTTGGCTCAACTTCCCAGTAAAAAGGTGAAGCGCCAGCATTAAATGCTTTCTTAGTTGATTCTAATTCTTTATTAACATGCTCAATAATATCATCTTGAATAAAACGCGCACCATCGGAAGGAATTCCAACTGCGTTTTCTAAAGGATAAAAAGTAACTTCGCGTTGACCATTAACATGAGATTCGCCATAAGTATTTCTTAGTGTATCGGCTGTCATTTTTTTAGCTGTATTTAAATCACCTTTAGTATGAACAAAATTGTTGTGCATGATCTCTTCTGCTTGTTCTACAAAACCAAGAGGATCAATTAAATTCGTACGTTCTTGTCCACCAAAACCTAAGAAGTCATATTTTGTGTATTCAAATCCGCCAAGTTCTGTGAAATATTTTAATTTATCACTTTTAATTTTATTGATTTCATCAGACCAGTTGTCTTCAACAACTTTTTTTTCGTCAGGAGTTTGGTTATATATAGATTGATATGATTGTTGTGCTGCTTCTTGAGGAGGAAGCGCTCTTCTTAATGATTTATATAAATTATACATAGCTAATGATTGTGGGTCTAAACCTTGAAGATTTGCACCTTTATTAGCGCTAAATATTTGATCTGTTGATCTACCAGCCGATTCAATATCTTCCGGTTTTGTGCTTGCGAACTTAGTATTTAATACATTTACATAGCCAGGAACTGCACCCGCTGCTTGTATAGCAACATGTGCTTCTGCTTCATCAAGACTAATTGGATTACCTTCACTTTGCATTTTTTGGAGATACTTTCCGGTCAATGAATGAAATGCTGTGTTTTTTTCACTAGGTTTTAATCCACCATAAATTTCTGCATTACCAAAACCAGCTATGGCTTGATCTGAACCAGCTTTTTCATTGTCAAATTTTTTCTTAGCTTTAATAAGTTCTAATTGCAGTTTTTCATATTGTAATTCTGAGACTTGATTTTTCAATGCAAGCATTCTGGTTGGAGGAATTAAATTGGCGCCTTGAACTATTTCTTCTTCAAATTTAATAGCTGCAATTGATTGTTGTTCTGCATGTAAACCTTTTAAGAATTCAATTTGATACTTAAATGCTTGACCAGCGGCAACATATTGTTTATTGGTGATACCTTCTGGAGGATGTTCGGCATATTCTTTTTCAAACTCACTATACGTACCGTTTTTATAAGCTTGTGTTGCGAGATGACTATATAAACCATTTAGACTTGATTGTGTCGCCGTTTCTTGAAAGACTCTTGCATCATCTGGTGAAATGAATCTATTATTTAATGCACTTTTTGCCATATCGCTTGCAGATTTAGCAGCACGTTCTGAACCTTTAAAGTCGCCATTAATTCCTAATTCAACAGCATTTGCATTAGCAACATGAATTGCATTTATCAAATTATATTTTTGATCTTCACGTTGCTGACCAATCATTTTATCTGTTAAATTTTTATTCTGATTTAGTAAGTGTGAAGCGAAGTTTGCTTCTAACTGTCCTCTAACTGCAGTTGGTGCTTGCTCTGCTATTTTTGATAATCCAAATTGAACTTGAGCATTTGCATTCTCAATATCCTGTGGCGTTAATCTATTTAGTTTACTTATTTTAATTTGAGCATCATCTAATAGTTTTTGGCCTTGAACTGATAACACTGCATTTGCTTGTTGATGATAGGAATCAGCAAAGTGCCTATCGAATTCTGTTATAGCTGGCATTAGTTCGCCATGGGGATTCTTCCCACTTTCATAACCTAATTGTGAAGCCATTTGATTGCTAGCTGCTTGCGCGACATGAGCACCAATAGCACTCAAACTATTTTGTGATTCAGCTAAGTCATGAAATGCTTTTTGAAATTCAGGCGTTGACGTAGGTTGTACTGCAACTTTACGTTCGATAGTAGGTACTGTGACTGCACCTCTAACATCAGCTACATGTTTTGTGAAAGTTAAATCATTAGCCATAGTGATCCCCTACCTTGGTTTAACTAAAAAGCTTTCCACTTGTGTTATATGCTTGAACACTCGTACCGATTTTATTAACTACATTCTGTCTAAATGTATTCCAAGCCGTATTTTCAGAAGTTTGTTGATGTAGTTTAGATAATGTACTATTCGCTCTAAGATGAGCTTCTTTGCCCAGTTGATTAATCTTTCTCATTCTTTCATCAGCATTAAAGTTACTGACTGATTGGTTTGTTACAAATATTGAACTTCCACCGCGTCCACCGCGAGCAGCCGCAGCTGCAAATTGAGTGCCTAGATTCTGACGTAATTGTCTCATTGCTTGCAAACTTTCATCTTCTGCTTGTAGACGTGATGTTTGAATATCTGCATTAATGCCAGCTCGTTCTATCTTCTCGCCCATACGACCTAAGCGAATTTGCTCACTAGTTCCCAACCAATCAACTACCATCCCACTTGCTTGTAAAGCTAATAAAAATGCTATTGGCATACGTCACCTTTTTAGATATCAATCGAATAGAATACACCAATCAATTCTATATTGAATGGATCGCTATGCTCAATTGTGAATGATGGAAAGTTAAAATCATCCCAGCCTTTCATAATGCTCAATTCCACAAAACCCCTGGCGGGGAAAGGAGGGTCGCCGATGTTTGCTTGTGAGAATGGATTCAAGGCTATTGGTACGCCATTAATAGTACCTCCTATTGTGTTATTAAACATAAATCGAGCTGTACGAATATGCTTAGGTTTAGTGAGTGTCGTCTGTTGTCCTGGGGGTGGAGCGAGTGGCATAGGCTCTATGATTAGATTAATCGGGAATCCTATTAACGCATCACTGACGTTTACAGTAGAACCATGCGATTCGAACACGACTTGATTATTTACGCCAATCGCATCAAAGCCAAATCCATCCCCAACCATTTTAACGGCCTGTGCGTTAAATAGTGTGCCTGTAGTAACCGTATCAGTTGGAGTGCCCACATAGGCTACAGCGCAATCTAATTTCGCGTCTTGGCTTAATTCTTCGAGTGTGAATATTGTTCTTAGAGGAAAAGGCACAACATGGCTATTTGTACCGGCATTAGTAAATGCAACTGCATTAACTTTAGCAATAGCATCAGCTTGTGATAAGTAAACTTGGAAATGATTAGCATCAATCCCAATTGCCCAAAAGAAAGTTTGAACTGTTATCTGTGGGCTAGACGTTGGTAAAGAACCTGTAGTCGTAAAAGTAATAGCTGTCGGTAATGTGAGATCAAAATTACTAGCTGTTGCTTGTAAAGTTGAAAGCACAATTGGTGGCCCAGGAACAAAAGGAGTAAATCCAGAAATAGTAATAGGTGTTTGAGCGGTTGCAATTTGTCTCTGGACCACAAACCAACATCTACCATTGAAGCTACTAGCTGCTTGGAGGAATTGTGCACTACCATAAGACTGCTCCATAATAGCCGGCGTAAAGCCAGATACGCTCTCACCTTGCAACGTTTGATACACGGCCATCGTTCCATTGGCATTAATTATAAATACGTAGCGACTTCCTGCGCGCCTTAGATCGGCAAATGATGTTTCGTCTACGGGATCCTTAATTAATTGTTCACTAGTGATTGATACGATATTCGATGTATACGCATTATTGATACCATCCCATAACATCGTATGAACGTCATTGCCTGCTAGTACGATAATCTGATTATCAATCGCTTGTGGTTGCAGAACATCTGCAGGTGTTGAATCTTGTAATTGTAATGTAAATGTCGATGGTGTAATTGCTGCTATTTCAGATAGAGGACTTGAATAAATACCAGAGTTTGTATGTACTGTTATACTTCTGAATGGCACAATAAAACGAATCACGTTCACTTCATTTGAGGTTGGATACCAACTAATACCGTCATCATCATCACCAGTTAGATCAGTAAAATTAGGATATTCATTTACTACACTTGCCCAGAATCCATTTGGTAAACTATCACTATTCGCGAAGAGCGCTCTATTCTGATAACTAGAACATTTCTCTGGCCATCCTCTAGCATCACTCCATGCAGGCTCAGCTAACAAAGATAAACTACCATCAATAGGAGTAATGGCATCAAATGGAACTTGAATTGAAATTGCAACATTCGTCGGACTTCCATAATTAACGATTCTTGCTGTACCACCACCGCCTATAAATGCACCGCCTATAAATGCAGGTGTAAAGATAGCGACGCTTGAGTTTAGACTAATATAAGAACCTGTCGTAGCAGCTGGGGTAAATAGGATTAAGTCATAACCATCATCAAAGTCGAACACAGGTACATTCTTAAAAACGGTATGAGCAAATGTCCAAGTATTCTCTACAATTAAATTTGCTGTACCTGTACCAATAGTAGTCGTTAGATAACGGCCTATATCAAACTTTGCATCGAATGCAGTGCTGTAAACTCGTACATGAGTTGGATCAACAACAAAGATGAAATAAGTGACACCTAGTTTTATCTGTGGCACTGTTACCGGTAAACTTCCAGCAGTTGTAAATATGACAGGTAGGACTTGACCTGTTGTTAATGCGGTTGTTATACCAAAGAAATCAGCGCCAGCTGAAACAATGATATTTGCTGCATTATTACTTCTAACTAAATCGAAAGGTTTAAATCCTTGTCCTGCTACACGGAATGTTGCATCAATAACAGTAGATGAAAGATTATAAACACTTACTGCGTCTAACGTTGTGGTCACATTAGCAATCAATATTCCTTCAAGATAGATAGCTATATTCAATGGTGTGAATACGAGTTGATAAACACATTGATCTAGGTATTGGAATGTTGCAAAGAACAATTGATTGAATGCTGTAAAACCTGTGAGAATTGCTTGAAATAGCGTACCGAATCTTTTACCTGCAGCACCTGTCGGATAAGTTAAAACATTCTGAGCTTGCTTTAACCCATTATAATATTGTTCTACTTGAGCACGGGCATATAAATATGGTGTGAGTTCACCCTTGGTGAAATTATCTTGAGACCATAATTGATAAGCCATCCATTTCTCACTTTAATTACTAACCAATTTGTGGCCCAATGATACCCGTAATATTTCGATTTGCTAAAACTGGAATAACAACTTCACTGAATTGAGGCCTGTTTTGTGCATCTGTTGCAGCAGCTATTGCTAATTGTAGATTACGTTTTGCTTCTAGTGCAGCGAAGTATTCGGGTTTTTGAGCGTTTGATAAAGCTAAGAACGATGCAATCTCATAGATAAAGTAATTTACAAATACAGCAGGTAATTGTGATACATCGGGTAGATAAGCATACTCCATATAAACCGGTGATAATGTTCCCCAGTTGCACCATATCTCACTATTGGAATAAATCTCGTAAACATAATTCTGTGGGATGATTCGTATATTCTTTAAATATCCTGAAGGCAATAAGTAGATATTTTGCCATCCAGTTTGTAAAGGAGGAACTTGCGTCGATAGTGTCAACTGCACAATCGTGATAGAGAAGCGCCAATTACCAGTTGCTAAAACACTTGGTAATAGGATATCAAAAGCCTGCTCGGCCGCAGTCACCAAATCATCAGCATTGTCTAAAGTGGTCACTGGATTGTGACCCAATAGCATGACAACTAATGAAATTATGCTAGTTTTTGAATAAGCGATTTTGGCACACTCCTATAAAGAAATAGCGACGTAATATCTACGCCGCTAGTCTTTTAATATTAAACAGCGCTAATAGTGCTGTACCAGCAATCTACGACAAAGGTATCACCTGTACCACCAGTAAATGCAGCTGTAGCATTACTGATAAATACTGCAGTATTAATTGCAGAAGATGTAAGAGCACCCGTTCCTAAACCACCACCGAATCTAAACATAGTGCTTGCAACAGCAGCTGTAAAGTCTGTAGCAGCTTCAGTAGCTGAAGCTTGAACGCCACCTAAATGGTTCGTAGCGCCATACTGAAGACCAACCGCACCACCACCTACTAATGCAGCAGAGCCAAATGCGAGATTGATAGTAGCAGAATGAATAATATTCATTAAGCCAGCACCAGGAGCTGCTAGAATTTGGAATGGTGTTGCAAACATACCAAGGAATTGAGCCAATGTCATAGGTACAGAGATAAAGCGTTGTTGTGCTAAAGATACTTCTAAAGCACCACCAGCACTAAAATCTAAACCATTTCCTAATAGAATGCCCTGAACATTTGCTAATGAACCAGTTGGATTGCCCACTAAAGAGTTAGCAGCAACTTGTTGGAATTTAGCAAAGGTAACGGCATTATTTACAATGTTCGCTGTACCAATAGAGGTTGTTAAACCCATACTTTCTACAGTCACACTTGTAGATGAAACAGCGGTTACTTGTAATGCAAAGCTTGCATCAGTACCGAATCCGAGGATTAGATCACCAACACTTAAGCTTGCATATTCAGGTAAGAAATAATTAGCCGCTGAAATGGTTGCAACGGTATCGTTAGGGCTACCATATGTAAATAAATTAGGTGCATTTAATACGGTTGGTGAGCCGCCAAATGGTGTCACTGTTTCCTGACCTTGCGACAATGACGCTGAGACGCAAGTCCAATTCGCTAATGTAAAAGCCATAGTAATAAACTCCAAAAATTAGTTAAAGTAGTGACAAATTTTGCCTTGCGACCCATCCTATTTATAAAACTAAGACCTTTCGCTGTAGCAACGTCGCTGAATGTTGTAGCTACAAGGGAACTGCTTTACACAAACGCTGTGTCCCAGCGCATCAGCTAGGGCAGATGCCCATGTATTAAACGTTTTCATTGCAATCGACTTCGATGATACCGAGGTTATCGATTGTGATCGCACCAGCCGAGAAAATACCATTTACTAACCAAGAAGTCTCACGTGGCAAATAGTTAATTTCAGTTCTGAAGTCATGACCAATACCCATACCAGTTGATTGTTTGTGCCAAGCGAATGTCTTCCTAATTAAACCACCGCTTAATGGCAATCCACCTTCAACCATTTGAGGAATAATGATCAAGTTAATACCTAGATATTCACGAACAAAACCTTTATCTAATACGCGATTTTGTGTGTAGAAGGTAGAAACGAATTGATCAGCTGCGAGTAATGATCTGAAATTACTTGCAGACATTGCTACGAACCTTTCTGGTAATGGGACAGCATTATTATCAAAGAACTGAATGATATCTGTGTACTTGGTGTATGTCATATTTGTGCCACCATCAACAATTGTTTGACCTGGAGTAAGCGCCAAAGAGTTAATGATAATTTGATCTGAACGACGACCTAATGCGTTTGCAACTAACATTGCATTTTCCATCTTCGCATCGAAGTTTACAGTTAATTCTTGAACGGTATCGACTGCAGTCGGTGCGGTGTACTTCTGCAAGATAGCTGGGGTTTGACTATACATTGGGTCTTGAATCACGACTGTTTGTAAGTACCCAGTTGCTACCGCTTGAATTTGATTTACTTTACGAAAGGAAACGGTTGCACCGATTACATCGCGTCTAACACGAACGGTATCGCGTAATAAGAAACCGAGTGATTGATATTCTGCTTTGACGAGTGCGTCAAATTCTATCTGTTGTACCGCTGTTAACGAAGTTGACATGTGGATGCCCCTAATAAGATTAATCAATAATAAATATGACTAGAATCATTTAGGGCTTAGCACAATTTAGATTGTCTCTTTATAGGAGGTCTAAGTGTTAAGTTATCCACCCCTCCCAGAGATGTCACTTTCTGAGAGGAACTGAATAAATTATAGCAGGTTAATAACCGGATTTGTCAACAATGCCAGAATTTTTTGCAGCTAATTGTAAGCGGCCTTGCCAATCTTTACGGTATCTTTCATCTTCTTTATATTTTTGATGATTTAATTGTAGTTCTTTTTGCAAATCTTCAATGGTAGAAACATTTGTTGTAGCTGATTCGTTACCGGGTGGAACTATCGTGTTCGTACTCATCATCTTACCCCTTAATTCTTCTAAAGCTTTTATCGCATCTGCACTTTTTAAGTTACTTGTGAGTGCATCGTATGAAGTCTCACTGAGATTTGCTTTCGCCCAATTGTCTAAAGTCGTTAATCTCTCTTTAGCATTGTCACCTAATTTACGGGCTTCTTCGTCATAATCGGTCGAAAACTCGTCCATATACTTATCAATGGAATCCACCATCTTATCTATGACGTCTTTAGGGACGCGTTTATCTCTCGCAAGTTGTAGCATTTCCTGAATAGGTTCATATGCAGCATCAATAAACTTTGATTTAGATAAGTCATATTCTTCAG